>Ga0247722_10001879_pt1 | contig 11246 bp, 10 predicted proteins | sample MSEWelMarce3H_FC_FD_189094 | JGI IMG/M metagenome (GOLD analysis project Ga0247722, IMG submission 189094) | Subsurface sediment microbial communities from gas well in West Virginia, United States - MSEEL Well Study Marcellus 3H_FC | ecosystem: Environmental > Terrestrial > Deep subsurface >... | reverse complement strand
GGAAAAAGAAATGAATAGCGGTAAAAAAAATATATTATTTAATAAAATTATTTTAAAAATGGTTGAAAATATTAATGATTTATTATAGATTTATAACGTTTTTCAATCAACGTATTTTGTCGTGTTTTATTTTATTTGAGTAATAAACCTTGTAATTAAAATAAAATATAATATTAAATAGAATTTTTCTGAAACTATATTTTATTTTATTTATTATTAATCCTATTATTTATTATTAATCGAAGGTAGAATGGTGTATTTAAAATTAAAATACAAAATGTTTGGAACTAAAAAAAAAATAAAAATCAAAGCGCTTGAACACGACAATGATAAAAGTGTTATTCAACGCGACGAAAAGCATTACGAGTATAAAGTTGATAAAAATAAAAAAAAAACATTCAAACAACTGTTAAAAATTGTAAAGTTATGGAATGAAATGGCAAAAGAGGGTGGAATTGAGTATTGGGCATGCGGCGGAACGTTGTTGGGCGCGGTCCGACATTCCGGATTCATTCCGTGGGATAACGATGTTGACATTTCGATCATGTTGTCAGATTTGAAAAAAGTAAAAAAAAATCTGGACAAACATCCGGTTTTAAAATATTATGAAAGTATGTGCGGCTTACGCGTATACCTGTCTGACGAAGAAGACGATAATAAAGAAATAGCTGTTATAGATATTTTTATATGCGACTATTACAATAAAATTACCATCAATTTTTGCGGAGGTTTGTCAGATGGAGGCGATCCAACATGGTGGATGAGCGAAGTATTTCCAAATCAGCACATATACAAAAGCGAGCTTTACCCTTTAAAAGAGATTGCGTTCGAAGACACAACAATTATGGTTCCAAATAACGAAATCAATGTGTTATACCGGAATTTCTCAGACCAATGTTTGAGTGTGTGCAAAATATCAAGTCATGTTACTTTACACGAAGGGTTTTTTAACAGCAAAGCGTATCAAGAAGGTCATTACGCTTTATCTAAATACATAGACGGAATTGATCGATTTTTTAATATTTCAAAAAAAAATTCATTAAACATGCTTCAGTGTAATTTGGCTAAACAATTTTTACATTCAAAATCGAAACTGCTGAATAACGACATTATTAAAAAAATTTTGAACTGAGTTGCAATCTACTTTCTAGTTAAAACAGCATAACTGCTAAAACTTATGAATCCTAGGGCTTGAAACAACATTGCAACGTACGGGAGAAGAACGAGGAACCAAGATACCGAGCTGAATCCTTTGCTGCACAACCATTGTAAAATGAACGCCCATATGAGCGCAAACCCAAAGTTGATAAGGACGAAAACAATTGGGACGGTAAAAAGTTGGATAATGCAATAAATGGCGGCAATTGTTAAATATATTTTTGCAGGCGTGCAGTAGCTTCTAAACGTGTTCATTTTATATGGGTAGTTTTTTGAGAGATTTATATTATTTATATTATACTATATCCTACGAAAAAAATAAAAAATATGTATGAGATATTTTTTATTTTTATTTTTATTTTTTATTTTTATTTTTTATTTTTATTTTTTATTTTTATTTTTTATTTTTATTTATGGTTGTTAGTCGATGCATCGTTTTTATTTTATCTCTGCATACTTTATCTTTGCATTTTTAAAACCATGAAAGCCATCTACCCTTTTTCTTTTGTTTGTCTTGCGTATTGGTTTCTTCTGTAGTCGCATTTACTGTGACAGTTTCCGCTGCTTGAGTGTGAACAGTAACAGTACCAGCATCATCTTCTTGGCCTTCGATGATGACGTCTTCTTCGTAGTATACGCCATTACCGCTAGTGTCAAGCTTAAAGTTGGCGCAAGGAGTTTCTTCTTCTTGCGCCGGTTGCTGCTCTTGTTGTTGCTGCTCTTGTTGTTGCTGCTCTTGTTGTTGCTGCTCTTGTTGTTGCTGCTTATACAATTCCTGGTTACGCTCATCAAAATAGTGCAACATTTGTTGTGTTGACGCTATTCCAGTATTGTCTTCATGGTCATCGTATTCGTCGTGAGCATCTTCGGCATAATCATAGTAGTCGCCACCCGTAGACGCGGTTGAAAACGGACAAGAAGATTGATAAGACAGTTGTCCGTAGCATCTCGCATACTCCAAATCTTGCGTAAATGTGCTCACGCGGGATGTAATTTCTTCGACAATTTCGAGCGCCGTATTCAAATACATGCCAAAATCTTCAAACACTCTTCGGTTTCTTAGCCCGAATAGCGAACGCTCGGCATTGAGATGCAACATTTCAAACTTATGAACGCTCCTGTTGACTTTGCAAATCATTTTTTCAATGCTGTCAAATACTTCATCACGGTATTCGACGGGTGTACGATCGATGGAATGAATCAATTCCTGGCACGCATCGCAATCGTCGCACGCACTGATAACTTGTCCGTTCATTTGTTTCAGTTTCATGTTTCGATTTGCTTCCAAAAACGACGTGTCTGAAACACACACTCGGGCATACCGGTTGTTTAGAGCGGAAATGTATGTTGTGATGGGAACGCCGCTGGAATGTAGTCCGTGCAACTCTGGAGAATCCAAACGCTGTCTCGTCAAAAATCGAATGCTTTCAGCATACTCGTTCACCGTATTCTGATTTCGAAGGGTGTCCAATTCATACTGTCGAAATGCATTTTCGTATTCTTTCAATTTGCGCTCGAGTTGCTTTAACCTGGATTCATATTTCCATTTTTGAAATGCGCCGTCCTGATATTCGCAAACTTCCTTTTTCTCGGGTTTCGACTGTTGCTGTTGCTGTTGCGATTGCTGTTGAAAGTAAGTTCTTGGGTGCGCAATAAAGAATGCGTCACACCAGGAATTGATCACAAGGTCGCCATTGCAAACACCGTTATAGAATGCATCTTCGCCGTTTGTGTAATATTCTTTTCCAAAAATCTCATCATAGCTGGGAGGAATATCAATTTTTACCATGGCGATCTTATACCAGGGATCGTATACCAATGGCGATGACGACGGCGATGACGATGACGATGACGACGACGATGACCTTGAATTCGTAAGCGCTTCAAATGTAATTTGGTCGAATGCTCGAATAAATGTTACATTTTGCACATATTCGAATTTTTCAATTTCGCCCGAATTTCCATTTCCCGATGTCAGCAGCTGATTTTCAACTGCTCTTGCAACTTCCATCTTCGTTGTGCTGTAAGCAACGCGAGGAATGCATAAAATATAACTGTACTGATTTATATGCATATGCCGGCTTATATTGTTTGCATCAAACGAGCCGGTGTCGTCGTAGTTAGCATTATTAATATTAGTAGCATTATTATTGTTTACCGTTTCGTATACGTTTGCCATTTTTTTATTTGTCTTCTTCGTGTTTGAGTTTGTTTGCGTTGTCCTATACGTAATGTAATATGTTGAGTTCTATTTATATTGATTTGAATATTCAATTTTTATAATATTCGTATTTGCATTCGTAAATGCAAACGGTGGTATATGAATATTATAAAAAGTGTTAAAAAATAATATAGTAATACTATATAGTTTTTTATAATATAATATAATATAATAGTTTTTTAAACCATCTTTCAAATTGAAACCAACCAACCAACCAGCATGAAAAAGTACAATATAGGAAGTCCGAAAAGGAAAACACGGACGCAGACGCGGGCGCGGACCCATTCGAAAAGTTTAAAAAAATATAACATTGGTCGTCCTCAAAAAGTGGTAGTTACGCCAGATACGCCGAGGTCAAGGAAATGGAAACAACTTACAGAAAAAGAGGGTTATAAGCCGTATGAAATTCGCGACTATGAACCAGATGAAGCAGATTTGAAAGCAATGGAAAAGAGAAGGAAACTCGGAGTTCGTTCTCCAACCGCATACACCACGTTTGAAGAAACCATAACTCCGTTTATGAGGGAAGCTTTTAAAAAAAAACCGCTCACCGATGTCGTTGAGCAAGTTGATGAAGAAGCGTGGGAAAGAAAACTGGACGATACGCCGCGTCGCAGAACTCGTGGCAGAACTCGTGGCAGAAGCCGTGGCAGAACTCGTATGCGTATGCGAATGCGAAAATGAAACTAATCGTCGCTGTCATCATTGTTATTATTATTATACTGTTTTTTTGCAGGTTTGTGTTTATAACTGTAACCATATTCACGATGATTGTCGTGGTCAAAATCATTGTCATCTTCGCATTCATTATCGTAAAACCCGGATATTTTTGTTTTAGCCATAGCCAGCATTTCACTTTCTCTCTTGATAAGCAATGGAGGAAGAAGGTGCGCTTTTATTTGTTTTTGTTTTGTTGGAGAAGGAACTACCGATTCGGGTGCAGAAGCAGTAATTGCATCTTTAAAATTCTTAAATTTTTTTGGAACGGCGCTGCTGCTGGTAATACCATGTTTGCTGTCGCCAACCTTGCCAGGAGGTGCGAGCGAAGGAAACGTTTCATTGTTTATTTCAATGGATGATGTTATAGAAGACGAAGCTGAATGCGAAGACGAAGCTGAATGCGAAGACGAAGCTGAATGCGAAGACGAAGCTGCAACATCGTTGGGATTCCCCGCCTTTTTAAACATGTTTACATTTACGTTATCGCGATTGCTGTTGCTGTTGCTGTTGCTGTTGCTGTTGCTGTTGCTGTTGCTGTTGCTGTTGCTGTTGCTGTTGCGATTACCATTTCCAAACGCGGTTGTATTTGCAACATTTCCATTAATATTCATTGAAAATCTATTTTGACGACTATTTACATTTTTTGATAGAAAAATATTTGAAGAACTCGCAATCGTGTTCGAACTTGTGTTTGCAGTTTGGTTATATTGTTTTTTAGTTTCGCATTCAATTTCAAATGAACGCGAAATCGGTTTTAGTTCCGGTTCCGGTTCCGACACCGGTTGTTTATTTTCAAAACTTATCTTGTTCTTACATGTCTGATGGTTTGTAAAATCTTCGCATTCATCTATAAATTGATTAAAATTCGATTTTGGCATATTCTGTATAAATCTTATTTTGAAAAAAAATAAAATATGCGTACTAGTTTTTCAGAGTTCTCTGTTGCTGTTATTATGTTATGTTATTATATTATTATGTGTATACATTTAATACATTTTTACATATTATTTTAAAATTGAAATCTAGAGGTGAACGTTTTAACTTGTAATCATGGCATGGCTCGAAATACTGTAATTGCAGTTGGTACAAATTTAATAAAACGTCTGGAAGAATTGCTGGCTTTGAATCCAGACATTAAAGGATTCATCGCGCACAAGGGCGAACCGCCAGGACTTCACGAGTGCAGTAAATGTCGAGAGTTGAAAGGAAGCGAATATTTTAAATACTATCAGAATCGGGTGGATAAGAATGGTTACCTCATGAGAAGCAACGCGCTTTGCAACACGTGCGATAAAAGTATGCGACAAGAACGCGAAAGCACTCTAAAAAAGGCGGAACTCAATAATGAAATTGGCGAAAAGCCGTGTCCCGGATCAACATGTCCGAATTGCAGCAGAGCTTGGGGGACGGCAGACCAACCTAGAAATTGGCATCGCGATCATGACGCCATCCAAAACATTTTTCGCGGATGGTTGTGCGGCGACTGCAACATGGCCAAACACGATCACAGGCACGGAACAAGTTAACAGCGAGAGCAATGATGTGCGCGCATGCACCACCTTTAATTAAATATATTGAATGATTATTTGATTATTAAAAAATTGATTTTTTTTTTATTTTGTTCCAATACAAACAAACAATCAATACAAACAATCAATACAAACATTCAACACAAACATTCAATACAAACAATCGCTCATGGAAGAAGTCCAAGAACTCCCAGAATCGCAAAAAACAGAATCGCAAAAAACAGAATCGCAAAAAACAGAGTCAGAATCGCCGTCGCATGAAAACAAGTTATTCGTTGGGCACTGCATCGACGTATTGAAAACGATACAGAGCGGATGCATCGACGTTGCAATTACATCGCCGCCATACGACGATTTGAGAGCGTATAAAGGCAATTACAAGCTGGATTTGACGGAACTGGGCAAAGAGGTGTTTCGCGTTTTAAAAGACGGCGGAATTTATGTCATGGTGATACAGGACCAAACGAAAAACTACGGCAAGTCGCTGACATCGTTTCGCACGGCAATTTCGCACTGCGACGACATTGGTTTCAAGCTGTTTGAAACGTGCATTTATAAAAAGCTGGGCGGCGAAGGCGCGTGGTGGGGGCGCAGATTTCGGGTGGACCACGAATACATTCACATCTTTTTAAAGGGAGCCAGGCCGCAGTATTTTAACAAGACGCCGATAAAGATACCATCAAAACATGCCGGCAAAAGCATGACCGGATGCGCTTCCAGGAAAACGGATGGAACCACATTTAAAAGCAAAGAAGTTGTCATCAATGACACGAAATGTCCCGGGACGATATGGGACTACGCAAACGGCGGAGACAAGAACCCGCTCAAACGAAAACACCCGGCCGTTTTTCCAGACAAAATTCCGCACGACGTTATCAGCGTGTTTTGTCCGGAAGGCGGGTTGGTTTTGGATCCGATGTGCGGTTCGGGATCCACAATTGTTCAAGCCGTGAAAACCGGCCGAAGATTCATCGGAATCGACATTGAACCCGAGTACATTGAAATCGTGAAAGAACGCTTGCATAAAGAGTGTGCCATAATTCACGCTCATGGCGATTTAACGGCCATATCCAAATCAAAGTAATCAAAAACAAAACAATATAAACACAAGTTATTATTTATTATATTATATTTATATTTAGTTTCAATATTTTAAACAGTAACAATCACCCATTCCATTCACAATTATGTATGCCGATTATCAAGAACCAGTCGTTGTTGTTCAAGGATATGACATGATTCTATTTTATTTTCTTAGTTTTTTTGGATTTTATGTTGGCATTGATGCGGCGATGGGGAAAAAATATGAAGGAAAATATTATTTCATTCACGGCATAAATAACGCGTTGATTGTTTATTTAACGTATAACGATCTAGTTTCAACATTTACAAATTTCAACACGATTTTAACAAGTAGTATAAACATTTTGCCATCCATTATTACATATTCATTGCACGTATACCACACGTTTGTATATTATCATAAATTTAAGTTTGACGACTGGTTGCACCATATACTCATGGGTTCGGCCCTTCTTATAGCTCATCAGTTTCACACGGGGCGTCTTATTAATTATTCATTATTTTTCACAACAGGACTTCCTGGAATGATTGATTATTTTTTGCTGTTTTTTGTTAAAAACAATAAAATCGACATGATCGTCGAAAAAAAAATGAACAATTGGATTAATTTATGGATTCGATGCCCGGGATGCACGTCTCATGCCGTTTTAACGCTGCTTGTATACAACATTTATAATAAAACAATTTTAACCAGTGATTTTGAAAGATTTGGATACATATTTACAGCCGCCATTACGTATTGGAACGGAATTTATTTTATGAACAAAGTTATTATCAGTTACAACAACGCGATTCACAACGGCGTGATGAATTTTAGAACGCCGCAAGAAAAAAAAATTGAATAGAAATAGCCGAGAGATTCGTAGATTCGTAGATTCGTATTCGTATTTTCAGTAAAAATAATAAAAATTAATTGTATATGTTTATTATTTTTAATTATAAATTATAAATTATTTTATTCTATTTTATTCATATTAGTAACTCGTTTATCATTTAGTTGCTGCTGCGAAACATAAATAAACATAAATAAATATAAATATGAACATTTCACATCAAATTAAAAAATTAATAAACGTTGTAACTATATTTTCAATTTCATGTTATAATATTGCAAAATACAAACTTCGTTTCGTCACGTTTGAAGATGCTGTCATATCATTATGCAATTCATTAACGAAAAACAATTACATATTCACCAAAGTCATTCAGTGGGGTGTTCAGGAGGTTTATCATGGCGACAACATTGACAACGCCAACTCTAATAATATCAAGGATAACGACAAATTAAAAAACTATTTTAGCGTATTTAGCAACAACGTTCCTTATACACAAGACGAATTGGAGCATTCGCTTGCATGCATTAAAAACGTAAAACAATATGCGTCATCACGAAATGACGAACTAGTCGTTGACTACGCCCCAATCAACAGCGGTTCTGTTGCGTTGGTTTTCAAAGCGCGTTTGAACAGCAGTCCCGTCGTGATTAAGATTTTAAGACCCAATATTCACAATAAAATAAAAGAAGACATTGACGTTCTTTTATCTTTTTTTGACAACATCATTATAAAAAATATTATTCGGTTTTATATTAAAATAAATATTAAAACTTTTATAATAAACAATACCGAAAATCTTTTAAATCAATGCAACCTTCATGATGAAGTGAAACATATATTGTTATTTAAAAATAATTTAAAAAATAAAAAAAACATCGTGATCCCTCATGTTTATACGTATTATACAGAAACGTTCAATGAAATTATAATAATGGAGTTCCTTGACGGACCCGTTGCAAAAAATGTACCCTTGGATAAATTAAAGAACTGTCTTGAACATTTACAGTCGTTTTTCTTTGACTCGTTGTACCGATATAAACTTCTACACGGGGATTTTCATTTAGGAAACATAATAGTCATGAATGATGGCGACAAGATTGGAGTTATCGATTTTGGAATCGTATACTTTTTGACCGATGAATTGAGTAACAGTTTATTCGACGTCATGTTTTTATCTTTAAAATCAACCAATATAAAAAACTTCTATTCCATTTTAAAAATTATCATTCGTCTTATTTGTTCGGACGAGAGACAGCATGAAATAATTTTTGAAACATTAAGAAAGGACAAAGAATTTGAATATCTTATACGGTCTAACGATTTTTCGGCAAATACTATTGTTAAAGTAATAAATAAAATCATGTCTTTAGAAAATATTGAAGTTAAACAAACCGTTTATAATTTGCTTTTATCATCAATGTCGGGATTACAAACAATAGAATACGCAAATGATAATAAGCCACTTACCACATTAACACGAGTATACATGGACAAAAGTATTCATATTGCAGATTGAATAATTTAGTAAAGTGGGCAAGCAAAATGATTAGTTTTATTCATGTAATTTTTATATGTTGTTAATTTATTTACAAGTTTTATACAAGTTTTATACAAGTTTTATACAAGTTTTATACAAGTTTTATACAAGTTTTATACAAGTTTTATACAAGTTTTATTCAAGTTTTATATATTTGGTAGGATATATAAATAAGTCCATTCATTAAATGAACAATAACGACGAAGACGATTGGTTTACAATTTGTGATGAAAAACATATTATTTTGGAAAAAAACAGCAGCAACGCTTATAAAATAACCTTTAGCATCAATTCAACAGGCGAAGAGACGGTCTTAAATGTTTTAAAAAATGGACAACTTTTTGAGTTATTAGAAGCTTTAAATCCGGATGTAATTGAAAAAATTAATGTAACGGAACACGCCAATAACGTTCATGATGTATTTATTACGTTTAAAAATAGCGGTAACGATAAAGACGACGAAGAAATTGATAAAATAATAGACGTTTATTTCTCTTTGAAATACAAATTCAAAGAGAATAAGTGTATAATTACTAGTAATAATATTCAAGATGATGATAAAAATAAAAATGATAATAGCGACTCCAGTTCTCGCATTAAAAAATACGGAAAAGAGTTTTTACCTGTATCGAAAATTAATTTAAAGGCGGTTGAAAAAAATAATAAAACTTCAATGTGTCTCATTTTCAAGGTTGATAGTAAAAAATCAAGTAATATTATAAATATGTACATTGGTTTATATTTCAAAAAAATATTTTATAGATTTAAACAATATTTTGAATAAGAATAAGTATAAGTATAAGTATAAGTATAAGTATAAGAATAAGAATAAGAATGATCCATAAATTTCATTGAATAAAAATGTAAAATGTATTTTTATTCAAAATATTGTATCATGTATATTTATTCAAAATATTGTATCATGTATATTTATTCAAAATATTGTATCATGTATATTTATAATAAAATAATTACATGTTCTCAAATATAGCAAATTTTAATAATACCCGTGACTATTTACCATTATTAAATGGCGTATTATTCACCGACTTGTTTGTAATTTTTTTATCGAATGCGAAGGTCATTGACTCGCGCGTGTTAATAAAATGGTATGAAGATTATAATTTATCGGCAGTAATAGCAGACGTTTTAATTATTTTAATCGGTCTTATTATTGTCAGAGCAATCTATTACCGCATTTTTTCCCAATTTTCCATTTATAAATTCATAGCGTTGGCGTTAGTGGTTCAGTTTACGCACGACATGTTATTTTACGCATTTTTTAAAAGTGTTCCGAGAGGGATGAATCGCATGTTGGACACATTTAAAGATTATGCCGTAGAAGTGTCTTATAAGGCAGTTCTCGCAGACGGCGGTATGATGATTATGGCTGCACTTGTCGCGTCCTACCTTGCCGGCTCAAGTTTAAACGCTAATATCATTGTTTTAATTTTATTGTTATATTTGCTGCCATATCTTCTTTATAATTGAATTTATAGGTATTACGTATTATAAGTGTTAAATACTAAAATTATATTCGTACCTACGTAAATATAATTTTAGTATTATAAATATAGTAAATAGTAAATCGGTATAGAATATATAACATAAATGCTGTCTGAAGTATTATTTTTTTTATTATATTTTAGGTTAAGTGACCTATATTTTTTAAATCAATTTACATTTAGATCGTTTCATTGCAGCTCTCTCGCTTTATTATCTTTAAAAAATACAATGTATTATGGAAAATCGATTTTAGATCCTTATCATTCGCTTCAAACAATACATTTACAATCAAATCAACTTAACACAACATCCAACGGGTATGGCCATGAAGATTTTCATTTAAAATGTTTAACAATTATTCCAATATACTTTATTGTGTACATTTTTTACGATTTAAAACATTGCCACAAAAGAATTGATTTATTAATTCATCACACGATGTGTTTATTATGGGTATATGTTAATATTAATCATGTCATTGGTTTTATTTCATTTAACATATTAGCCGAAGGGATTACATTTGCTTATACCATAAATACAATGAAAAATCAATTCATTTACCGTTTAATATTTACATTTTTTGTTAGATTTCCGATATGGATTATAGCTTCATATCACTATTATTCCAGTTATAACGTATATAATACATATAATAC
>Ga0247722_10001878_pt1 | contig 11249 bp, 15 predicted proteins | sample MSEWelMarce3H_FC_FD_189094 | JGI IMG/M metagenome (GOLD analysis project Ga0247722, IMG submission 189094) | Subsurface sediment microbial communities from gas well in West Virginia, United States - MSEEL Well Study Marcellus 3H_FC | ecosystem: Environmental > Terrestrial > Deep subsurface >... | reverse complement strand
TTTAAAGATTATCCACGGAGATGTTAGAAAGAATACAGAAGAACAAGGAAAACTAAAAGGTAAAATTGAACTGGTACAACAAGAGACACAGATAAAATACCAAGCCTTGCAAGAACTTACTCAACTTGAGATAAAGAATCTAGCAAAGAATGTAGGTGAATTATCAGATGCAGTTAAGATGTTTGTGTTAAACAAAGGAAAATGAAAGAATTGAAAGGAAGATGGAAATCTAAAACACCTAGTTTCTGGAAGAATGTTCAGAAAGCAGCAATTGCATTAGGTGCAGCAGCAACCATAATAGTGGCAGCTCCGATTACATTACCAGCAGCAGTAGTGACTGTAGCAGGATATGTTATAACAGCAGGTACAGTTGCAGCTACCTTATCTCAATTAACAGTTGAGAATTATAAGGAATTAAATAAAGTAACCAATAAAACAAAATAAAATGGCTAAGAAAGAAAAAACACCAGTTGAGATTAATGCTGAAGTTAAAGTAAAGAAAACTAAAGTAACAGTTAAAAAGAAAGACAAAAAAGTAGATGTTGTTGTAGACACTCCAAAAGTAGATGTTGAAGTACATACAGATGAAGAGAAAAAAACATTTGTACTTGACTCAAGGAAATTAGATGTTGAAGTAACTAAAACTGCAGAAGGTACTACAGTTAAAGTAGAAGCTCAAACACCATTGCTTAAAAGAGCAGGTTTATGGGTAGCTCACATGATGAGTAAAAAATTCAACAAAGTTAAAAAATGACTGTCTTAAAAAAAGGAAGTAAGGGACCAGCAGTGGTAACTCTTCAAGAATTTTTAAAGATAGCAGCAGACGGAGATTTTGGACCTAAGACTGAAACAGCAGTTAAATCATGGCAGAAAGCTAATGGTTTAATTAGTGATGGTATAGTAGGTAAAAAAACATGGGCAGCCATGGGAATCCTTAATACTGATAATGCAGAGAATCTAGAAGTAGAGAGTGCATTAGAGATCAAGAAACATTACATGAAGGAAGGTACATACTTTCCTGGACCAGTTGCAAAAGACTGGATATTTTTACATCATACAGCAGGATGGGAAAACCCATACCAAGTTGCTGATATGTGGGCTAGAGATGATAGAGGTAATGTAGGTACTGAATTTATCTTAGGAGGTCAGTCTGTTAGAAATGGTAATACTAAGTTTGATGGTGAGCTAATACAATGTTTCCCTGAGGGAGGATATGGATGGCACACAGGCACAGGTAACTCTGTTATGCATAGAAACTCTGTAGCTATTGAAGTATGTTGTATGGGTCAAATAGTAAATGGTAAAACTTATGTCAATACAGTAGCAGATCCTAATCAAATAGTTAAGCTAGCTAAACCATTCCGTGGATTTCAATTCTGGCATAGATACTCAGATGCTCAGATCATTAATCTAAAGAGATGGATACTCTTCATAGCTAAGAAGTATGATATAGATCCTAGAGTAGGTTTAGTGCAGTACATTAAAGCTAAAGGAGCTGATGGATTTGATATCTGTGATGTAGCTAAAGCACAAGCAACTCCGGGATTATATACACATACTAATGTATTGAAAGGTAAAGTGGATATGTTCCCGCAACAAGAATTAATTGATATGTTATTAAGCTTATAATATGAAATTTAGAAACAATTGGACAGCTACAAACAAGCAATGGGATAAGTTAACTGTAAGGATCAGAATATCTAGCTTAGATATCTTTAGTTTAGAGATAGATAAGTCTAGAGACTTTTACTTATTTACTATCCTAAATTTTACACTTAAAAATAGATAATATGAAAAATGGATTAAAAGGAGTTACAGATGCTACAGTATTTTGTAAGTCAATGAAAAAAGGTGGCCCAGCAGCAATGATTCAACCAATGTCAAAATATATGGCTGGTGGTACTGCGGGTTTACAAGTTGCAGATACTGAATCATCTGATAGTGCTAAACCACCAAGATGGTTGAGAAATCTTAAACGCAATATGAGTAATATGAAGTTAAGAAATAATCAAAAGTCAAATAGACATAGATGCACAGGTGTTGGTTGTGTAGAATAAGACTCTAAACTTTCTGTAGTCCAGGTATATTGTATGCCTGGATTTTTTGTTTTAAATATTTCTAGTTTAAACTTTTTTTGTATATTTGTTTAAACTTAAAAAATATAAAAGATGGAAAACCAACACAATGATGACCAGTTAACAGCAGAAGAATTGGCACAAAAGAAAGCTGACATGTTAGAATTTTACACAGATTCATTAACATATTTAGATGCTCAGTTAGTTTATGAGCAAAAGCTATTAGCTATTGATGAGGCAAGATTTAAAAGAATGAGTATGCAGATGCAATATGCTCTTATGATGAATGAAGCTAAAGAAAATGGTGAAGGTAATGAGCTTGACAATGGATTAAATGACCCACAAAATCCAGCACCAGCAAGAAAGCTTAAGAAAGACTAATCATGGCTTTAGTTACACAAGTACAGAAAAGAGTAGTGATGTCCAAAAAAGACATCATTAAATATCAGATACTTACTCATTGTTATATTAATAGTATAATAATGAGTGAGTCTGACTTAGATTGTTTATCAATGCTGTCTGTAATTGGTCCTATAGAATTATCACATTTTTGTTATGAAGCTTCTGATGAGCATAAGATATTCAAATCAGAACAAACAGTAAGAAACTGTATCAACAAGTGTGAAAAGAACAACTTGGTGATAAAAGATCCTAAAAATAAAAAAATAATTAGTATGCACCCTGACTTAAAAATTCAGACAGAAGGTGATATACTATTAGATTATAAATTTTTAGGTAAATGATTCCAAAAAAACCAAATGCATTATACAAAGAAGTAGCTGAGGAAATGAATTTACCTGCTAACTTAATAGAAGATTTTATAGAATTTTATTATAAGGAAATAAAATCCAACATTACAGGTTTAAAACACCCAAGAATAAATGTAGAATGTTTAGGTCAGTTTGTAGTAAGACCACATGCAGTTAAAAAAGCAATACCAAAATATCAGAAAATATTAGAGATACATGACACCTCTACATTTAATGCCTATTTTAATAAGGTAATGCTTGAAAAAAAACTTATAGCTTTAGCACATATTGAAAAAGAGTTAGCTAAAGTTGAATTAAAAAAAGAATTAGTTAAATCTAAAAAACAAAAGTATAATGAAGAATACATTAAAACTAATCTGGAACAACAGGAAACAGATCCTGGAGGGGATAACCAATAGTGTAATCCGTGATGAAACAGTAGAAGAAATAGCTAGATTAAGACATTCTATTTGTGATGACTGTCCAAGTAAAGGTAAGAAATGTGCTGTAAAAGGTACATCACCATGTTGTAATGAATGTGGATGTTCACTTGGATTTAAGACAAGATCATTATCTTCAGATTGTCCATTAGGTAAATGGGATGCAATTGCTACTGAAGATGAAGAAGATGCATTAGAAAACCTTAAAGACTAATATTATGTATATAGACCCAAATAATATGCAAGGTATATATGTTAGTGATCCTAATAAGGTAATTAATACAACTCCTAGAAATACCAATATGACAGCGGATGGAATATTCAGCCGGTTACAAGCCCAAATGCCTTATGACCCAGTTCCAACAACAACATTATCAGAAATTGTAGGCAGACTTGAAAGATTAGAACTTGAGAATAAGTTTCTAAGACTTAAGATAGCTTGCATGGAAGGTAAGTTTAGTCAGGAAGAAGTAACTAATATTAGAAAGATGATGATGTCTGCAGATGACGCATCAGTTTTATTAGCAAATACTATCATTGAAAACGCATGAAATGGGCAGAACTAGAATCTTTCTTAACTGATGGTATTGCTTCTCAAGGAAGAAATATAAGTATAATGACTGGTGTAGCAGGAGCAGATTATCTTGCACATGCCATGGCAATTGAAAATGCTGTAGGATTTGTTGAATGGATGGAAGAAAGAAAGAGTATAGAACCTGAAACAGCAAAAAGTTTAATTACAATGTTGAGATCAAAAGATAAAGATAATTTTAACATAGCAATACTTGCTATAGAACAATTAAAGAAATGAGTATAGTATTTACAGCTGAGGATCATAGCTACAAAAGTTTAAATCCTGAAGAGAATATAAACTGGACAAGTGTAACTACAGTAGTAAGTGCATTTAAACAACCATTTGATGCAAAGAAGATGGCTGAGAAATCTAGTAAAAAGAAAGGATCTAAATGGTATGGTATTGATCCAGTTATTATCCAACAGATATGGACTAATGAAGCTGACAGATCTACTACACTAGGAACATGGTATCACAACCAAAGAGAAGATGATATTTGTTCCCTAGCATCTATGGAAAGAGAAGGAGTTACTGTACCTGTATTTAAACCATCTGGTGAGAATCATGGTATGAGAACAGCACCATCTCAAAAACTTGACCCAGGCGTGTATCCAGAACATATGGTCTATCTTAAGTCAGCAGGCTTATGTGGCCAATCAGATTTAGTTGAAGTAGTCAATGGTAAAGTAAATATTATTGACTACAAGACTAATAAAGAAATTAAGACAAAAGGTTATACTAATTGGGAGGGTATGACACAGATGATGTCTGCTCCAATTAATAGTCTTGAGGATTGTCATTTAAATCATTATGCACTCCAGCTCAGTATTTATATGTATATTATATTGAAGCACAATCCTAAACTTAAACCAGGTAGGATATTTGTGCATCATGTAACATTTGAAATAGAAGGTGAAGATAACTGGGGATATCCAATCAGTAAGAAAGATCAATATGGAAGCCCAATAATAAAAGAAGTTATACCAATGTCATTACCATATCTTATAGATGAGGTCATAGCAGTGCTCCATTATATAAAAGAAAATCCAATTAAAAAGAAACATTAATGATTATTAAACTATTTGAAGTACAGAATAATGTAGTTATTCCTACAGAACACTGTTACACACTAAAAGCTCTTAAAGATATAATGGAGGAATATCCGGATGAATACTTAAAAATATATCAGTATTTGTTCTACATGACATGTCCAAATCCGGATATGAATCCATTCTTCTATACACCAGATGTAGATAAAGAACCTTTGATAATGACACAAATAGATGGGGAATTTTCAACAGAAGATGATAATATATTCATAGCCCTTAAGTTTTGTGAAAGAATGTATGAAACTCCCACATCTAGAGCATATAAAGGTATTGCATCTATGTTAGATAGATTAGCCAGATATATGGAAACTGCAACTATCACTACTGGCCGAGACGGTAACATGAACTCTCTTGTTGCCGCTGCTTCTAAGTATGATCAGATAAGACAGTCTTTTAAGGGAGCATATAAAGATCTACAGGAAGAACAATCAAGCAGAAGCCGTGGAGGAATTGGGCTAGCCTATGATTCTTAATCTTTTAACAACTAGATAGTTATGAATTATAAAAACATATATACCAAACTTATAATTAAAGCAAAATCAGAAATTAGAGTAAAATCTGATACTGTTTATTATGAAGCACACCATATAAAACCAAGATCATTTGGAGGTGAAGGTGATTGTAGAAATACTAATCATCCAAATATTGTTTTATTAACGCCAAAGGAACATTATATAGCTCATTTACTTCTTGTTAATATATACCCAAATTCTCCAGCAATGCATAAAGCACTATGGAATATGTGTAATGTAAAAAAAGATATAAGATATAAACCATCAGCTAAAACTTATTGCTCAATTAGAATGGAGTATATTAAAAATACTATTGGTTCTAATAATCATTTTTTTGGTAAAACTCACTCAGAGGAAAGTAAGTTAAAAATTAGTCTTAAAGCAAAAGGAAGACAAACTTTTTTAGGAAAAACTCATTCAGAAGAATCTAAATTAAAAATGAAAAAATCTCAAATGGGTAAAGTAATATCAGAAAAAACTAAAAATAAAATAATTCTTAGTACATCTGGAGGTAATCATTATAATGCTAAACCTATTATATGCATAAAAACAAATACTATGTTTGGTTCAGGTAAAGAATTATCAGAACATATTAATATACCTTTTAGTACTGTAAGAAGATATTTAAATGGTACTAGTAAGCCTCCTATTTGGTTTCATTATAAAAGAATAAATAACTAATGGAAATATTTGAAAACATACCAACTTGGGATAATGGAACCTGGACTATAACAGACTTTAATTCCAGAGAAGAATTATCTGATTTTGTATTTAGTATATTTAAAGAACCAGGTAAATATCATTTTGATGAAACAAGTAACTTATTTAATGCTGAGTCAACCAGATTCAGAAAAGATAAAATATACACAGCCACAATACCCAGATCTAAAGACTTTATCACATACTGGGATGACCAAAAACTTAAGTGCAGAAGAGGAGTTATATTTAAGTCCGGAGAGAAGGCATGGTACATTACCAGAGACTATTATATGTGGCTTAACTTCTTGCCCATATTTGATAAAGAACAACAAGTATTTGACTTTGCTAAAATCAGGGATGCACAGTACCACATGGCCTTATATGAACTACTTGCAGAGCTCAACTACAAACATGTAGCTATTCTTAAGAAACGGCAGATAGCATCTTCTTATTATCATATGGCCAAGTTATTAAACCAGCAATGGTTTGAACCTGGGGTAACACTAAAGATTGGAGCAAGCCTTAAAGATTATATCAATGAGAAAGGATCTTGGAAGTTCTTACAGGAATATGCTGCTTTCTTAAATGAACATACAGCATGGTATAGACCTATGTCACCAGACAAGGTTATGATGTGGCAACAAAAGATTCAGGTAAGGAAAGGAGATAGAAATACAGAAGTAGGTCTTAAAGGTACCATACAGGGTATGTCATTTGAGAAAGATCCAACAAATGGTGTTGGGGGTCCGGTTAAATACTTCTTTCATGAAGAGGCAGGAATTGCTCCTAAGATGGATAAGACTTATGAGTACATGAGACCAGCAATGAGATCTGGTTTAATTACTACTGGTTTATTTATTGCAGCAGGATCAGTAGGGGATTTATCTCAGTGTAACCCACTAAGAGATATGATCCTTAATCCTATGTCAAAAGATATATATGCTGTAGAAACTAATCTGATAGATGATAAAGGTACAGAAGGTATGTCAGGATTATTTATTCCTGAGCAGTGGTCAATGCCACCATACATAGATCAGTATGGCAATTCACTTGTAGAAGAATCATTAAAAGCCCTTGATGATCAGTTTGAGAAATGGAAAAGAGAACTAGGTCCTGAAGATTATCAGCTAAGGATATCTCAGCATCCTAGAAATATTAAAGAAGCATTTGATCATAGATCAGTATCTGTGTTTCCATCTCACTTAGTTGCAGCACAAGAAAGAAGAATAGAAGAGAAAGAATATCCATATGAGTTTTTAGAAATTGCTACTGATGTAAATGGTAAACCTGTTGTTACTCAAACAAACAAGAGACCAATTATGGAATTTCCAGTTCCTAAAAAAATGGAAGATAAGACAGGAGTACTAGTAGTATGGGAAAGACCAATTAAAGATCCAACCTTTGGTCAGTACTATGCTTCTATTGACCCCGTGTCTGAGGGAAAGACAACTACCTCAGAATCACTATGTTCAATCTATATAATGAAAGCTCCAGTTGAAGTAACTAAGGTTACTGGTATAGATACTGAAACATATATAGAACCAGATAAGCTAGTAGCTGCATGGTGTGGTAGATTTGATGACATAAACAAAACTCATCAGAAACTAGAGTTGATAATAGAATGGTACAATGCATGGACATTAATAGAGAATAATATATCTCTCTTTATACAGTATATGATATCTAGAAAAAAGCAAAGATACTTAGTACCTAAGAGTCAGATTATGTTCTTAAAAGATCTTGGCTCAAACAGTAATGTATTCCAAGAGTATGGTTGGAAGAATACAGGAACACTCTTTAAGGCACATTTACTTAGTTATGCTATTGAATATACCAGAGAGGAATTAGATGTAGAGACTAAGCCTGATGGCACCATAGTAAGAACTAAGTATGGTATAGAAAGAATCCCAGATCCTATGCTTCTCAAAGAAATGAGAGAATATGCTGATGGAGTCAATGTGGATAGATTAGTATCCTTCTGTGCACTTGTAGCTTTCATGAGAATACAACAGGCAAATAGAGGATATTCAAAGAGAGTGATAATGGATGATGTGGCTAAAAACTTGCAAAAGTCAGAAAATTTGTTTAAATTAGATAGGAGTGCATTTAGGCATATGGGTGGTTCTGGTAGATCATCAGTTAAAGGATTTAATAGATCTGCCTTTAAAAACATTAAATAGTTGATATGAAAATAATAAATGCTATACAGGCAAAAGGAGGAGCTACTACTGAGAATAATAGAATGGGTAGTATCACCCAACCATTACAGTTTATTCCTAAAAAAGAAAAAGATGAAAAATGGGCTGCCTGGAACTTAGACTGGTTAGAATGGCAAGGTCTTAAACAAATCCGTAGAAATGCCCGGAGACTTATGAAAAACTATAAACTTGCAAAAGGTATTATAGATAAGTCAGATTATATAGTTGAAGAAAACAATGACTATAGAGATATAGTTGAAACACTTACTAAAGAAGATGTATCAGCACTTGAACTTAAGTTCTATCCTATTATACCAAATGTTATTAATGTTCTGGTAGCTGAGTTTGCTAAGAGATCTACTAAGCTTACATATAGAGCAATTGATGAGTTATCATACAATGAGCTCTTAGAACAAAAGAGACAAATGGTTGAGGATGTCTTAATGCAAGATGCAAGAATAAAAGTTACTTCAGCATTGATGGATCAAGGTCTTGATCCAGAGTCAGAAGAATTTCAACAAGAAACTTCACCTGAAAAACTAAAAAGCCTACCTGAGATTGAAATGTATTTTAGAAAAGATTACAGATCAATGGTAGAAGAATGGGCTGATCACCAACATAAAGTTGATGTTGAAAGATTCAGAATGGATGAGTTGGAAGAAAGAGGTTTCAGAGACATGTTAATTACTGATAGAGAGTTCTGGCATTTCCGTATGATGGAAGATGATTATGAAGTAGAACTATGGAATCCAGCAATTACATTTTATCACAAGTCTCCAGATTCAAGATACATATCTCAAGCTAACTGGGCTGGTAAAACAGATATGATGACTCCATCTGATGTTATTGATAGATATGGTTATTTAATGGAAGAAGAGCAGTTAGCTGCATTAGAAGCAGTATATCCTATTAGATCTGCAGGATATACAATTGGTGGTATGCAAAATGATGGTTCATTCTATGATGGAACTAAATCTCATGACTGGAATACTAATATGCCATCATTAGCTTATAGACAGTATACTACCGCAATGGGCGGAACTGTACTTGACGGTGGTGATATTATTACACAAATACTTTCTGAAGGAGAAGACTATTATGATCAAGGTACTGCATACTTATTAAGGGTATCAACTATATATTGGAAGTCACAAAGAAAAGTAGGACACTTGATTAGTGTTAATGATAATGGTGAAGTTGAGATGGATATTGTAGATGAAGATTATACTATTACAAATAAACCAATATATGACACCAGGTTAATGAAAAATAAAACTAAGGAGAACTTAGTTTATGGTGAACATATAGATTGGATATGGATCAATGAGGTATGGGGCGGTATCAAAATAGGGCCAAACATTCCTTCTTTCTGGGGTATGAATAATCCTGGAGGATTTACACCAATGTATTTAGGTGTAGATAGAGCTAAAATAGGACCATTAAGATTTCAGTTTAAAGGAGATAACACTCTTTATGGATGTAAGCTTCCTGTAGAAGGATCTGTATTCTCAGATAGAAATACTAAGTCTACTGCATTACTTGACTTAATGAAGCCATATCAGATAGGATATAACATTGTTAATAACCAGATAGCTGATATCTTAGTAGATGAGCTAGGTACTATTATCATGCTTGACCAGAATACTTTACCAAGACACTCATTAGGAGAAGACTGGGGGAAAGGAAACTATGCCAAAGCATATGTTGCAATGAAGAATTTCCAGATGCTTCCATTAGATACTAGTATAACTAATACAGAGAATGCATTAAACTTCCAACATTTCCAGAAACTAGATCTATCTCAAACAGAAAGGTTAATGTCAAGGATACAGTTAGCTAATCACTTTAAGCAACAAGCTTATGAGGTAATTGGTGTAACACCACAAAGGATGGGACAACAGATAGCACAGATGACTGCTACTGGTGTAGAACAAGCTGCTGCAGCTTCTTATGCACAAACAGAGATGTTCTTTATCCAACACTGTGATTACTTAATGCCTAGAGTACATCAGATGCGTACTGACTTAGCACAATACTATCATTCTACTAAACCATCTTCTAGATTAAGTTATATTACTACAGCTGATGAGAAAGTAAATTTTGAAATAAATGGTACTGATCTTTTAATGAGAGATCTTAATATCTTCTGTAGCACAACAGCTAATCACAGATCTATACTAGAACAGCTTAAGCAAATGGCCATGCAGAATAATACTACTGGTGCATCTGTGTATGATCTAGGTAGAATAGTTCAGTCAGATTCAATTGCTCAACTTAATACAGTTCTTAAAGACTCTGAAGCTAAACAACAACAGTCTAAACAACAGGAGATGGAAGCTCAGCAAAAAATGCAAGAAGATAAACTTAAAGCAGATTCTGAAGAAGCTAAACTTAAAAGAGAGTATGAAGAAGTTCAGAAAGAAAAAGATAGACAAACTGAAATTCTTGTTGCAGAAATCAGAGCAGCTGGTTATGGATCTATGGCAGATGTTAATGCAAATCAAGTATCTGATTACCAAGATGCAATGAGAGACATTAGACAGACTGAGCAATATCAAACACAGAACCAATTGCAAAGAGATAAAGATGCAACTAGAACTATGTTAGATAGAGACAAGAATGCTATTGAAAGAGAGAAGTTAAATGTACAAAGAGAAATAGCAGATAAACAGTTACAAGTAGCAAAAGTGAACAAAAACAAGTATGATAAAGGTGGTGAAGTAAAAAATAAAAAGTAGTATAGCCATATAGTGCACAAAAACTTTTTATACCTTTTAAATTTGTGAAGTTTATTTTGTATATTGTATTATAACATAAAAACCAACACTTATGGAAGACACAACAAAAACTGGGGAGACCCAGACATTAGACTCTACAACGGTAGGTCAAGTAG
>Ga0247722_10001877_pt1 | contig 11251 bp, 17 predicted proteins | sample MSEWelMarce3H_FC_FD_189094 | JGI IMG/M metagenome (GOLD analysis project Ga0247722, IMG submission 189094) | Subsurface sediment microbial communities from gas well in West Virginia, United States - MSEEL Well Study Marcellus 3H_FC | ecosystem: Environmental > Terrestrial > Deep subsurface >... | reverse complement strand
GGGGAGGACTATGGGATTGGGTGGTAAATTTTAGTGAAGAGTGAAGAGATAAAAGTGAACTGGTATTTGAAATAAACTCGACACTTCAAAAATGTTTTGAATGGAGAATAATATTTACAAACCTGCATACGTAAAAGAACTTTTCAATAAAATGAGTAGTTCATATGAGCGAATGAATTATATAACATCTTTTGGTTATTCTATTCGTTGGCGTAGGCAGTTTTTGGAAAACTTTAAAATAACTAATAATAAAGTTGAAATAATTGATTTACTTACTGGAATGGGCGAAACCTGGAATGCTACAAAAAAGAAATTGCCAAATTCAAAATTGACAGTTCTTGACTTTTCCATTGGAATGTTGAAATATGCAAAAGAAAAAAGCGAATTAAAATTCAATAATGAAATAACAATTCTAGAACAAGATGTCTTGAATAACCAACTGCCCATTAACCATTATGACTATGTGACTTGTGCTTTTGGGCTTAAAACTTTTAATGATGAACAGTTGCAGGTTTTGGCTTTTGAAACAAAACGTATTTTAAAACAAGGAGGTCAATTTTCATTTATTGAAGTTTCTAAACCTGATAATAAAATTTTAAGATTACTGTATAAATTTTATCTCGGGAAAATAATTCCAATTTTAGGCCAACTTTTACTTGGTAACCCAGAAGAGTATAAAATGCTTTGGCTTTACACCAACAAATTTGAAAATGCTAAAAAGGCTGCAGATATATTTGCGCAAACAGGATTAATAACAAATTATAGATCTTACTTTTATGGTTGTGCTTCAGGGTTTTATGGAACTAAAATAGATGAATAAAAAAGCCCAGCTACCTTCCGCCACTCCAGTAATTAGTGCTTTAGTACAACTCCTCTACCCTATACAAATCCAATCAATAGTTCTAAACTTTTCGGTTCCTTTTCAGGCTGAATTACATATTCTAATTTTTTGTAACTTTATTAAGCACCAATCTCAGCTGTAGTAATTCCATTAGCCAACTGCTTTAATACTTGGGGCGATGTGTTCAACTCTTACTTAGAAATATAAATATGATTAAATTTTCACAACTTTCTGTTCTTATTGTTTTGGCACTCTTCAGTAGTTGTACAAATAGAAAGAGTTTATTGGACAAAAGCGAATGGCTTTTAGGAACCTGGCAAAGCAAGACTTCAAATGGGATTCTGTATGAAACTTGGCAGAAAGGCGATGCAAACAATTTTTTTGCGAAGAGTTATTACTTAAATAATTCTGACACTATATTATTTGAAACAATTCAATTAAAAGAAAGCGAAGGAAAATTGATTTATATCGTGAGTGCTCCAAAAGATAAAAAGGAATTACCAGTTTCATTTACATCTTCTGAAGTTACACACGAAGGCTTTATTTTTGAAAATAAATTACATGATTTCCCTCAAATTATTTCTTACAAACTACTCAGTTCTGATTCATTGATTGCAGTAATATCAGGAAAATATAAAGGAGAAAACTTGAAAGAACAATTTAGCATGAAGAAAATTAAATAAGATTAATAGTATAACATCGGTTTTGCGAACAACCGGGGCGGACGGAATTCTAAATCACCAGCTGCGTAAAGCTGAGGACGTTATCAAATATTTTATATGAAACAGTACCTATTTTTAAGCTTAATGTTTTTACAGTCCATCTGCTTTGGGCAAACAAAGTCAATTCCAAAAACCGATTTCAATACCTTTTTTGTTTGTATTGACAGTGTTACATACAAACAATTATATCAAAGCAAATACTTAAAAGACACTTTGTTTATTTGTCGGGAACAAGAAGAAGAAACAAATGCCGGTACCTATACTGGAAAGTACTTAATTGGCGAATCAGCTACTTTAGAATTTTTCCAACCCAAAAATACTCACAAGCTTGGAGACAATTTTGGCGACTGGGGAATTGAATTTAAAACTAGAAAAATCAATATTCTCGACCAACTAATCAAGAAATCAAACTCGCTAAAATTTTCTATTGATACTTTTACGACTACGGTAACTCAAGATAGTTTACAAATCAGTTGGTATAAATCATTAAGCTTAAAGAGTTCAAACAATGAATTATCAATCTTAGAGTATCAAACTGATTATTTAAAGAGTTTGGGGCTAACGGACAGTCAAATCAACCAGTCTATGACATTCAAAGAATTCAATGGAATTTTATCAAATGGGAAAAAATATCCTAGACAATTCTCAATGGTAACATATATTAAGTTATATGCAGACAAAAATCTGATTGATAGATTACAAAAGTTTGCGAAACTAAATAATTGCCAAACGGATAAAAATACATTTACCAATGGCGAGACAACTATTGAATATATAGAAGTCCAAAAAATGCCAAAATTTCCAATAAAAGAGATAGGCTTTTCCTTAATCAACGATCAGATTTATCAATATGAAAAAATTAGTGACAATTTGGATATAAAAATTCTAGGCAAAAAAGCCAATTTCATTTTTAATTGAGAAAAAATAAGTGAAAGAAATTATCAAATTAAATATTGAAGTAACTGATTTTTTAAATAATCTAAACCATCCGTTTATTAAAGAAATTGAGCAACTAAGAAATTGTATTTTATCAGCAAATAAGAACATATCTGAAAATATAAAATGGAATGGGCCTAACTACTGCATTGACAACGAAGACCGAATTACAATGAGAGTTCAGCCACCAACTAAACAATTACAGTTAATCTTTCATAGAGGTGCTAAAAAGAAAGAGCAACCAAAAGATAAATTGATAGCTAATAAAAGTAAAATGTTGGTATGGAAAGAAAATGACAGAGCCATCGTAACTTTTAAAAGCTTGCAAGACATTGAAATTGGAAAAACTGAATTGGCAACAATTATAAATGAATGGATAAAAGCAGCGAAATAAAACTGAAGAAATATTGAATTGAAAATATGACAAAAACAGAAATAGCAAAAGCTTTCTCAAATGGAGAATTTGAGAAAACAAACAATTTCATTTTAGACACAGCAGTTTGGACTATTGTAGAAGAAGATACTTTTAAAGGTAAACAAGCAATCATTGAAAATTGTGAGCAAGTCAGTAGTTACTTCAAATCTGTAACAACTGATTTCAAAACACTGAACATAATAGCTGAAGGAAATAAAGTAGTAATTAATGGGACTGCCGAATTTCTGAGAGATAACAAAAGAGTTTCATTTGTTTCAGCTTGTGATGTATATGAGTTTGACGAAAACAATCAAATTCAAAATATCACCTCTTATTGTATTCAAAAAGCTAAAAATGACTAGCAGAAAAACAATACAACTACTATTTGCTAACTTTTGCCAAAGATGAAAAATAAATCAAACATAAAACTTCCGCTGACGGATATTGAAAAAGCAAATTTGAGAAATCATAAAATCAAAATTGCTAACATACTTGACTTTGCAACTGACGAATTGGAAGTCTTTTTAAACGCTACAGCTGATAGAGCAAAAGAAATTTATGCATTAGCAGAATTTCAAACCGTTCCTACTGTTGGGATAAAGTTTGCCGAAGACCTTGTATTCTTAGGATATTATTCACTCAAGGAACTAAAGCAAAAAGACGGCGCTAAACTGACCGATGAATACGAACTAAAAAAAGGTTATTGGACAGACCCTTGTGTTGAAGACCAGTTCAGATTAGTAGTGCACTATGCAAAAACAAACGATCAAAATAAAACATGGTGGGATTTTACCGAAGAACGAAAATTGTATCGCATTCAAAACGGTTATCCAAAATCTAGACCTCAAATAGCATGGTTTAATACAGTAGGATTTGAAAAGAAAGACAACCAATAACATTGGTTTGGCAATATGGGGGCTGAAGTGCTTCTGTGAAAAATTGTTTTGCGCAAAACAATTCAACTGTATTAAGAATGGAGTATTATTTAGAACTGTGATGAAAATAAAACTATTCTAACTATTTTTTCGTATACTATTTGAACTTTAAAATATTTTATATGAAACTAGTCATTCTATGCATTTTCACATTTTTAAATTTTTCCGTTTTTGGACAAGACAACATTAAAATAAGTTTTAAGAATGACTACAAAGATGTTTACCATCTTTCACTAATAATATACACTCCCGATGGGAAAGGTCAAACAAGGGTAAGCAATGTTGACCCGAATAGCATTAAAGAATATAGTTTCCCCGTTGGTACAGAAATTTATATTGCTGACAACAAGCAGGAAGAGTTTGCAATGAAAGGAAATGATATAAGAAAAACAAATGCAAAGCCCTGGCTTGTTTTAACAATTACCGATAAAAATAGAACTGTTTTATTAAGTAGTATTAATCCCAAATAAGAATTCTCATTAATTCCAATTCCTAGCGTATGACTACAGAAATTAATTTGAGAATAGTGCTCAAAAATCCTATTGAGGGAACCCGTTATGGATTACAGAAAGGCAAGGGTTCTGTCTACGAGACCTTGCAAGGACAATTAGGAAGCGGCCATGACCTCAAATTTAATTTCACTATTCAGGTAAAAGAGATAAATGGATCAGTTCCCACAATTATTGGTCCTTTTGTCCAAGGGCCCAAAGGGAACCCATTTATTTATATAGGCATTGGCAGTTACGCTGGACAAACAGGAGCAGTTTGGAACGGTCGCATAAAAGTTCCCCTACCCGATGCTGCGTATGAAAATATTCAACCTGATGTAGACCAATTTTTATGGACCTGTAATATCCCCGGAAGAAATAAAGATGGAAAACCGGTTTTTGCAACGGTAAAGCCATTTGAAGGATGGTTTAGACAAAAACAGTCTGACCGAGAAGGCAAATAACATATGTTGACACAAAAAAGCCCAGTTCTTTGAACCGGGCTCTTAATTTTTTGACCTTAGCGTGCTTTTTTCTTAGGATCTGCTTTCTTCTGCGCAGAACTTTTCTTTTTAGTAGGCTTATTCTTCCTAGGTTCAGCTGTCTTTTTTGACATGGATTTAAATTTAAGATTAGTGAATAATTTACATAAGCTGTAGAGAGTTTCATCCCTTTTTACATTTTGTCCCTTCAGAAGCGGCAACTGTACAGCCAGATTTTAAGAAACAAATATATGCCTATATGCTTAAATCAAAATTAAATCAAGTTTAGTTGTGTAAGGAATTGGTATTGCTGTAAGTGGAGCTAGGCTTTATTAAAAAATACTAACTTCAGTAATACTAGACAATTAGACGGTTTTTTGAAACCAAAGCAAAACTTAAGGATAAATGATAGGCATTCTGATTGAACTATTCATTTCATGGGCTTTATTAAGACTTTTTGAGAAAAGAAATTTAGAAGCACTAGGAATTGAACTTTCAACTAAACGTTTGAAGTATTTAGGAATTGGTATATTATTTCCAATGCTTTATTATACCATTTTATTCCTTGTTTTGTCTTATGTAGGCAAGAATCCATATTACCTAAATACTAATTATTCTTCAGCCAAGTTTTTAGACGCTTTTGGGTATGTTTTTAGGTCCGTTGCTTTTGAAACATTGATTTTCCAAGGAGTATTACTGTATATGCTGATTAAACATTTTGGTTCAAGAAAAGCAATACTTATTTCGGCCGTTTCATTTGGAATTTATCATTGGTTTTCATGGAATTTATTTGGTCAGCTATTTGCAATGTTAATTACTTTTTTGACTACTGGAATAATGGGGTATTTATGGGCTATGGCATTTGACAAATCCAAATCAATCTATCTCCCATTTGCAATACATTTTGGTTTCAACTTTACCTCAATGGTGTTGTTTTCAAAAGATAAAAATATTGGTCAACAAATCTTAATTCAAACTTATACTATTGACACATATAGTCCTGGTAGCTTAGTCTCTATTCTATTGCTTGCATGTTATTTTATTGGTTTTCCGATATTGCTATTTTTGTATTTGAAAAAAATCAGATAAAGGGGCTGTAGTTAAATAAAATCTAATAAAAAATACTGAATTTATGATAGAAGGTCCTAATTCACGAAAAGGCATAAATTTTAATATTATTATTTATGCCTCATTTTTGTTTTTCGCCATAATTGGTATCATATATGGCAATTCGCTAAGCAACAAATTTTCATTTTTAAGAATTTGGGATTACCAAAATATTCTAGTGCTACTAGTAGGTATTCCTTTTTTGTTTTTGCAGACTAATGCTAATCTTCCAAATTTTTTGAATGAAGTTATTTCAAACAAACAAAGATTTTTAAACCCCTTTTTAATAGGTACAGTGTTTGGAGTACTTGATGTATTTGTGATCAAAATATTAATGCATCCAGAACCGTATAAAGAATTACCTCCTTTTCTACAACCTTTCCCCTATTCCATATTTCTATATTTTTCAGGTGCATTTGAAATAGAAGTGTTTTATAGGCTTATTCCATTGACATTAATTTTACTATTAGGAAAATGGTTATCAAGCGGGAAGTATTTTACTATTTGTTTATGGATTGGAATTATTTTAACTTCTCTAAGGGAGCCATTAGAGCAATTACCCAACGGAGAAATATGGTTTATATGCTATTCTTTATTGACTGGCTTTATAATGAATTATTTCCAAGCTATCTACTATAAAAATGCAGGATTTTTAGCGCCGCTCACATTAAGACTTGGACATTATCTATTTTGGCATATTTTATTGGGAATATATGTGCAATACATTGAATTGCGCTAAAGCTTGAATTGTTAACCGAATATCTTAAAAAATGAATAAATTATTATTTCTCGGAACGATTGTTATTAGTTTGACAAGCTCCTGTTCAAATTCAAGTCAGTCAGATAACACTGATAACCCTAAAGTCAGAGAAAAAGCAATGAAGAATACACTTAAACAGAAAAAATTAATACTTTCTGAACTTAAATAATCTTAATTTATTGACGAATTCGGTCAATGCGCCAAATAAAATCCAATAATAAAACACAATTTTTATGAACGAGAAAATGAGTTCTGAAACAAATGCAATTAATTGGTTTGAAATTCCTGCAAATGACATTTCAAGAGCTAAGACTTTCTATGAAAGCATTTTTGAAATCAAAATGGAGGGAATGGAAATGCCAGGTATGAAATATGCTATGTTTCCTTTTGATCCTTCCAAAGCAAAAGTTGCTGGTGGTATAGCGCAAAGCCCATTCCATACGCCAAGTTCAACAGGGTCAATCATCTACTTGAATGCAAACCCGGATTTACAAATTGTTTTAGACAGAGTTGAAAATGCTGGTGGTAAGGTTACAATGCCAAAGACATCCATTGGTCAAAATGGATTTATGGCTTTATTCAATGACTCGGAAGGGAATATCATGGCGCTTCATTCAAACACTTAATACATATTCATTTCCTAGGATTGCCAACATATGCAAATAGAAGCTAAAAATAAAAAACAAGTTTTTTTACGCAGGCTTAATTCAAATGACTTGGACAATCTATTTGACTATTTACAAAATTTGAGTACTGAAACAAAAAATCGTTTTGGTCCCCATAAGTTTGACAGACAGTCAATTATTGATTTCTATGACTTGAAAACCAACTTAGGTTATATAGCACTTACTATTGACACAAAAGAAATCATTGCCTATTCTATCCTAAAAATTGGTTACTTAGAACACGATAGTGGTCGTTTACAATCATACGGAATAATACTTGACAACAATACAGATTCCACTTTTGCGCCTTCTGTAGCAGACCTCTGGCAAAGCTGTGGAATTGGGAATAAGCTTTTTCAATTTATACTATCGGATTTATCCAAAACAGAAGTTAAAAGAATTATTTTGTGGGGTGGCGTACAAATGAACAATGAAATAGCTGTAAACTATTATAATAAAAATGGTTTCAAAACATTAGGACAATTTTCTTACAATGGAGATAACTATGATATGATTTATGAGATTCCAACCAACGTTTTATAAAACCTAATTAATAGAATAGTTTCAACCCCTAAAATGAATCAATTTTTAGTTTGCTTTATATCTGGCGCAAGCATCTTGCTTGGTTTTTTACTATTTTTTCACCCTTTGCAACAAAATGTAAAAGCCAATAAATGGCTTGGTTTATTTGTATTCTCAATTGGTTTTGCATTTATTGGATCGTATTTATTTATTACAGAAACTACAGCTTCAAATAATTTTCTATTTAAGCTTACAAACACTGCACAATTTCTATTAGCGCCTAGCTTTCTTTTGAGTATTTTGAGTTTCACCAATCCAAACAATACAATTGACAAAATCAATTGGATACATTTTGTACCATTTATTATATATGCTTTTATAGAACATTTTTTAAATTATAACCAAGAAAGCATTTCTACTCACAGCATTTTTACCATTAATAAGGATCTACCTTTTTTAGTCAGAAATATTTTGCCCTTAATCATGTTGCCATACTTAGTATATGCTTATATATTGCTAAAAAGGCATCAGGTTAATATGAAACAAATAGTTTCTAACATGAAGCCAATTAACTTAGACTGGTTAATAAAGTTTCTGAACATCGTTTCAATAATATTAATTATTTGGCTGAATGATGCATTATTTGGGTTCCCATATATTACTGAAGCAACAAATTTTGTTTATGCTATTTGTGTGTTTTTCCTAGCTTATTATGCCATCCAACAAAAAACAATTTTCGCTTTTAAACAAACCGATATTGACGAAATTGTTGACTTATTTGAAAATGACAGCAAAACAATCGCAACAAATGACTTACCTATTCATCAAACTATTGATAAAGAATCAGTTGTGCTAGAAAGGCCCAAAATAAAGCGGCTTAGCGATTCCCAAATGGAGACCTTGTCAATTCATCTCACTACACTAATGGAAAAGGAAAAGATGTATTTAGATAATGACTTGAACTTACCTACCCTTGCCGAAAAATTGGGCATCGGCATACATGAAGCTTCTTTTTTAATTAACGAAACCGGCGGGGACAACTTTTATAACTATATCAATAAGTACAGGGTAGAAGAAGCTAAAAGGTTATTGGCCTCCTCAAAAATGGAGCAATTGAATATTTTAGGTATCGCTTTTGCTTCCGGTTTCAACTCTAAAACCACATTTAATACCACATTTAAACGGATTGTTGGCATTTCTCCCTCCCAGTACAGTAAAGGACAAAAAATATAGCCCCAAATAGGTTCGGCTGTATAAATCCGAACATTTACCGGTGATCAGGCCAATATTTTTGAGCATTCTTAATCAAAACATTAAAAATGCTAAAATCTAATGGTTTACTGAAATACGCCTTTGTGGTCTTTTTTTGGTCAATTTCCCTTTTTGCAAACGCCTGTACCATTTTTATAGCCAACGATGGTAAAAATGTCTGGATAGGCAATAATGAGGATGAAGTACAAAGTACAAAATACAGAATCTGGTTCTACCCAGCCCAAAAGGGCAATTATGGCTATGCTATTTGGACAGATTTAAATATTAAACTTTTTTCGTCTATTAATCTCAAAATGCTATCCTACTTAAACCCACAAGGCGGTTTAAATGAGCATGGACTGTTTTTAGATTATACAGCCATTGATGCAATTCCCATTGTAAAAGATGCTAATAAAGAAGACAGAAAAAAGCAAGTGGCTACCGATCTGTTAAAAAACTGTAAAACGGTTGATGAAGCCCTGGCTTATTTAAGCAAATTCAATTTGATAAAACTGAATTCAGCTCAATTATTTATAAGTGATGCAACCGGCAATTATGCTACAGTTACTGGAGGTTATGTAGTCAAAAAAAAGAATACCAATTTTGCACTTACCAACTACAGCATTAACAATGAACATAAGGAAGCCTGCCATAGAAGAGATGTTGCTACCCATTATTTAAACCAAGGAACCAGTTTTCAGTTAGGAGATATCACTAGAATACTTGAAAAGTCTGCACAAAGATTTCCTTATAAATATACTACCAATGTATCCATGGCAGTAAATTTAAAAGCCACAACTATAAACTTGTATTACAAACATGATTTTACAACTGTTGCTAGTTTATCCTTGGCAGAAGAATTAAAAAAAGGAAAACATCATCAAGACATGGAAACCTTTTTTCCTGAAAATATTACTCCTGTTTTGGAAAATACCTATAAAAATAAAGGTATTACTTCAACTATTGCACAGTATAATAAATTACGAGAAACAAGTTATAGCAAGTATAATTTCAAGAACGATGATGTCCTTAATCTTGCAATTGGTTGGATTGCTAATGAACAAACTGGTGACGCCTTAGAACTTTTAAACTGTTTATACGAATATGATACAACTAAAACTGCCATTCAAACATGGATTGGTGTTGCATACAGAAAGATGAATAAAATAGCCGAAAGCAATAATTTTTTTACAAAAGTTTTAAACCAAAACCCAAATGATTATTTAGCAACCCTTTGGGGAAAACAAGACTCAGGTAAAATAACTTTTAAATTAACAGATTTTGAAGCTGCTGAACGTGTTTGGCTTGTTGGGGAATTTACAAATGGATTAAAGAACCCTATAAAAATGCGAAAAGAAAATGGGTATTGGACATGTGAAGCTATTTTGCCCAAGGGCGATGTATCTTATAGGTTTGTTGTAGATAATTCATACTATGTAGATAGCAAAAATGTTTTACATATTGGCAAGGACGAGAATACGCTTTCTAAAATGTATGTATGGTAAGAAAAATATAACTAACTCAGACTTCGATTTTGACAAATTGGGAGTAAATTGAAAATGTAAATAATCTTAATTTTTTAATGGAAGTAATACAAATTAATAGTACTCAGACCTCATTAGTATTTGAGCTATTTGACAAATACCGAGTATTCTATGGACAAGAATCCAATTTAGAATTAGCTAAAAGCTTTATCCAGGAAAGACAGGATAATCATGAATCTGTCATTTTTGTTGCTTTGAGTGATGAAAAAAAACAACCAATTGGATTTACACAACTTTATCCCATTTATTCGTCTGTTAGAGCAGTTAAAAATTGGTTACTAAATGATTTGTATGTGGACAATGCATACCGAAAACAAGGTATTGGAGAAAATCTTATTAGGGCTGCGATGGATTTTGCAAAGGAACAAAATGCAAAATTTATTGAACTCTCTACTGCAGTTACCAATCAAACAGCACAGAGCCTTTATGAACATATTGGGTTTGAAAAACAAAATCCGGATACGGAATATTATACCTATAGAATTGACTTGAAATAATAGAACAACTCCCATTATAGCAAACCTTGGAACTTATGCCAAAACCCGTAAAATATTTCTGAATGTATAAGAACAAGATTATCACA
>Ga0247722_10001876_pt1 | contig 11257 bp, 12 predicted proteins | sample MSEWelMarce3H_FC_FD_189094 | JGI IMG/M metagenome (GOLD analysis project Ga0247722, IMG submission 189094) | Subsurface sediment microbial communities from gas well in West Virginia, United States - MSEEL Well Study Marcellus 3H_FC | ecosystem: Environmental > Terrestrial > Deep subsurface >... | reverse complement strand
TCAGCGTGATAATCATCAGACCCGCAAACATCTTGCTTGTGTTTAAATCCAATATTTTTTTGTGCATACCATTGAAAAATGAATCGGAATTGGATTTTACCATTTATATGTTATTCGTAGATTTTAAAGGAAACCTACGGTTTCCTTTTTTTGCTTTGCTTATACCTTCCCTTAAAATGGTAAGCCATGTAGAACCCGTTGTATTCAGCTGTTCGGACTTAACCTATACTAAAGGAATTGGGGGGGTCATTGGTTTATTTTAAGGTTTGCTATAATTTTGTTTTGACTCATTGGGTTCAAAACCTTCTGACATTCCAAAAAACTGCTTAAACGCGTCAAACAAATCATTGGATGTTTTGGGTAAAAGTTTATTCTCTGTTGCCAGTTTTGCCTCAATGATGTTGTAATTGCATGTTCGGTCGCAAGGATTGCACTTATTTTTTCCATTGTATTTGATTTCGCTGTATACGTGGTCGGCCATCTCCGATTTCACTGGGAAATCCTTGTACATCAAGACCCCGTTTTTGCATTTTTCTTTGATGAACTCGTCTTTTGCTACATTGAATTGATCAATGGTTATTACGATTGGTTTTTCAAATGTTTCAAACCCTTCTAAATTGGATGACTCGTCTAAAGCAGGCAAATTGGTACCGTCTTCCATGGGTTCTTCCGTATTCTCTTTATCTTTCTCTTCTTTTTTGTCTGAGTCTTCGGGGACACCTTGACCAAAACCTTTATCCAACCCTTGACTAATATCTTCGGAAACACCTTCCAGTCCCTCAATCTCTGTTCGCTGGTAATACCAAATGGCAATTATACAACAAACGGTTCCATAGACCACATCCATACGAGTATAGTAGAGAATCAGCATCACTGCAAACAATTTGCCTAAAACACTGTGGCTCAATTTAGTGAATTCATGACGATAAGTTGCATACGCCAATATTAATAAAATTGGTATAAATTGCATAACCACCGAATTGTTTTTAAAATAGTCGGAAGCATCTCTCAACATTGAGATGATTGTTTTTTTTGCGATCATTGTGTTCATTAATATTCCGTTTATATATATAACTACAGAAGATGTCATTATTAAATACAGCTTCTCCTTGGAATTCATCAGGGTCGGATACACGGAAAAGAGTTTGTTCAATTGGAAAAGAAAAGCGGAAAACACAAAAAGCACCATTGCCGTTGAGAGATCAAGATGTAGACAATTCTGGTTTATCTTCTTATCATCCGGATTTTGACGATGATGGCGAAGTGTCTGATTCTATGCAAAATACTGTTGCTTTAAATGAAAGTCGTGGGAGCACCATCAACGATTTACTAAACAAGATTACTTCATCGGATGAGGGGGCTGGCCTTGCCGATTTTAAGCCGGTTTCTACTTTAGCAAAGCCGCCGAGGGAGGGATTTGAATCGCCTCTTCTTAAAATGGCGGCTGGAATCCCCGAATATGGGCCTAGTGATATTGGTTCCGACAATTTGAGCAACTACAACAAAAGTTATGAAGCCGGCGCCATTTTAGGAAAACCGTATTATAGCCAATCTGCAAAAACTGGTGATGCTAGTGATGGAGTTATGCAAAAACTCAATTATATCACCCACATACTGGAGGACATTCAGATGGAAAAAACGAGCAACATTACAGAGGAGCTCATTTTGTATACGTTTTTAGGCGTCTTTACTATTTTCATTGTGGATGCATTTGCTCGAGTGGGGAAGTATCATAGGTAGGGGAACCATACGTTAATAAGTTTATGCCTTTTTTGCTTTGCGTATACTGTCCCTTTTATTTTGTACCACATAATAACATGTTAATTTGCTTTGATATATAAATTATTTTATAAATAATTTATATATAATAATGTCAGATAGTGAAAGACAAAATTATTTTGAAGACTCTCTATCTCTATCTGAAAGTAACCCCGAAAAAATAAAAATTAGAAAAATAAAAAACAGAACGGTTAGAAAGTCTAGTCGAAACGAATCACTAAACATAAGAAATATAAAATCAAAAAATAAAACGGGTAGACCGTCGTCTAAATCTGAAAGTTTACCCGAATCTGAAAGTTTACCCGAATCTGAAAAAATAATCATCAGAAAAAAGCCAAATAAATTTTTAATAAATGCGGAAGAAGTAATTGAGCAAATTTTTAATTGTGTAAAAGACATACAAATATATGAAGCTCCATTTGGAACCAGAACACTTACTGGAAGTCAGTCACACCCAATGATATATCAAGGTTTTATTCAAGATTTGGCAATCAGTGATTTTTATAAATACCAAAACGACCATGAATATCACAAAGAAACAAATTGGAAATACTATGGTAAATTTCCCCAACCCACAATTGTTGGCGCAGATGCTTTAAAAAAGTATATTAGTGTATGGGTAAAAGGCGTTGCTTTATTGGCCGAAACAAAACCATGGTTTTTGCGGTCTATCAATGCGATTTTATTGAAAATAAAAAAAGCTTATGAAGATTTAGAAAATATTGATAGTATTAGACAGCATTATCTTACCAAAATTGGAACTGGTCATTCAAATGGCAACTGGCAAGGTCCAATGGATTTTGAATCAGCTTGGTATCGCGATGTTAGTAGTAAAGTAGAAGTGTTAAAAAATTGTTTAGATGAATTATTTAAAAAAATAAAAACAGTTGCAAAAGATGCAAATGAATTGAGAAGTCACCATATATTAAAATACCAAGAATTAATAGAAAATAAAGGCGCAATATATAATGAATTACTAAAAATATCAAAAGAACGCAAAACATCTGTTTACTCACTTGTAAAAAAAGAAAAAGATATTCTTGTAGAAAAGATAGATATTTATAATTTTTTAAGAAGCATACCAGTTTTTCACAACAGTTTAATGCCACATATATGTACCGTTATCAATCCCAATGGAAATAATTTTACACATCTTTCACAAATGCAAGATACGTGTGTCCCTAACATGCGAAAATATACAAAATGCATCCTATCAATGTTCAATAATTTGTAAATAAACTGATTTTCTTCAAAACATATTAAGAGTTATTTAATATGTTCTAACAAATGACATCTACTTGTGCTCTCTATTGTCTCAATTTTAAAAACGAGGTTCGCGCCGAATCTATGAAAAAACGTTTTTCTGGAATTGACGTGGTCTTGCATCCCGGCGTTCCCATTTCCGATCCTCGCATCGCCGGCCGTGGTCTGATTCCCCATACTGAAAAGTGCTGGTCCTGCATGTACGGCCATCTGGATATGATTCGCGAATTCTTAGAGAAAGATTCGCGTGATTACGGCATTTTCTGCGAAGACGATATTATGATTGATGCCAACTTTAAGGCACGGTTGGAACATATTTTGGGAGATTTTGAAACCATGCAAATGGACACCATGCTTCTTGGTTACCTCATCACATATCCGGTTGTAGGCGAATCAAACGGCTCTTACGCAAAGATTGGTCAGTCCATTTATGTAGATTTAGAAACAACAGAAACCACGACTTTTCGCTACTATGATTACGGCGATATTTGGGGAACCCAGATGTATTTGCTTTCCAGAAAACAAGCGATAAGAATCGTAGAGAAATATGCAAACGGGTACGCGGACCATTTTTTGGCAAATTCGGCAACCGTGTTTCCTCCATTTAGTGCGGATTGGTCAATTACGAAAGAGGGTCGCAGATGCATTGTTTACCCGATGCTGGCCATTGAAGATGGTTTGACCGGATATGGTGAGGACGAAGGTGGACAACGCGATTTCCATATGATGGCACATAATTCGCATTTGCACGTGTCCAAGTACATTTAAAGGAAACCTACGGTAAAGGAAACCTACGGTTTCCTTTTTTTGCTTCGCTTATACCTTCCCTTAAATGAAACCGACTATTTAACATGTTTACGCCTTTTAGGGGAAACCTATACTTCACACTTTGTTTTTGAACCTGGTTGGACACTTGCACGATTAGACCCTTTCCCTAAAAGGAGGGGTCATAGGGGAACGTAGTTCTCCTACGGATAATCTTTCACTGATATATTATAATGGAATTACCTATTGATAATTTGGAAATAAAACCCGATGAAACTGAAAAAAAGAAAGAAACAATTCAAAACATTATTCCATTTTGGAGCGAGAATCCAAATGTTTTATTGAACAACGAATTTATGTTTGAATTTTTCCCGGTAGAGAAGATGTCTTTTGAACAGAAGCTGAACGCCATTTCGCGAACGGTGATTCTATTGTCCTTGATGACATTTTTATACACAAAAAGCGTGCGCATTTTGATTATCGGTGGCATCTCTCTCTTCTTTATTTTTATGCTTCACAAATCCAAGAAAGTAGAGAACGATGAAATTCAGAAGAAGAAGGAGGGGTTCTATGAAATTATGAAGGATGACCCGAATAGGTCTCCCGCGGACCCATTGAAATCCGCGGACTTGTCCAACGTTTTTAGAGAACCTGACTCTGCAAATCCATTTGGCAATGTTTTGGTGACCGATTACATCTATGACCCGAAAAGAAAACCGGCGCCCCCCGCATTTAACCAAAGGGTCAATGAAGATATTATTGAGAAGGCCAAGGAAGTTGTCCGTAACGCCAACCCCGACCAGCCAGATATTACAGAGAAACTGTTTACGGATTTAGGCGATCAATATGTGTTTGAACAGTCTCTGCGACCTTTTCATAGTACCGCCAGCACCACCATTCCCAATGACCAGCAGTCATTTTCCGAGTTTTGCTATGGAAGTATGGTTTCGTGCAAAGAAGGCAATGGTTTCGCTTGTGCCAAAAATAATGCAGGCAATTACAACCTTTACTAAGTGGGAGAACTACGTTCCCCCAAACCCCCTCCTTATGATCCCATGCTATAACCCATATTTAAGGGAAGGGGTCATAGGGGAAAGGACGCTCCGGAGGCGTCCAACCGTCGGCACCCAAAGGGTGCCTTAACCGTAGGTTTCCCTTATTTTTTATATTGGAGGTAGTATATAGTATAATCAAATGGCATCATTATATCCATACACATTCAATGGAACTTCCCGAATCCGAAACGACAACACTGACAAATCGCAGCAGACCATTATAAACACCAAGTTCAATAATTATATGTTGTCTACTTATTTTAGCGAGAATCGCAGTGATGATCACGTCAAGTTCGCGACCAACCAACCTTCAATGATGTTCACCGGAATTAACGGCGGTGCCAGTGGCGGTATCAATGCATTCACTGTGGATGTGGATTCTACTTTGAACGTTAAGAAAGAGAACGCCCGCGCTTTAGAGAAACTTTCTCTGCAACAGCGCCCCTTCTTGACTGTCCCCTATTTAGGCAGAGGTTCTTGCGACACCGTTTTGGAGTCACAGTTGAAGCAGGGCGACATTGTTGCTAACAAGAAGAGCGTATCCACCATTACTGAGCAGTCGTTTTCCAAGAATCATATGTATCCTTTGATTGACAGTATCAAGGATACCATTACTAACCCCAAGTATTTGGTTCAAGAGGCGGCATTGGACGGCTGGGTTCGCGGTGGGTCAGCCACGAGAGAACACGCAAAGCAAAGCCATTTGCCCAATGACTCTGGGTACTAGAAAGGAAACCTACGGTTTCCTTTTTTTGCTTCGCTTATACCTTCCCTTAATAGGGGGTATCAAAAAAAAGGTTATACAAAGCAACAAAAAGAAACCTATGGTTCAACAAGTTTACGCCTTTTTTTGCTTTGCTTATACCTTCAATTAAGGTGAGCCTCCGAGCGAAGCGAGGTATAGAGGAAGGTATAAGCGAAGCAAAAAAAAGGGAACTACGTTCCCTTTAAAACAATATAAATAATACGCGTTATTTATATTTAGCAAACCAAATGTCTTACAATTACGATGTTTCCCAAATTTCATATGACGACGATGATGGATATCAAAGCACTGTGTGCAAGCTTTTTTGTATGGAAGAATACGACGACGATATAGTGAGCAAAGTCCTTGATTTAATTTATTTCAAGACCAAAGACCAACCTTTGTTCCAGGTTGTTTATAACCAGGCGGCGTCTTTTATGCTTTCGGAAAACCAGGAAATTGGGTTAGGCGTGCTTTTTTCGTACGACAACTTGCCCCTTTTTCACAATATGCTGGTGGCGTTTCACATTTTGGATAACCGGTTTGACGATTCTTGTGAGGCCTATGTGAATCTGCACAAGAAACTTTTCTCCTGAACCAATATATTCAATAATGACCGATACACGAAAAAAATCACAAAAAGGGGATTATCAATTGGAACAGGCCGTCACATTCGGCGTCTACGATTACTATTTAAATTCCGAGAACCGTACCGGTTGCCCAGTAAACACCTATTTGCCCGGTAATGGATTGATAGGACAAGGCGCTTCGCGCGTCAATCTTGCGAACAATTCGTGCGATATTGAGACAATGTTGAGGGGGACCGGAACGTGCAATATGGTTGAATCCCAGAACCCGATTGTGCCAGATTTGAAACACATTAAATCGCTGAACCTTTTTGAGACCCAGCCGGTGCAATTGCCGGATCCGATGGTTATACAGAAGGGTCAAAGGCCCCGATGGTAGGGGGCTCCGCCCCCCCTCCTTTGTGGTCGCTTCGCTTACCCTCGTCCATTAATTATTTTCATAATTTTTTTTTGTAAAATTATGTTTTGCTCCTTTGTTCCGAAATGTCGTGTTCAATGGTTTTTTGCTTTTTTTGAAATAGGGGAATATGTGCATTATGTGTTCGCAAATACTTTCATCAAGAGTTTCTGACTCAGGCTTTTGGTTAAGACCTTCATCCACAATGTAGCTCAAATACCCCGGATTCTGCTGCACATATTCTATCATTTTTTCATAAATTGAATCAAACGTTTCATTCGGTTCCTTGTCCAAAGGTTCAATGCTGATTTCTGCATAATTATCCAGGACAATAAGTTCGCCTTCCGCATTAATCCTCACTGGAACTTTGATTGTAGCCGTTAAATAATTTGTAAAATCCATTTTACAAATATATATAGACAGATTTTTATTATTATTTCAGTAAACTAATTATATGGATATTGTTGCCAAACAATATGCACAAGAAGCTGAACAGCTCATAAACACCACTACATACTTGGAGTACTTTACCTACTTCAAAACGATTAAGCAAAAACACGTCGTGAATCTTTATGAGAAGGCGGGGAATCTGTTTGAACTGGTGGAATCGTTTGAATCCGCCGGCAACAATTTTATGTTGACCGCCACCTATTACATTGAACTGAATTCTGTGTTGTTGTCTGCGCTTAACCATAAACGGGCCGGCGACTGTTTTAAGAAATCCGCGAATTATGCGAAATCCACTGCGGCCTACTTGATGGCCATTGAACAGCGGCCGTTTGATACGGATTTCGTCGTGAAATGCTCGGAATACATTGCCGAAAACTATTTTGCTCTGGGAAACGTCGCGGAATGCATCCAGTGGTTTGAAAAATGCATCATTGAAAACGTGAAAACTGGACACGATGATTTGAATTTTGATTTTTACGATAAGTTGGGAATCATTTATTGCACGTGCTTGAAACGATACGCGATTGGAATTACGGTGTATGACAAATTGGTGGAACTTTTGCGGAAACGGGGCGATGTTTCGCTTCCGATTTACTGTTTTATCGCGATTTTACTGCGGATTTTGGCGAATGACGATGATATGGAATTTGCCAAAAAATATATGGACTCTTTAGACAAATCGTTTTTGGAAAGTGAATATGCGGAATTTTTGAAGAATATCTTTTTTTTCGCGGGGAAAGATGCGCCCACATTGGAACGTTTGTATAAATATTATGGGGAACGTCTTGCCGGGTTGGACAATGTGAATGTGAATGAATTGATTCGCGCGGTTATCGCTTTGTAAAAAAATGTTGGTTTAATGTATAGGATATGAGTGATAAAAAAAAAGAAGAAGTTGTAGATCCAGAAAAAGTTGTAGATCCAAAAAAAGTTGTAGATCCAGAACAAGTTGTAGATCCAAAAAAAGTTGTAGATCCAGAACAAGTTGTAGATCCAGAACAAGTTGTAGATCCAGAACAAGTTGTAGATCCAACCGATATTGTTTTGAATATTAATGATAAAAAAAAAGACGAAATCAGAGATGCAGTACAAGTTGAAGAAGACGAATATACAAAAATATTTAATCAATTAATTGAAAATTCAAATTCAAATTCAAAAGAAAACACTTTGTCAAATGAACAATTTGAAGAAGCCGTTAAAGATAGATTTGGTGATAATGTTAACGCCGAGTTAGCCAATTTTATGACACAGTTAAATAGTACTTCAACCGGTAACAATATGAATTTGGAAAAATTTAAAACAAATATGAAAAAATTTGAGGATCTGGCCAAAAAACCTGATGATCCAAATGCTTCTGCATCTTCTACTTCTGCATCTTCTACTTCTGCATCTTCTACATCTGCATCTTCTGTATCTGCTGATCCCGATACAGTTTACGCAATTATTCAAATTGATGCTGCAAAAAAAATAACGGTTCTTGATAATGAAAATGGACAAACATTGAACACAACGGATTCACCATATGAGTTACTTGCGAATAAAACAGAATCCGTATTTGCCGTGAAAATTGTAAAAAAAGACAATTGTAGTGGTGCAAATGACCAAATCAAGTGCATAGATTTTGATAATTCTCACTATGAATTGGATTTGACAACTGCGGTAGCTGCGGTAGGCAAACTACTTGAACAAGACTTTTTGAATGCAAGTACTGGAAGTGCAAATTCGGTTGCAAGTACTGGAACTGCAAATCCGGTTTCAAGTACTGGAACTGCAAATCCGGTTTCAAGTACTGGAACTGCAAATCCGGTTTCAACTAATGTAAGTGGAAATTCGGTTGCAAGTACTGTAAGTGGAAATTCGGTTGCAAGTACTGAAGGTGAACAAAATGCTTCAATTACTGGAACTGAAAAGACAAATACTAATTCAAGCCATGGTGGTTCCCGCAAAAACCGTGGCCAACAATCCAAAAAAACAAAACGCAAATACTACGTTTACATGAAATAATAAAGTGTAAATATATTTAGAAATGTGTGTTCTAAATATATACATAATGTCTTATATATTTGCACATATAATAATTAATACGGATAATAATACATATTCGGTAGATATTGTGGATAATGAACCAAGTGCAGAAATTGGATTGGAAGAAACAATTGATTTGGGAGAAACTGATTTTTACATAAAAATTCCGGTTGATCAATGCATAAATATTCAGAACGATTGTTTTGGATTATCTAACGGCAAATCATATCGTCTTGATTTTGACAATACGGATTTTGATAAGCGTGTTCCAATTGATGCGTTTTTGGCCAATGGTTCTGCGTCAAATACAAGTCCAAATACAAGTCCAAATACAAGTCCAAATACAAGTCCAAATACAAGTCCTTTGTCCAAAGGTCCCTTGGCAAAAGGTCCTTTGACCAAAGGTCCCTTGGCCGAATTCAAAGCCCTTATTGAAACTGAATTGTCAAAGATTTCACCAAAAAAAAATGGATTGGCTAATTTTAAATCTCTTATCGTAGAGAAACTAAAAGAAGTTGGTGGATTAGATATTCTCAAAAAACTTATTGTAAAAGAATTAGAAACTGTGACAAAGCCTGAGGCAAGCCTTGAGGCAAAGCCATAAATAATTAATTCAAATCCTTAGAAACCCAGGGTTCCCATCGTGTTCTGAAAACCAGAAAGCAAACCCTTCATCCAATATCGTAAATCCAATACAATACTGGATTCCAACACGGTTAAAATGAAATACATTTGACCACTCAAACGGGATAAACTCTTTATCCAATTTCACCAACATATGGTAATAGGCAAGCGTTTTTGCCCCGTGCACGTGTTCGCAATAATGCACCACGCAATAATGGCACTGGTCTTTTTCCGACCATTGCGGCGGGGTTGAACCACGGATCGTAATTAGCTGTTCTACAGGAACCGATTTGACAATTTTCAACGTATCGCCGTCCAATTCGCCGATTTCAAACGGCGCCCACCTGTATATGAATTGGTTGATACCGTCGTCGCCACTTATCGGTATCCAATTCTTCTCGCAATAGGTATCTTTCGGCGGTTCTAACACGCGGCCATTCTCAAACATCGCCATAGACGCCGAGTAATCGCCCGTTATCATTCGGATTTTCTGCATCACGTGATAAGATTTGTTGGTCGCAATATACTTAAGCTGATTTCCACTAATAAATAATCGCACGTCTTCAAGTCCCGTAATGGATTTGTCGTATTCGCGGAGCCCAATCATCCCCTCCCACATAAATTCGGGGTCCGGCAAAATTGCTTTGAAATCCTCCGTCAAATAACATCGCAAATTGTGCGTCTGCAAATGACCGCTGGGATGATTGATGTGATATCTGCCGCACTCGTCCAACTTATAATTGACGTAACGCACATTCAGGATGTGTTGTCCCTCAAAATTGACGTAGGCACTGGATGATGGATAGAACCCGGGTTTCTCTGGAAACGCGTATCGTACTGTTTTTTGATTTGTTTCGCCTGCGATACAGCGGGAAAAAAGGTGCGACGGAATGCGGACAATACTATCGTCGTGGTCGGCCTTGAACCACACGATTTCCCAGCCGGCGTTCACTTCCAACCACGCCCAGAAATTGACTTCCCACGTGATGTGGCGATATCGGTGCATAAATATGGTGAAATGCTCCAAGTAAAGGTCAAATAGGTCCAGAAACGACTGGCCGTCGCCAATCATAAACCCGCCGCAAAAACGCCAATTGATGTTGTCCACGATGCTTTCCATCCCCTGCCCTTTTTCCCAACAACCGGGATTCGCAATGAATCGGGGTTTCCATTTGCAAGTTGTCAGGAATTTCATATAGTTGCTGGTTGCCTCTTTGCGCTTGAATATGTGCGATAAATTGAAATCAATCCAGGCAAAATGCTGGGTGTCAAATGGGTTCTCGTTGACCGCATTCACCACGAACTCAATTTTCATATTCATCAAACAAAGAAAAAGGAACGAATCTTTGACAATGTTGCGAGAAGCAGGCAGATTCCCCTTGTACAAAGTGCATACTTTGTATGTCCACGACTTGGAATAATCCACGTCGCGCAAAACCACGTTTGGATATTTGGTCCAGTCAAATGCTTGTTTGATTTCGGCGTCCACGTAGAGAATGATGGGAACGCCTGTTTTGGCAATATGGGCAAAATTGTCCATCCGCCAACTGTGGGTTTTGTGGGGTTC
>Ga0247722_10001875_pt1 | contig 11265 bp, 20 predicted proteins | sample MSEWelMarce3H_FC_FD_189094 | JGI IMG/M metagenome (GOLD analysis project Ga0247722, IMG submission 189094) | Subsurface sediment microbial communities from gas well in West Virginia, United States - MSEEL Well Study Marcellus 3H_FC | ecosystem: Environmental > Terrestrial > Deep subsurface >... | reverse complement strand
TAAAAAAATTACAGGTATTATTTTACCTGAGATTCAGAAAAGATTAGAAGAGAAGAGGGCATCAGTTGCTCTTTTCCAAGAAAAGTTGCAAGTTTGCAACGAAGTACTTGTTAGTAGGGGTATCCTTACTCAACAAGATAATGTTAACACTAATGTAATTAATGCTATTAAGAAATTTCCTATTGAGATTGTAGAACAAGCTCTTGAAGAGATGCTTGAGGCAGAGAGATTGAGAGTTAATAAACATAACTAGTATGAAAATTATATTTCAATTTATTATAGGTGCGTTAATATTTACATGGTGTTTACCTATTATGTTTATATCTTTATTAGTAGTTTTGTGGGAATGGGAAGGAGATTGTTTTCGTACTGCTCTTGAAAGTATAGAAAAATTAATAATTGATATAGTTGGTAGAGACTAATAAACTAAGTTTATACTAATCAGTATTCTTTAAAAATACAGATTATATGGTTCCATAGCTCAACTGGATAGAGCAACTTTATTATTCAGAATGAACTATTCGATGACAATTAGCACATAACAGTTGACATTTGTCTAGTTCATTCTTAATAATAGATTCAGATTTAAGTCTAAGTTTTGACCAATCAAAATCTTTTTCTAAAGGATCAAGATGATGGAACTCAAATACAGAATAATGAGTATCATTAATATTAAGATTACATTTTTCACAAGATGAACCTTTATATTCAATGGCTTCTATTTTTCTTTTTATCCATCTTTCTGAACATCTTTTATTAAAACATTTTTTACAGTAACACATTTTTCCTTGAGAATGTGTTTTTGAAGCATAGAATTCTGAAATATTTTTAGTTTCTTTGCAATCAGTGCAGATTTTCATTGTATCCATAATTAATTATACGATTAATTGGATAGAATTTATAAATCTAATCATATATGGCCCTATAATTTAATGGATAAAATTTCTGCCTTCTAAGCAGACTATAGCTGTTCGACTCAGCTTAGGGCTACATGTTAATTTGGTTAATTGTGAACAAATAAGTGTTGTAAAGTAAGGGGGATATTCTCCCTTACTTTCTTTTATTTCTTACTATTAACTATAAGAGATTTTTTGATTAATTGGTGTTTAATATGGTAATAAGTTAGGATACATTATCCTAACTTATTTTTCTACTATATTTGCCAAATGGAATTTGAATTTTACAAGTATAAAAAGGAAGTTAAAAGATTTGCTAAGAGCAAGTTTAAACTTAAAGATGAAGATTTAGATGATTTTGTAGAAGATGTACTACTTAAAGCTACTCTTAAACAGCATCTCTTTGATAGCAGTAAAAGTGCACCTGTTACATGGGTTAACAATATTGCTAGAAACCACTATATAGACAAATATATTAGGAAGAAACATCCTGAATATGTAGATGCTATACCAGAGAGATTAGAAGAAACATCTAATGATAGTATAGATCTAAATAGTTTTAAAGAATATTTAATGGGTACACCATTATACATGTTCTTCCTCTTAAGGAGTGAAGATACATCAGTAGAAGATATCTGTAATGAGCTTCAGATATCTGTTAAAGAATATAAAATACTAGCTCAAGAACTAAAAGAAAAATGGAATGATTATAATCTTTAAATTAATAATAGCCTTAGCAGGCTTAAACTTCATTATTACAGGTATAGAGTTATATATCCTGTTTAGAAGACAACACTCTATATTTAAGATTGTTGCTAACTTAATATGTGCTGCAGCAGCAGTAGGATTATTTTTCTTATACTTAGATACATTGGTAATTGAAGCAGATACTAAACCTCAATATCTTAAACAAGATACTATTCAAACTAAGGAAATTCCTTACAAGAAACTCAAGGCTACATACTATAATCCAGTACAAAGCCAATGTGATGGAAACCCACTCATTACTGCAACAGGATATAGAATTAATCTTAGAAAACTTAAGAAACAGGAAATTAGAATAGTAGCAGTCTCTAGAGATCTACTAAAGATTTATCCTTATAACTCTGAAATATATGTACATCATCCTGTACATCTTAGAGGATGTTGGAGAGTAGAAGATACTATGAATAAGAGATTTAATAATAGAATAGATTTCTTAGCTTATGGTAAAGTAGATGTAGACTCAGTTAAAATACTATGAATAAAGGAGAAAAAGTCATTTATAAAAGATTCAAAGGAGAATCTGAGTATGTTATATATGATGGATTTCAAAGTAAAAAGAATATTAATAGTGTAAGAATTCAATTCCTTGAGGGAAATAGAAAAGGAGAATATGGTTTTGTAGGTAAAGAAAGATTAAAATCAATAGAATAACATGAGCAAGCAGACCGCAGTAGAATGGTTGGAGGCCAAAGTAAACGAAATGATACAAAATGGTGGCGATGCTGATTTATTAGCAGTAATACAACATATCCAACAAGCCCTCGCAATGGAGAAGGAGCAGATAATTGAGGCTCACGATGAAGGAGAGGGCAAGATTGTTGGGAATGGGCTAAAGTACTACAATGAAACTTATGGCAACACATAATGGAACTTTAGTACAAGAAGAAGATAGAGTATATGCAGAGATATGGATAGGAGATAGTAATGTCTCCTATCCTCTTTGTAGTAAATCTATAGAGTATTGCAACTCATTAGATAAAGAACAATTTTACAACTTAGGTGATGTAGAGTTTAAACTTATTGATAATGAAGCTATAATAGTAGGTACACAAACAAGATATTATAAATCATGAGAAATTTACATTTATTACCAACAGACAAACCAAATGTTGAAATTTGGAAAGATATAAATGATTATGAAGGATTGTATCAAGTTTCTAATTTTGGAAATGTTAGAAGTTTAGATAGAATAGTTAATAAGCCTAATGGAATTTCTTATATGAGAAAAGGTAAACTTTGTGTTCAATCTAAAAGTAATCTTGGGTACATGACTGTTGGATTTACAGTTAACAATAAGAAAGTAAACAAGTACGTCCATAGATTAGTTGCAGAAGCTTTCATTATTAATAACAATAATTATCCACAAGTAAACCATATAGATTGTAACAAAACCAATAATAGAATGGATAATCTTGAATGGTGTACTAATTCCCAAAATCATATTCATGCTTCTAAAAATGGATTAAATAAACTTCATTTACATAGAGTTGCATATTTTGGAGAAAAAAATGGTAGGTCATTATTAACAAAAGAACAAGTTTTAGAAATAAAACAAAAGTATATTCCTTATAAATATTCAGCTAAAAAGCTATCAAAAGAATATAATATAAGTGAATCATGTATAACACATATTTTAAATAACACATCATGGAAAGAAATATCTACAAAATAGGAAAAGAATTGTTTATCACTTCTGATGAAGAAATTAAAGTAGGGGATTGGTGTTTAGATATAAAAAGAAACATAATATTTCAATCTAAAAGAACCGATAAATTAGATACTCCCTTAATTGGTACATCTAAAAAAATTCCAATTATTATATGTACATATGAGGGATGTTACATAAAAGAAGATTGTAAAAAAATCATCCTAACAACAGACCCTGATTTAATAGCTGATGGAGTAGAGCAGATTTCAGAAGATGTTCTATTACAAATTGTAGAACACATAAATTCTGGAAAAAATATTGAGTCTTTTGATAAATTGTAATATATTTATTGTATATTTGTAGTATATAAATAAATTTATTATGATAAAAGAAAAAGACATTCTAATTAGAGTAGACTCAGAATTAAAAGAAAAACTACAACAAAAAGCTAAATCACTAGGTTTATCTTTATCTTCTTACATTAGATTAACTTTAATAAAAGAACTTAAAGATGAGTAAGATATGTGGAATATATAAAATCACATCACCTAGTGGTAAAGTTTACATAGGGCAATCTGTTGATATTAAAAGAAGATTCACCTCTTATAAAACACTTAACAAAAGTAAAAGACAAGTTAAACTGTATAATAGTTTTGTTAAATATGGTGTTGAGAATCATATTTTTGAAACAATAGAAGAATGTCTTGTTGATTTTCTTAATGAAAGAGAAAGATATTGGCAAGAACAATATAATGTTTTAGAATCCAGTAAAGGGTTAAACTTGTGTTTAACTAGTACAAAAGATAAAAAGCATTTACACTCTGAAGAAACAAGAAATAAAATATCTGAATCAAATAAAGGAGAAAAGTGTTTTTGGTATGGTAAAACTTTTAGTGAAGAAACTAAATCAAAAATGAAAGAATCTAGGAAAGGATATAAACACACTCAAGAATCTCTTGATAAAATGAGTTTATCTCAAAAAGGAAGAACTAGAGAGGATATGATTGGGGATAATAATCCATCTAAAAGCATTGAAGTACGTGAGAAACTGAAAGGAAGTAATAACCATAATTCAAAAAAAGTTATGAATATTATTACTAATGAAATTTTTAATTGTGCAAGAGAAGCTTGGGAGAATTATCATAAAGAACAGTATTGTTATAACTACTTTATGGAGATGTTAAGAAACAAAAAATCTAACAAAACAAATTTTAAATACTTATGAAGAATTTATACAAAATAGAAGATGAATTATACATAATTAGTAGTTCTGAACAAGTTAATTTTAATGATTATTACATAACAACAAGTAATACAATTGCAAAAGCTGATATTGGAGGTTCTGAAGTTGCTAATAAAAATAAAAGGCCTAAAATAATACTTACTGCTAATAAATTGCTAATCAAAGATGGTGTTCAAACTATTGATGATGATTTCTTACAATGGTTTGTAAAAAATCCTAGTTGTGAAAGTGTTGAGATTGATTGTTGGACTATAAGAACTAAAGATAAAGTTGTTTACGAACCACCTTTAAAAGAATATGAAATCATCATTCCAAGTGAACCTAAACAAGAAACTCTTGAAGAAGTAGCTGAAAATTATGTTAGGAATGAACCTGATGCTACTCTTAAACTAATTAGCAAGTATTCTTTTAAAGATGGTGCTAAATGGGAAAAAGAGAACTCTAATGTTAATGCTTTGCATTTTGAAATTGATGCTCTTAAAAGATTAGTAAAAGTATTAGAACATCAACAAGAAAGAACTTATAGTGAGGAAGATATGAAGCAATTTGCTTGGGAATGTGTTGCTAATTTTCTTTCAAATAATGTTAATGAGGTTGAAAGGGCACTTGTTGAAGTTATTATAGATAGAAACAGTAAACAGTTTGAACAATTCAAAAAGAAATAAAAATTATGTTTAGTAAATTAACGTCTTGGGTTACAAAATCTTCAGAGAAATTTGAAACTGTAATTTCAACAATACCTACATATAGTGTAGAAGAAATTCATGAAGCCTTTGATAAAGGTGAGCAGGAAGTTATAGATGAATGTACTAAGGTTCTTGCAGAACTTAAAATTCCTACAGAAACACAAATAGAAAGGAAAGCCTCTTTAATGCAAGAATTAGGTTTTCATGCTTCTGAGACTGTAGAACAAGCTAAAGTTCTTAAAGACAGAACTCTTAAAATTAAAGAAGAAAGAAGTTCTAAAGAATTAGTAGCTAATACTATTAATGAATTTAGAGTATCTTATCCTAAAGAGAAGTTTATTACAGAGGATAAACTTAATGAGTTGTGTAAGAAGTATAACCTAATGTATGCTCCTATTAAGAACTACATTAAAGATGTTCCTGAAAAGAATCTGTTAGATATTAAGAATAGAAAACTTTTATCTTCTGAAGATACAGTAAAGAATTTATACAAGTTTGAAACAACTAAAAATAGAAAAGATGAGTTTCAGTTATTCTTAAATGCTATAGGTAAACCAGACGGTATTATAGAAGAAGGTGAAGATGTAGTATTATTAAATAAATATGATTTAGATTATGGAGGTGAACTGAAAAAAAATCCTTGGGGTATAGAAAGTTCAACTTGGATGTATGTTATATGGAACCATATTAATATAGGAAGATACAATTTTAGTACTGTTGAAGTAATTGAGAAATCAGGTTTATTTGTAGCTGCTCCTAAATCTCATTTTAACTTAGATGGGATATCTAAAGAGAATGAGTTTGGTTTCTTTGATGTAAAACATGTTGAAGTTAAAGACCCAATTGTATTTGAATTTTGTAAGAACAACTTAGTTAGGATTGTAACTAAATGGGGAACTGAAGATGATCAATCATTCTTAGACCCAATTGTACAAAACTCACAAAACAATTAACAATTAAAATTATGTTTAAAAAGAAAACTAATGTACGTTCATTAAAAAAGTTATATACTCTTGTATTAAATTATTTAGAAGAGTATGAAAAAAGAAAAGAAAAACACTATCATTTTGGAATATGTGCAGCAATAAATAGATTAGATTATTTTTCAACAATAACTAATGATGAGTGGACAATTTTAAAAGCACACTTTCATAATCAAAGACCTTGTAAAGGATATTGGTTTGGAATATTCAGTAAACACAAAGAATTTGCTAATGATGCCTCATTTACAAATGATGTATATTGGTGGACTCAAGATGAAGAAGGTTTACAACAAAGAATTAAGTTTATTAAATATTTAATAACTAAAGTATGAAATTAACAGAATTTCCTAAAACAGGATGTGTTTATATAGATTCAGAAAAAGTTGATGAACAGAAAATAGTAAATTATTTAAATGTAAATAGTAAAACATATGTTGAAAAATGGCCTACTAATGAAAATTATTTAGTATGGGATGAAAGTCATTTTTGGTACACTACTAATAAATCTACTAATAAAATACTTTATATTTATCAAGAGATATTAGATTGTATTAATGGAGTTGATAAAGATAAATATATTGAGATATTAACTGAGAATCCTTATTTTACTAATACTCGTAAAGGTGAGTGGTGTAAGATTGTTAGTAAATATGATAATGGTGTTTATTTTTTAAATAGCTATGGCAATAAAGTAGGTTTATCTTTAAGTTGTCAAGGTACTGATTTTAAATTTACTACAGAAATACCATTACCTAATAAAGAGAATAAACCTTCATTAGTAGGTAGATATTTAAAAGCTTTAGTTAATAATCCACAATCTATTAGTAAAGCTACTGCTGGTGATTTATTTTTAATAGTAAAACAAGACACTGATTTTCTAATTGAAAAAATTGATAATAGTGATGAGGCTTGGTTTGTAGAAGAAAATAAAATAGGAAAAGTTTGGGAACTAATGCCTGAAGGATTTAAAATGAAGTATAAGTTTAAAGTAGGTGATAAAGTTAAAATTAAAACTTCTGGTTCAGGTTATAATTGGGATTGTGTAGGAGAAGTTGTAGAAATTTTAAAATTAGGTGTGTATAATAAAAACCCTGGTTATAGAACTACTATACCATCTAAAGGTGAAAGTAATGCTAAATCTGGAGCTTATAATTGCATGGCTGGTGAGGAATCTTTTGAGTTATATACAGAAGAAGAGAAGAAAAAACCTAGTTATAAAACAGATTGGCAAGTAGGAGATGCTTTTGAAGTTACTGTAAATAACCCTTTGGGTTCTAAATTAGTAACGAGTAAAGTTTATTATATTTATAGTATTGATGATGATGAAGTAACTACAGCATTAACTAAAAATGGTCCTAGAGAACCTGCTTGTGCTGTTCGGTTTAAATATATGAAACCTGTTAAAGAAGATGTTTATCCAGAATATGTAGAAGCTTTAGAATCTAGTGAACCTTTTACTACAGAAGGTAAAATTTATAAAACTACTTCAAGGCATAATGTTCCTAATAATACTTCATATAGTTATATAAATAATCAAGGCAATGATGATGGTTATTGGAAAGCTAAAATGAAACCATCTACTAAGGAAGCTTATGATAAACAATTTATTACTGAAGAAGAATGGTTTCCTGAAGTAGGTGATTGGGTTGTTATTATTGCTCCTCATAATAAGATTAACTGGGCTCCAGAAATGGATAGGTATGTTGGTAAAGTTTTTCAATTAGATAAATTAACATATAGAGAATATGGTTATTATAGTATTGAAGGAAATACTTGGACATGGGAATACTCAGAAAATACAAAGCACTTTAGAAAAGCTGCAGAGTATGAGATTCCTGTAACTACTACTAAGGTAGAAAAACTTTATGAAGCTTTACCTATTCCTAATACTACAGAATACTTTTATGCAAGAGTAACTAAGGATATTATTAAAGGGGAATTAGAAGAGAGTTGGCGTCTTTTACCAGAGATTATTCCTAAAGGTAGTATTACTTGGTTTCATAAAATTCATTTATTTGTTTTTAATAATAATATAGGTACAGTACACCCAGAAAGTAACAGATGGCATGCAAATTTACCTGTTGAATATTTTGAGGTAATAGATACTTCCTTACTTGCTAAGAGTGAGGTAGAATCTGTAGATGAGGTTAAATCTACTAAAAACTCTAATAAGTTAGTAAGACTTACTATCTTTACTCCCTCAACACCAGTATTAGAAAAAGAAAATTCAATATCTTTGTTAAATATTAAATCAATTAAAAAACTTTTTTAAAATAAACAGTTATGAAAGCAGTAGCAACAACAAACTTTATCAGTGTAGTTCTTAACAAATTGAATAAGACTGAGAAACAACAACAACAAGAAAATGTAGAGAGATTTGCAGAAGATGCTGCAATTGATTGCAGTGAGCAAATTAGTGTTCTTACAGCAGATATTCATCGTGCTAACAATGCTGTCTCAAGAGCTGAGAAAGCAGTAGTTAGAGCAGAAGAAGAGCTGAAGGAAGCTAAGTATACAGTAGCTAAAGATTTTACAGCTTGGGTAGATGGCATTAATGCTGCTGCTCATAGAGTAAATGCTCTTAAGTTAGATCTTGATGGTACTCGTAGACAAGTAGCAGTTCTTACTGAGCAAAAAACTCAATTTGAGGGTTTACTAGAAATCCTTAAGTAGGAACTTTAATAATTACAGGGGAGAATATCCCCTGTAATTTTATTATTCGTATATTTGAAGTAAAATATAAAATATATGAAATTAAAACTCTTTGGTTTATTAACTATTATCTTATTTAGTTGTAATCCTGATTATGAAATTCCAGTGAATAGTAGTGATACTACTCACACAGATACTACACATTATACTGTAGGGTGTAAACCAGTTGATACTACAGCAGAGAAAAAGGTTACTAATGCTAGAATGGTAGCTGCAGAACCTGACTTTTGGAACCCAAATTACCGTTCATATAAAGTATGTACTTTGTATGTAGAAGTTGCATACAATATATATGTAAATGAGGGAATGAATGCTTCTAATGCAGAAGCTAAAATGAGAAGCTTTATTAATTTATGCTCAGAAGCATCTGAGAGAATAGATGGAGTTAAGTATGTTGTTGGGAATATGTTTATTCATACAACACCAGATCCTTATGTTAATGTAAGAGATGCTGTATCAGGATTATACTTATTTGGTAATAATACTATCAATGTAACTGCACAACCTTTTAAAGTATTTTTAACAGATGCTAATATTGGAGGATGTGCTTATATTTCTGCAGGATCAGTTACATCTGCTAAATGGGCATTTATCTCATTAGCTAGAACTAGACCTTTAAACTCAAGAGATAGAAACTATGCATTACTATCTTTTAATCATGAATTGCATCACAACTTAGGACTTCAACACTCACACAATGATTGTGCTTGGTTAGATAAGAATGGTAACAGACTTGGACCATTGGATAGTTGTTATGCTTGTGAGAACAATAAAGCTTGTCCTCCCACAATTAAATGTGTAGGAACAACTAAGAGAATGGCTGGAGATTTTATGTCTTATTGTCATATTTATGGAACTGCTGAAGTTATGCTTAAAGCTCCAGAGTTAGCAGTATTACATAAGTCTTTGTATTATAGTTCTTTACCTAATTATACTCCTACAACTCAACCTCCACCACCAGTAGTTACTAATCCAGTATCTTTACAGACTACCTACAAAGGAACTGATGGCAAATGGAGAATTAAGTTTACTATACCAATTAATCAAGCTACTTATCCTACTTACTCCTTAAATGTATGTAGATATGATGCTGCTTGTACTGTCACACAAGCTTGTGGAAGTAGAGGTATTATTACATCTTTAACTACTACTGAGAAAGCTACAGGTATTGTTGATAGAGTACTTAATCCTCAACCTAATGTATTAAATACTTGTTATAGAACTTCTGTAACTTGTAATAATGTAGCTTATTGGACAGCATCTTATATAACTAACTAAGTAAATACAAACTAATTATAAGCCTAGTAGAAATACTAGGCTTTTTTATTTTATGCACATATCAATTTACATACTACAAGTACCCTCACTAGAGAAGTTTAAAGATAACTTCTCTGCGTACAAAGAAATTAAGATTGGTGAATCTACAGTATTGCACTTACATAAGGATATATTCTTTATGTATATTATGACTAACTTAAGTAAGCAAAATGTTTACTTATTTAAAGTCTTACAACAAGTATTACATGATTATGAGATATTACAAATAGAAGAAATATGAGAAAAGAAATAATAAAAAAAATACTATTCATTGGTTTATTAGCTATTGTTTCCTGTCAAGAACCACAACAACTTGCTAATGTAGATAAAAGTAATACTAAATATATTTTAATTAATAATACTCCTCCATTAAAAATAATAATTATAGATAGTTGTGAGTATCTACATGGAATAATAGGGCCTACTGTAATCCTAACTCATAAGGGTAATTGTAAACATTGTAAAAATAAATAATCATGAATGAGGTACTAATAAAACAATTAAAAGAAGGTAAAATAGCTGTACATAATGATGGTACACTAAAAGAATTAACAGAAGTATTAAGATATGCTTTTCCTAAAGATGGTTGGTCTATAACTGGAGCAAGTAAATATTATATATCACATGGTAATACTCATTGGATATCTACAAATGAAACAGATTTACACCATACTCAGTAAAAGAATTCTTAAAAGAAGAATTTGTATTACCTGAGAAATGGTGTATATACGCTAATAAAAATAATATAGATGTTATTGCTAATTTTTATAATACAGCTAATAGAAAATATAAACTGGATACTTATGATAAAAGTCATGTAAATAGATATTTTTCTTCTCATAATTTATCAGGTGGACAATCTATATTTAGTGATAATCCTGCAAGTAATTATACTTATAAATTAAAAAAACAATATCCTGGATATACAGAAATAACATTTGAACAATTTAAAAAATACGTTTTAAAAGAAAAAACAATGGAAAATAATATTAAATTAGGAACAACTTTTTACTAT
>Ga0247722_10001874_pt1 | contig 11268 bp, 7 predicted proteins | sample MSEWelMarce3H_FC_FD_189094 | JGI IMG/M metagenome (GOLD analysis project Ga0247722, IMG submission 189094) | Subsurface sediment microbial communities from gas well in West Virginia, United States - MSEEL Well Study Marcellus 3H_FC | ecosystem: Environmental > Terrestrial > Deep subsurface >... | reverse complement strand
AAAACCGGAGGTAGATTTGGTAATGTATATCTTCGATTTGTCCGTCGTCAAATAACATCTTTGCGAATATATTGCGGTCGGCGTCCAATGAACGCTCGCAAATAATGACCTTACACTCTGGGTTATTGCGAATGGTATTGCGGATTAAACTGAGGCGAGTCACATATGCCATCACTTGGAATGAGAACGCGTATTTGTGCGGATCACTGTAAAATTTTTGTAGGATGTTTTCGCCTGTGCTGGTTTCTCGAATGCTTTCCCATACGTCCACCGGTTCTTTCAACAGAATTATTTCCTTATTGCCTGCCAACTTCTTACCGAGCTTGTCGATAATGGTTGACTTGCCTGCACCGATATTTCCTTCAATCGAAATAATAAAGGGGCGAGTTGACATTGTGTATATTGTAGTTATACAAAAAGTTTGAGTTATATTTACGTATATTTTACATTATACGTAAATCAATTTTTTGGACGAGGGGCTGGGTTATCGTGTTAACAAATATCCCCCGAATGTTCGTGTTGGCTTATATTTTAACAGGTCTAGTGTGTACGTGGTTGTTGGGAATTCGTCTTTACCATATATATCCTGTAATGTGAGCCATTCGAATAATCCGCCGACATATAAGTATACGGTCTGGAATCCTAAATTAGTTAATTGGTCGTATTTTGTGATTGTTGTTTCGTCCATGTTATGCCTTCCGTATATGATTATTTTCTTCTCTGCCAAACCGTATTTGCTAAGCAGGCCGTTTATGATCGTTTCTTCCTCTTGATATGGAACCGTTTTCTTGATTAAACACGTTTGCTCATTGAGCGGCAATGTGTTTATTAATATAAACTGGTCGTTGTGTTGGATTGCAAACTGTACGTCTTCGAATGACAGTTTATTATAGGTTTTTGTGAAGAATCTTGAGAACATAGCTACTTATTATTATGGTTTCGCGTTTATATTTGTTATTTTTGATATAACAAACATAAAAATGTTGTTTTTCGATTTTGGGTTGTGGATTTGTTTATTAGAATAAGGATCAACGTTTTCGTCGTGTCTTCTTGCCCCCCTTATTTTTTTTATTTCGGGTTTGTTTACGTGCATCTGTCGGTTGTTTTGTTTTAGTATTATCGTATTGTTTCAGTGCGTCCTCTATATATTGTTTATGTTCTTCGATATCAAAAAATTTATAGTAGTCATCAACGCCTTCCGGTGGAATTGTAATTGAATTTGCTACGAGAGGTTCATTCTGGGTTATTTGTCCAGACACATATTGTGTAATTAAAAATATAAAACGAACTATGTCCGATTTTAATAAACTCTCAATATGTTTGCCTTCTTTATCTGTTTTTACGATATGAAACATTGTTTTATCTAACACCCCAATTTCATCATTTGCTGGTATATATTTTACATTATATGAATTGATGCCACCGCCAAAATTTAACACGATTTTATTTACTTTTACCGTATCTTCTTTTGAGTTTCCTTTTGTTGAAACTGCTTCTATACCATGTTTTTTATACTGGAACCCACTCGCGTTTGAATCATATATCCACTCTATTGTTTTTCCCATCCAATTAATGCCTCGTTCATCAATTCCGCGATTGAAAGATGGTTTATCACCCGTAGCCGAAGTAACCTTTCTTAATATATCCAGCGTTTCTTTCGTAATGAGACTGGGTAGATAATTCAACTTGTAGTCTAGTTTTATATTTTTAGAATCTATAACTTCACCGAAAAACACATTTGTAGTATCACATGATGTCTTGTCACCGCCTTTCTGATATACATAATAATCTACCGCTGGAAAATGATTTATATATATTTCTGTTTTTTTCGAGCGCTGATCGTTCGTGTAAATAAACAAAAATACTCCTTTATCTTTCAAAAACGGCCAGATCATTCCTTGACGGATTTGTTTAATCGTTCGTTTACCATTATCATCAGTTTCTTTCGTGTAATCACGGTCTTCTAATTCCAGTTTTTCGGGGTCAAACACTTCGTTTGTCGGTTTGCGCCAGCCGGGAGGATGAATAAAATTCAAATATCCTTTATCTGATAACATATAGAATGATTTAACAACAAACTGTGTCCAAATATTGTTTCCATTTGAACCTGTTTCGGTTTTTGGTGGATTATAAGGAGGATTTCCAATAATAACGTCAAACTCATTCACATCTTTGAAGAAATATTTATCCTTACCTGTGACCATAAACTCACTTAAAAAATTAGATGTTATAAGATTTGGTTTTGCATCAGGGTCAATCCGTTTGAAAATATTTTTACAAATTGCGATATTTACTTTGTTTAATTCATTCATGTACAGCATGTTCTCTATGATATATTTTGACCTGTCTTTTAGAGGCACCGACGTCAACGTCTCCATTAATTTATAATACACAACAATTGGAAAATTACCAATTCCATTTGCTGGGTCCAGCCATTTAAGATTCTTATTCGTCCATACATTAACCGGTAATTTGCTCAACATATCACATACCAGTTCAAGTGGTGTGAATATTTCCCCGAATAATTTTCGTTCTGTATCCTTAGGTGTGAGATATTTACGCACGATTTCCAATACTTTTTCGTTTTTTGGATCAGTGAATGCGACAGGACAAAATCCAGACGACGTATCAGAAAACATATCCTTTTCTGTTTTTAATTTACTCTTTAATTGTTTCATATTATTGTTAATATATCGATATAAATTATTTAAAGTGAGTTTCGAATGTTCTCCATTATACGTATATAATAAGCGAATTAATTTCAATTGTTCTTCAATTTGCTCTTTAAGTTGCTCGTCTTCCCAGTCCATGTATTTTTTAAGTTCAATCTTATTGTCTGTAATCAGACCGCGTAGTTTATTTTCTTCAACCTCATTCTTGTTTTTCAACTCTCTTAATTTTTTTTCAAGGGCTTTTATTACATCATCTAAAACTGATATTTTAGTATCTATTCCAGATTTACCTAAATAACACATATGTATAATTTCATCGTTTTTGCATTCACGAATCTCATCGTAGTTCAAGCCACCATTATCTAACATTTTATCAATTGTTGTAGTTGTATCAAGTGAAAATAATGAATACAATGTTAATGCATTATTCACTGATTTTATTGCATTGTCTATGATAGTCGCGTCGTTTTCGGTTGGAACGGGCGGTTGTTCTGGTCCTGGTGGAACGGCAGGTTGTTCCTGTGCCGTTGTTTCTACTGGTGCCGTTTGCTGTGCTTGGTCATGCTCTACCACTGGTTTAGTTACGGTCTCAACTTGTTTATCTTGTTTTTGTCTTGTTTTTTTTGCAAATCCGCTTACAAGTTTGATTAGTTCACGTTTGATACTATCTTCTTTGAGCATTATTTTGAGTAAATTAGATACATCATTATTAATGTCATTGATATCAACAGACGCATCCTCTTTATTTTGTAAAAATTGTTTGTCGTCGCCCTCTTTAATTCCAAAACGCTGTGATATCATATCATAACTTTCTGGTAGGATAGACGATTCTGTAAAAGATAATTTTGTGCTGAGTCCATTTACGTCAAATAATAATAGTGAGTTTTTAATGTCTTTCGGTGTTATTTCATTTGGGTCATGTTGTTTTTTCTCTTGCATTGTATAATTATATATAAATTTAACAGAACGGTCTGCTATCATATCTATGAAAAATCCTTTCCGCTTTCCGGTTCGTTCTGTTAAAACACGAAACATGGATTGATAAATTATATCATATGATTCGATTGGATCCATATGGATTGCTACATCTACACACGGAAGACTTACGCCGAGGCGTAAACGCTTACCGGTTAGGATTATGAGCGACTTATTAGCAGATTTAATTTCAACCTCACGAATACATTTTTTAACATCATTACTTGTTATACACTTAAAAAATATTCGTTCATTGCCTTTCGCATCTTTTATAATGTCATTGCCTTTGGGGTCGAGTGAATGTATTATACATACATTAAAATTCTCAAACTTTTCGTTCTTAATTATTGCGTCTGCTAATCCTCTGCTGATTATATCAAACTGGCTACCATCTAGCTGTTCTCCTGTTTTAGTCACCTTGTTGTCTGCACGTAAATTAGTAGGAAGAAACCATAACTGTGTGTGGCGGTTGCCGTCGCCATTAGCGACCATATTGTAACGCTTATTTAATAAGTCATCATACACATCCGCGTAAATATAGTCCAAATATCTACTAATCGCATTTGGATATTTAACTTTACCCTCGTTTGTCTCCCACAACCGTTTTACATTAGATGAATCACTAATTTTGAATTTACCATGTTCACCATCCAGTTCAAACTCGGGTTCATTATCCAACCCTGGCTTCATACCCGGTATCAAATATACAAGTTCTGGGTAAATACTATATTCGGCTGCTATCTGTTGATCTGTTTTACCCATCCGGTTATGTTTTTTAACAATTTTATTCAAAATCCCCATGCGTGTATTATATTCATCTGTTTTACCTTCGGGTTGATATTGCAATAATTTTGAATCGTCTCCGGGCAAACCAGGTTCAGTCATACCAATATTGAATTCTTTCATCTTCATAATCATATTATATGACCAATTTATTAGATGTAATTTGTCTTCTCCATATCCGGTGCTATAGTTCAATAGTGGTTTTGTGAATGTCGCTGTAACCATAATCAAAATAGGTTCTTTTAATTCGGGGTTTTTAGTTTTATCATAGAAAAAATCAATTGTTTTATTTTGGTTAGATGTTTCGCTGCCACCTTGATGTATTTCATCAAAAAATACAATTTTGTCTTCTTCTTTCAAATATTCACGTAATTCTTCGATTAGGAATTTAGCATTTTCGGTTTTAAGATCTCCTCGTAATTTCTCTTGACTGACTATAATCACAAGCTTTTTGCTAGTTGGTACGTCTGGCTTTGTTTTAGGGTTGGTTTGTGTATCCCAAACTTCATATTCCTTTAGATCCGCATACTGATTGAATATATCCTTAAATTGTTCTTTCGTTTCCCCGACAGCTCCTAATATAAGCAATGCAACTTTTGGTTTCCTTGTAGCGATTAATCCTCCAACCATATATGATTTTCCCGATCTTGCAACAGCGCCCCAAATGATCTTGCCATGTGTTTTATTACCAAGAATATTCTGTGTAGTTTCAACAAAATATTCTTGGTGAATACGTAATATATCTAATATATTCTTACTTGTAATAGATTCGCCTGTTATTTGTTTCCATTTTTCTGCATCTTCTATATCAGTATGATTTTTAAACGTATTTTCCAACCAATATACTAATCGTTTATAATAGGTGTCACGCAGTTCATCATATCCAAAAACCAGTTCTGGATTTATAAAATTTTTGGATTGTTTATCAGTCCGTCGTCCAAGTTTTTCTAAAAAGTCGGTTTTATTGTTTATTAATGCGACTATTTCATATGTCGGACTTGGGTTTCCGTCTTTGTGCAAATGCAATGGTATATATTTTTGTGTAGATTCTAAATGAATATTTGCAATATCATATGAACCCATACTTTTCTCTTTGTTATAGAATTTGCTTGTGAATAAAAACGCATTACTGATTTTTGATTCAAGTTTTTCGTTACAAACATCTTCATCCTCTTTCTTTTTCGTTTCTGTATTACGTTTTGGTTCAATTACTTCAAACATCAAATCACATACACCAAATGCGCTGCCTGAATTTATTTTTCCATCGGTTTCACTGCTTAAATATTCATATATTGTGATTGGTGTTTTAGTTTCGATCGATTTTTTAAACTTGCGCTCCATACCCGGAGCCAGTTTATTATCTAATCCTAGTAAAAAAATTATTTTCCAAAGCGATTCAAATATATATGGTTTTGTATAAAGGGCTCCACTTCGTTCTCCAGATTCAGGGAAATGTGAAAATAATTCATCACAGTCTGTTAAACTTTTATCATAATAAATTTTTTTAAGTAATGCTAAATGTGTCTTCGGTTGTTGATGAGCCGACCAATATTTTTTTTCATTGCAATCGATCACCTTTGTTTTTTTATCATTTGCTAACTTTTTGATTTCTGTATCCAACCGATTTACCTCGTTACATGGATTTATTTTAGATTGAGGTGGTGGAGATGGTACTTGTTTATTAGAATGAACTTGCTTTTCTTCAACAACATTGCTTCCCCGTACCGATATTTTATCACTAGATACGCTGGGTCTAGTTTTTTCCATAATTGAATTATATGACATTATTTTTCGGGTCTTGGTAACACATTTAAATTTTTCATTACGCTCTTTTCCAGATTCACATATTTTTACACAACGGTTCGTATATGGGTTTAATGTTTTAGGTGAACACCTTTTTTGTTTAAATGACATATATATAACAAGAAGAATATTTATATTGTTATATTGTTATATTGTTTACACCCTTGAAGAATTAAAAATGGGGGACCAATTGTGATAAGTTTTCCAAAGTTTTTTATGTGGTACTGTAAAAACGGGTTGGATACTTGTCGAACCAGATTTGTTTACTATATCACGGATTTGTCCAGTTTTATTTCCGGTAAGACCTTCTTGTAGATTTTCTTGTTGAGTTTATCGTGGTCTTCGTAATTTCCTAGGGCGTGTACACATGCTTTTGCATAGAAATTATATTCTGGTGTGTCCAGTTCTCTTGCTGCAGGGGTTGTTTGTACATAATGTTTAACAACCGCATAATGTTTGTTTTCAATGGTGTTAATCAAACCGTTCATCAGTGGTTCGTCGGCGGTGCTTTTATTCCAGGTTTCGTTGTTTTTAATATAGACGGTTTCGCGTTTCAGGTCGGTACAATGTAGTGGCCGTTCCGTGATGGCCATATTATTGAGTGCCTTAATGAGAATATTACTAACACTATCTACGTAGCCATCTTTGGCGATGGTTCGTAAATGATCCATGCTAATTTCGATTCTTTTGACAAATTCTTGGATACTTAGTGCGTCTTTACATTCATTTTCGAGGTAGAGTTGAACGTTAAATGTGGTATTATTGTTGCTGTTTATGTTAGAAGTGTTGTTGTTCCCGAGATGTGGAATCATTTCCTTCATGGTATTTTGAAGTTCCTTGTTTTGTTGGATAAGTTCTTCTTGTTGTTTATCTTTTGCAGCCAATTGTAACATGAGTTCTGTTACTAATGTAAATAATTTATCAGTTGATATGTTTGTTGCAGGTTGAAGCGGCTTATTTTGAGTATATGTAATAGTATTTTCTAATGGTTGTGGCGTTGTTGTTGGTGTGTATGTACATTTCTTTTTATGTCTCCATAAACCAGTTCGGTCTTGATATTCTTTCTCACAACAGTCACACTTATATAGGGGGTTTTGAGGACAGTTTTGTTGCGTATTCGTTGCTACCTGATGTTTACGTGTCATTAAATGTTTATTAAAATCCTTCTTATTGCTGCATATATAGTGACATAGATCACAGTTAAATAATTTACTGGGTTTTTTATCCATGTCTGTTGCCAGCTGTTGATATAAAATAGCAACAGAAAAATCCCTAAAGTCCTGCCGCAAAAATCCAAAAAATTTAACAGTCACAAATATTTTCATGGAAATTCGTGTTTTGCTGCATTATGCTGTGAAGTGGTTTTTTTACATATTCAGAAAAACTTATTGGGTCACTTTTGAAAAATGGACAAGGAAAAGACATGTCCAAAATCCAAAAATGCGACCCTAAGTTTATTCACTGTTTTTTATGTGGGCCGGGAAAAGTGGGAACAAACGGTGGGTTTTGTGGAAAGTGGGAGGATTGGGAGTTCATATACCCACAAAATGGTATATAAACAATATTATTATTTCTGCACAAACAGTTCTTTTGCCAATGTCTTAATGATTTTATTGTCCAACCTGATTTGTTCTTCTTCCACATCACCCAAAATGGCCCGCATCATTTTGTAACAGAATTCGTATGTTCGGGTTTCCATCACCTCACAATCTGGGTGCGCAGTTCTCCAAACCGGTACGGTTCTGTAATTATTCATGGATATCCGGCTCAAAATCTTCCGCAGCTTCGTCAGTTCATCGGTATCTTTGCTCCAGCCAGCGTCGTCTTTGATATACATTGTCTCCCGTTTAATATCCGTGCAATGAATCGGCCGCTTCGTAATATCCATATCTTTGAGACGGTCCATAATCATCTTGGTCATGCCATTCACATATCCATGGTTGCCAATGTATTCCAGCTCGTCGATGTGAACATTCAAATTACGCAGAAAATCGGTAATGCTCATTGCATCTTTACATGTATCGTTAAGGAAAAAATTCAGGTTGAATTTCTGGGTGTGGTTGTTAGTTGTATTATTATGATTTACGATTGTATGTGTATTTGCGCTATTTTTCACAGCATCTACTAGTTGACGTTGTAATTCTATATTTTGTTTATTCGTCTCTTGTAGTTGTGTATATTGTTCCACCATAAGAGTTTTGAAATCATCGTTTTGTTTTAAGAGCTTAATAATAACAGACGTATCGGTTGCATTGGCTATGGTAGACATCGATGCGGTTTCAGGTGAAGGTAAAGATTCGGGTGGGGGTGGAGCTTCTATATTTATTGTACAGGTTTTACGATGAAACGATAATCCCTGTCGATGTTTATATGTATTGCCACATGCACACACATGTATTGCAGTAGCGATTTTTATGTCACTATTTGTCACTAATTTATGTTTACGAGTCAATTCGTGCCTGTTCCATTCGCTTAATTTGCTGCATTTATAGTTGCATTTTATACACTCAAATATAGGTGATTTTTCATTTACTGCGGCGACACCTTTTGTCATTATTTTTCTTTTATTTATAGTGACATAAAAATCGCCTAAACTGACCGCCATGATTTTTCCAAAAAAAAGTATGCAGTCAACCTGAAATTATTTTTTTGGGATTTAAAGCATTATGCTGCAAAACTGATTTTTCATATTTTTCGGAAAAAGAAGTGGCATCACTTTCCAAAAATGGACATTTTTAAAATGTCCATTTTCTGAAAACACACGAACAAGTTTATTCAACTGTTTTTATTAAAGTTCCCATATTTTGTGGGAATATGTGGGAAATTGTGGTCACAATGTAGTTAAAGTGTCCCACTGTCCTACAATTCCGGAATATAAACATCGTCCGTCGCTTTGCATGTATCTTCGTGTAGTACATCTGCAGGGCACTCTACCAGGTTAGCCGGCATGTTCTCATTCTGGCGCCAACACGTATAAATTCCAACCAATTGTTGGTGATTGCATTGTAATGACACAGATGCAGCGGGGGCAATCGACGTCCGCAATAAGTCCGCGTTCACATTCTTGCCAATCGATTCGTTTATTAAATCGGGCGTGATCAACACGGATGACAAGGCAATCGCGGCTGCGAAGTAGTCATATTGCGATAATCCGGAACACGTGCCGTGTTTGGTCCATTCGTGTTCCCAGAATGAGTCATAATTGGGATTATTCACATCATATTTCACGTCGGGCCATCGCATTACCATTGTGTCTAAACCAACTTCGGTCGGTACACTAGGATTAAACGGCTCGTTAGTGCAACTCGACGGATATCCAGTCGTATCGTATTGTGGCCATAGACCATGAATCGTGAAGTTATTTTTCCAATATTCCAGCGGAGACGCACATCCTGGGTATGTTTGTCCAATACAAAACCCGGGCGTCCAACTATAGGCGAACACATAAATTGTGGATGAATTCATTGCAATAATACATGCCAATTGCGAGAACCATAGTAGCAATAGCCATAAAAACATTCTCTCTGTTATATATACTATGAGGGCATTATTGTTATATTGTTTACTAAATATGCTTACGGCCTTAAATAAACCGACAACTTGTGTTTGTACGACTGAACCGTGCCCGGTAGTCGGTGAAAATACATTGCATATGGGGGACGGTACAGCGGTCGTAACATATGATTATGTTCGGCATGGAGAATCTATTGTGGTTGTATCGGCTACGGGTGAAATTACGCCGGCTGACCTAGACCACGGGACAGAAACAACGTCATGTACTCAAAAATACTCGCGAATGTTGGATGACGACGGGGTCCAAGATTGCGACGCCGGACATATTTTAGCAAATCGTCTAGGTGGATATGGCAATGAACCGATCAACATCTTTCCTCAGGCGCCGAGTATTAATCGCGGCGCTTACGCACAATTTGAGAACAATATATACCAGTGTGTAAAAGGTGGCGCAAAATCCGCGGATTTGCACTGGAAATTTACATATGGCAATGAAACGCAAACGAAACCGATATCGATTGAATATAGCGCGTCATTTGTAGGCGGAAACTGCGCAAAACTGTCTTCTACTTTTACAAATATTGGTTAGGTTCTCAATACGTCCAAATAAACTTGGGAAAATATACTGGAAAATAAATGAACGCGTCGAATACTATAAAGAGAATAACTGTCGATTTAACGCCACCAAAAAAGGCGCGCGAAGACGATGACAATGATATTGGTATGGATGAGGGCCCCGGCCAGTCCATTGACCGTCATCATTGCACGGTGCAATCAGTGCAAGCCGCGGTTCCCAAAAAACGTTCGGTTATTGCACTGGATTCATGGCAGTTCTCGGCCACCGACCTTCAACCCGATATGCAACGTTCTTATATAAAACAGTTAAACTCAAAAATCGTCATCGCCAAACAGCCGTGTAAAGTAATCCAACAACATATAATGCAAAAATTAAACGGATACAAAGCACAGGACGTAAAAAAAGAGTTCCACGACCCAGAAAAGTTCGCCGATGTGGAATATGTCATACAAATGTTAGAAGAATCATCGAATTCTTGTTATTATTGTAAGGAGTCTGTTCAGGTTCTCTATGAAAATGTTCGAGAACCGAAACAATGGTCACTCGACCGAATCTACAATAATCAGGGTCATAACAAGGGCAATCTGGTAATCGCATGTCTCAAATGCAATTTGAGTCGAAAAACAATGTACCATGAACGATATGCGTTCACAAAACAGTTAGTTATTGTAAAACAGAACTAATATACCCCGCGGTAAAATCATATAAACATTATGTGATTTTATTTCATAACAATGCAAAACCTATTTTCAAAGACATCCAATGAGAACCTACAAATACACAATACCAAAAAAACACTGAATATACATGAATCTATATACGCAAAGCTAGCCCATTTTCATAAAACGAACAAAATTCCACATCTCATTTTTCACGGTACATCGGGAAGTGGGAAGCGCACCATCGTAAACAACTTTTTGAATATGATATACGACGAAAATAAGC
>Ga0247722_10001873_pt1 | contig 11270 bp, 9 predicted proteins | sample MSEWelMarce3H_FC_FD_189094 | JGI IMG/M metagenome (GOLD analysis project Ga0247722, IMG submission 189094) | Subsurface sediment microbial communities from gas well in West Virginia, United States - MSEEL Well Study Marcellus 3H_FC | ecosystem: Environmental > Terrestrial > Deep subsurface >... | reverse complement strand
AACTTACCTATCTTCTTTTCAGTATCCAACATACCAAAGAGCATGTCATTTACATCTTCCGTATCCATATTGCATATGAGTTCTTCTTCTTCTTCATATTTATCAGAAAAGGGCACTTTGAGCAGCAGACTATCTAAATTTGAAGAAAATTACAAACACTAGAATAAGTGCAACTTTTTTAAATATCCAGTAAAAAATAAATAAAGAATTTGAGAAACCAATAATATTTAGCATGTCCATATAAAAATTTACCAGAGCATTGTGTAAAGGGACTTCCCATGTCAATATCCTGATTACTGTTTTCAAGCTCCAAAACAAGGTTTTCAATTGAATTCGATGGAGATGTTGGTGAAAGAATCACTGAAGCATCATTTTGTTGGAGAGCCAGAGGAAGGGAACTCTTCCATTCATCAGGTGACATCATATCACAAAATATGGTACTCGAATGATGAGTTTCAAGCTCAAGCTTGTGTTCATTGGATAGAGACATTTCTGAATGTTTAATGATTCCAGTGCTCGTTAGGTTGTGTGACTGTGAAATCCAGAGAATGTCTTCAGAGATTAGACCTTTCTGAGAAGTCCTGCAAGAACACAAAAACATATATTGAAATCATAGATCAACAGAAGGAATATCTGAACTGATTCTCAAGGAGCTCAGCTACATGAACATTTTCATTCATAGATATATATAATGTTAAAATGTTAATACTGAGACTGTTTTCTAAAAGTAGATTCCAACGGACAATGGAAGCTGATTTGGAAATCGAAAGCAAAGAATAAACTCTTAATAGTAGTACGACTAACCTGACGGAACTCTTTGAACCGTTGTACTGCATGAAATCTCATGAAATAAAATGTAATCACAAAGTAATAAATGTTTAAATAGGCAAGAAAATATCAGAAAATCTGACGGGATTCAATTTGGACTTCAGATAAACTTTCAACACGTGTGTTTTTCGTTTTTATTTAAGCCTCAGGGACATTTTGACGATTACGCCACAATAAACAACCGCCCTCCAAGTGGGAACCCGAGGGAACTATGAGAAATTAATGTTTTTATTTTAAAGATATTCAGAAATAATATAAAATAATAATTTTCAATGTGGAAATAAACAAGCAACTTTTAATTAAGAAAACATTCTTAAATATATCTAACTTTAAATTTTATTATGATATAATAATACCGGATGATCTGGCAAACAACATTGTTCTTGTCCAGACGAGTTTGAAATTGGTTCTCTTAATTTTGAATCCTGATATTTCCTTTATACTTTGTCTTTGTGTTATTTTTTATTATAAATTTAAAAGATCAAACATTTCTGCCTAATACTAGCAAATTAGTGAAAATATTGATGTAATATGAAACTTGAAATGAACCACTGATTGTCGGATAAGCTTTCTATGGAAAATGAATCGAAACAATCACGAAGCTACACCAGATCGATCAGATCGTGTTTCAGCAAACGTTTTTCGCACTCCTATGAATCCTAAACCTTGTGCATGGAGTCCAATTCTTGATGCCGTTACTCCAGATTTAAATGCTTCAGACTCTGAATGTGAAGGCACTCCTTTGCTGATTAAAAGTTTGGGTATCGATCCAGAGCTTAATGTTTCTTGGTCAGCCAACATGGAAACTCCTACTCAAACACAAGTGTCTCTCCCTGGGTTCACTAGAATTGATGAGCAACAGAGTCTTGACAGCAAAGTAAAGGTATATTGCTTTCAACAAGTTATTTGATATGGTGTTATTAAGTGGCTTTCTTTGTTTTCAGCCCTTGCAGCCCCGCCATTTATTTCACACTGAAAATAATCCAAACAAAGGCATAGTGAAAGAAATGCTTCCTTCTGTTGGGGTGTCTGATATAAATAAGTGTGAGAAAACAAAACTTAATTCTAAAACAGAAGATTTGTGCAAGCTTTTGAAAAGACCTGCTTTAAAGTTTATATATCCCAAACCAATTTATATCAATTTTAATAGTAAACCTCAACAAATATATTCAACTAAGCAGTTAAACCAACAGCTATCTGGGACCAACACAGAGAATCAATCAGTCATGTACCTAGATTCCCGACAGAGCAAAAATTTAGAAGAGATAAAAACAAGTCTTGATTTTTCAAGTGAACCTGTGGTTAATGACCGCCATGATCAGTCAAGTCGCATTTCATCGGGTGTCGCTTTACAACAAAAAGAAGTTCATGTTGTTGACTCTTTCTCTAACAAATTCCCAACCGGCGGCGAATTTCTGAAGCAAATTTATTTGAATCTTGATGAGACCAAGAATTTACCCTTTTCAAGAAACCAAGGCGAGGCTCACTACTTAACGTCTTCCAATGATGACCAAGAACACATTGAAACTATAGCCTCACGAAATGTACTTGAAAGTGTTGGTTTCAGTACTGCCGCTGGTAAGAAAGTAACGATTTCTGAAAAAGCCATGATTCAAGCAAGAGCTAGACTTGAAGAAATTGACAAAGAAGATCTTGTTTCAACAAACAATCCGTCAACAAAGTTCTCAAAGAATTTAATTAAGAAACACCTTCACGATTTGAATTCCGACAAAGTGCTTCATAATTTTGACGATCTTAAAGCTGCAGGCTTCAGCACCGCCAGAGGTAAGCTCGTTCGTGTTTCTGACGAAGTTATGACTAAGAGCCAAGCTATGTTTGCAGAAGTCAATGAAGCTCCTTCATCAGACGTTCTGAAATTACAAGAAACAGTTGGATTTAGTACTGCTGGTGGTAAAAAATTCACCATATCAGATAAAGCTATGATTCGAGCAAGAGCTAAATTCGAAGAAATTGATGAAGAGGGCTTGATCATTACGAAACATCAAGTAACCCGAAATAACACGAAATTCAATAATTTAAGCGAGAAATGGGTGGCAGAAAGTGATTCTGACTGTGACAATATGTTGCTTCAGAATTCTGATATCCCGAAGACAGTAGGCTTTAGCTCAGCCAAAGGAAAGCCCATTCAAGTTTCTGATGAAGCAATGGCTAAAGGTCAAACAATATTTACCGAAGTCAATGGAGATCCGTTATCAAATCCATCATCAATTACATCCGCATATCCCGAAACGGTTGGTTTCAGTACTGCCGGTGGTAAAAAAGTTGTCATATCTGAAACGGCTATTGCGCAAGCCAAATCATTGTTCTCTGAATTTGATGAAGTCAATGTAGATCCTACCGGAATTCCTGAAACAGCTTGTTTTAACAGGGCCAACGGAAATAAAGCTATTGTATCAAAAGAAGCTCGAGGTCAAGCTCTGCTAGAAGATGTTTGCGAAAAAAACACGGCGGATGAACATGGAGAAACTACAAAGGCGAGTGGGAAATCGGCCGTCGTTCCAAAACAAACTTTAACTAGGTCAGGAGATTCCAGGATCCGTGTCAAAACTTCCTCATTTAAGGCACCTAGGAGAGTAACGCCTGTACCTGAATCAGCTTCTCATGGATTGGAAACGAACGAATTTAAAGCCGTTCAGATTCCTCTCACTGTTGGGTTCAATTTGGCTAGCGGAAAAGAAGTGAAAATATCAGAGTTGGCTTTATCTCGGGCTCGGAAAAATTTCGAAGAGCCTCTTGCAATCGAAGACTTACCGAAAATGGTCGGCAATGTACAGGCAGTGAAAATCCACCGCAACAGCAGTCCCCCAGCTTTTCCAGTGAAAGACGAAAATGCTGATAAGAAACGGAAAATCGAAGAGGAAGATGACGAGTATAACTGGGTTTCTTCACCGACAATTGGCAAAACGAAAAAAGCCAAAAAGCGAAAAAATGTTACCGATAGTCCTCAATCACAACTAATCCAAATGGCCACCCCAGGAACACCATCGGCGTTTGAATCTTCCACAGTGTCAGCAAAAATAAGGGCTTTGAGAAGAAAAGCACGTGAAGAGCAAAAAGCAGTTATCCAGCGCAAGCAATTGAAAGGCAGAAAACCTTCACCTAAAGCCGGATATCTCTATCAACTTAAAAAAGACGGAACCTCTAGAAAAACATGGAAAGAGTTGATAGGCAATTCTTCAATACCCGAGATCTTAGCTCCGTATAAATTATTAGAGGACTATGGTATGCTTGCTGCAGTTTGCCAAGTTCAAGCTTCAAACTCTTCATCTTTTAATTTTTGTGCATGGGATCATTTCCCCATTGAAGATTGCCTGCAAAATTCCAAGGGCGTTCAACTTGGTAAGCCAAGATAAAAGAAAATTATCATTCAGAATTAAAATTATGTTATTTGATAATAATTGTTTGGTGTTTACATATGTTTCTTTACAGGTGAATTTCAGGTCATATTCAGTGACGAAAATATTATTGGCTGCGAAGAAATTGGAGCTAGTCTGCTTGCTTCTGAAAACGTCGATCCAACTCTAATCAGTTATGATTGGATACGCAACCATTATCGCTGGATCGTTTGGAAACTAGCCTCAATGGAGCTGAGAATGCCTTCTCTCTTTGCGCGCACGTGCCTAACAATGAAGAACGTGCTTGAACAACTGAAATATCGCTATGACAAGGAGATTGACCACTGCGAAAGATCTGCACTGAGGCGCATCATCGAACAGGTGTGAAAAATATGCGTATTTTTCTTGTAGGTTTTGTGTAAAAGAAATAAGTTTTTTCTTAGGACGACACGGCAGCTAAGACTATGATTTTATGTGTTGCGGAAATCCGATCCCTCGGTTCGACCATTTTGGAGCTGACGGACGGATGGTACAGCATAGAAGCTCACTGCGACACGGCCATGCAGCAACTGATTGAAAGGAACAAAATATTTGCTGGTCTTAAACTTGTAATCTCGGGTGCTGAACTCGTGTCACCGGGTCCGTCTGCCCCGTTAGAAAAGGGTTCTGATACCTATCTAAAGGTACAGCATACGTCAGCACATTTGATTCATAATTAAAGCTTTTTCATTCTTACTATCTTTTATATAGATATCAGCAAACTCTACTCGGCGCGCACGTTGGGATGCCAAATTGGGATTTCATTCCAATCCGTTACCGTTTCCAATCCCATTAGCTTCCGTTCTGCCAGAAGGAGGTGTCGTATCTCATATTCGGGTTAACGTCATCAGAGTGTACCCCATAGTGTACATGGAGAAGGCAGCAGATGGTAATCTTAAAACATTTAAATTTTTTTATCTTTCTTTGTGTTATGAAATTAAATGCCCGACATTCTAGGAAAAACGATTTTCCGTGGCGAGCGTCAGTATAGAAGGATAACTGAAAGCGCAGCCATGCGATTTGAGCGAATGATGGAGAAGGTCGTGGAGGACATTGAGCGAGAAGAAGACGAACAAGAGAAAAAGAGAATACGAGCCGATGGAAATCGTCATCGTAATAAAGAAATCAACTTAACAGATGAAGAAAAACGATCCCGGATTCTTGCCGAAGCTCAAAAGCGTATGCAAATGAACATGAAATCGGTACGGCTTCTTACGTTACCCAAGAGGAAATTTTTTCTGATTTTGTTTTGATGTATTCGCAGATTGAAGGAGTTCCAATGCTCAAGTTACGCTTAGTTGATTGTCGTGCAACTAATTTTAACTCCGCAATTATTTCAATTTGGAGACCCAACGAAGAATTGCAGCACCACTTAAAAGAGGGGCGAGCATATCATTTGTATAACGTTAATGCTGCTGGACTACGATTTGGGGAATTGCAACTAAATGCGATGAAGAACACTATGTGGAAGGACATGAAACAACCTCACCCCACTCCAGTAAATTTTTCGACATTTTCAGGCGCGCCGTATTTTTCATATTTTACTTATACTACTCTTCAGAGTCTCGACCGAAGTGTAATAGCTTTTTCTGCGGCAAACCTACCTGGATTCAAGCCTATGTTCAATGAATTGGATATTGTGGGCTTAGTGGTTTTCGTTGGTCATCAACAAAGCAAAGGCCCGTTTCAGACAACAATATTATTTGATGGTTACTTTTTTTGTGAAATATTATTTTGTTTTGATAAATCATCTTGTTCCTATTTTAAGGCAGCACTTATTTTGGCGTCAAATGTTGGGCGAGTCTGGAGGATTACGCTTTGGCTGATATTATTGTTGTTGGAGCGTTCTTGGCTTTTTCAAATTTGCAGTGGAGAGCCACGGCTTGTAGAACCGCATCCAAAATGCAATTCGCTTTCATTCATGAAGGCACATTGGTCAGCGCTAGGTTTGTCCATGATTAGATAAGATATTATATTCCTGCTAAACATTGAGATTTCTGTTTTTCAATAGACCATCGCTGAAACATTTAGATGCTGCACTTAATGATCTCAAGCAATCAGTTAAGGACCCAGCCGGCTGCGTGGCTGAAGCCGAAGGGCAGGTAGACACACTGTTGGGAAGCGCCACTCCTCAGTCGGCCACTCCAAAATTTGGAACTGAAGTTTCTAGGAGAGGTGGAATGTTTACTCCTACTGGTGTCGAATACTTTGGTGATGGGAAAAAGAATGAGACGCCTACGTCATCAAATGTTGTGATAAACCGCGCGCGACTTTTGGAAAAATATCCGAATCCTCCGGCCTTGTCCCCTTGGAACGGATGTGCTTCACCACTTGTTCGCCAAAAATTCAAACCTCCTGCGAGAAAACCACCTGCTGTGTGATGTTTGTAAGTTTGCTGCAGAAGGGAAATCTTAATTAAGGATGTGTGTGGAGTTGAGTCAACAAAGGAACCAAGAATTGTTTGATTTTGGGCTAGTTTTTGTACACTTTCTGGTCTGTTAATTTATCTTTCACTCGTTTCAGTTATGATGTGCAATCAGTTCTTCACCTAGACTTTATTCTATCAAACAGATTTATGTTTTCTAATTTGGTGTTTTGCCTTTTCTCTATTAACCTTGACGTGTTAAAAGATTTATCTCCACGCTTTCAGAGCTTATCAAGGCAATGATAAGTTTTAAAAATATGCGTGCCCGGCTGTAAAAAGATTAAGAAAACCCCAGGTCATTTGGTAAAGGTGATAAAAGTATTTAAGTTTGTACTGCAATAAAATGATTTGCGATAATTCAAATATCAATATGATGCTATAACGTACCTTTGTCGGCCTGTATAGTTGTATGGATGCAAGAGGCATGACGTTGTTCTCCGTCTAGACGCATACAGTTATCGCGAACAGGATGCTTTTATGGTATAAATTCCTAGCTACTTGGATACGACCGAGAAAAATAAATTTCAGTCAAGAAAATCCGTTTCTCCGATTATGTATCATACTAATCGAGCAGTCCATCTGTCTCATCAGAAACCGGTAAGTACTACTTCCAACATTCCAAGAGTAAAATAGCTCATTAAATTAGAGCCTGAGGGTATTATGTTTTTGGGAATGGGAAAATCAATTCCGGATATCCAAGGTTGGCGCGTTTGCCACTAGATGGCCGAATGCTGGTAAAAAAGAGACTTCCGGTGGAGGAAGAGAAATACGTGAAAGAAACCGTCATTCAGTTCTTACCTTTGTTTTAGCGTCTTGGGTCTCGGAATCAACCGTGCTGAAAGTGTATCTCTTATCTGATGAAAATAGAGGTGTATATCGAGTGGAACTGTGAGTTTGTTACGAGACAAGAAACAAATTTTGAGATGGAGTATTTATTATGAAAGTTGGTTTCTTCTTATGGGCTGGGCATCTATATTTATCTCGGTAGTTTACGCTCACGAGCTTTTTCTAGCCCTTGAGCCGGGGTTGAGCCAAAAAATGATCTGGTAATCAAAATATCTGCTGAAGATATTTCTTCTTTAAAGTTTCTCACTACCATGGAAGAATGGATGCTGAATGATCTGCTGGAATGTTCTGTATGCCTAGAACGGCTAGACATTTCCAGTAGGGTTCTGCCTTGCCAACACACGTTTTGCAAGAAATGTTTAGAAGAAATCATCACCACTCAAAAAGAATTAAGATGTCCAGAATGCAGAGTTCTGGTTTCAACAAAGCTGGAAGACCTACCACCCAATGTTCTACTCATGAGGATTTTGGAGGGGATGAAGAATGTTCCTAGAACAAAACAAGCTGGAGATACTCAAACAACAGTTTCGCCTCAGATACAAGAAAGTACTCACAATGCCAACATACCAGTTGCCTGTGTTCTTCCTCAGCAACAGCAGCAACAACAACACCCCAAGATTCATTCAGATGTCCATGGAAAGATAGAATCCACACCAAAGAACCCAGTGACACTGCATCAGCCGTGTGCCAAAGCACTGTATGATTACATGCCCCAAGAACCTGGAGACCTGGGTTTCAAGAAAGGTGATATAATTATTCTGAAAAAGAGAGTTGATGCCAACTGGTATCATGGAGAGAAGAATGCAAGCCAAGGTTTTTTTCCTGCTTCTTATGTCCAAGTCTTAACTCCATTACCCAATGCAACTGTACCCCAATGTGTTGCCTTGTACGATTTCAAAATGAGTGCCGAAGACGAAAAGGATTGTCTAACTTTCAACAAAGGGGCTGTAGTGACAGTCATACGTCGAGTTGACGAGAACTGGGCAGAGGGAAGGCTCACTGAACGAATTGGCATCTTTCCTATTTCTTTTGTTGAAATGAATAGCGCCGCCAAATTACTGATGAAAATATCTACAAACTGTCAACCGGGTCCATCTCGTTCTGCTCCGGCCTTACCCGTCACTGCCAACATTCAAAATTCACTCAACAGTATAACAAATTCATCAATATCGTCTTCGTCCACTACACCAGCGACCACAAGTTCAGATTCATCCCCTTCAAGCGTAACTAACCGTGTTGTACCTCGTGAAAAGCGTTTCAGCCTCAATGTCAACCAACAAACGCATCAAACTCAGTACAACCGTCGATCAGTAGAAATATCAACTCGTCATCGAGGTTTGACGGTCAGCACATCGGAAAGTGAACTTCAACCACTGGTAAAAAAAAAAATAAATAAATAAATGTTATAAGTAGTATCATCTTCAGAATTCAGCTAACGTGAGTTCTATTTTGTTTAAGGTACCAGGTGTCAGTTCACCTCCTCCACCTGGCCCACCGTCATTCATGACTCCACCAGCTCTTTATATTGCACTCTATCCGTACAAGCCACAAAAAGCTGACGAGTTGGAACTCAGGAAAGGCGCTTTGTATACAGTCAGTGAAAAATGCCAAGATGGCTGGTTCAAAGGGTCCAGCGTTCGCACACAAAAGATCGGGGTATTCCCCGGTAACTATGTTCAGGCTGTCCGGTCACAGCCACATACTCAGGTTAATCCTCCTCCTCCGGCGCCAATCGCTCCTCAGGTTACTACTCCTGTTCGATCCACCAGCCAACCAAGCACGATCCATCCGCCACCCAAGCTCCCTCCGCGGGCTCTGAGTCCAGCTGCACAAAATATCGGCTCCGTCATGAGTCCTGTTCTTTCATCGCAAGGCTACAAACCTATGTCGGCCATGGCTGGAAGTACGTCTAGCTCAGCATCAGTTCCTGCAGCGGTCGTCGCTCGATTGGCCACTACTCCTGCTCCTGCCCCGGCGTTATCTCCCCGGGCCACCACACTAATTAGTCCACCTCCCAATGTAGCCATAAGTGGAGGTGGAACAGAGCCGGTCGGCGCACCAAATCAGCCAGAAAAGAAAGACAAGGAAAAGTCCAGTGTCAGCCTGATGAAACGACTAACATGTCGTAAAAAGTCTTCACCTCCACTCCTGCATCCGTACTCAATCGACAACCCTGTTTTTGAAGATGGTTTTCATACGAACTCTGTCTCTAAAACAGCTTGCCTTACTCCCACACCAGCTCCTGTACACGTTAGGTTTGTTTTTCCACATCCTGTAATTTTATTGTTTTTTTTTCTTAATGGAAATGTTGTATAACTCGACAATGCAGGTCCGGCTCGTGCCCTAGCCAGCTGTTGCAAGTCGTCCCGGGTCCTGAACGTTTGGAACGAGAAGCGGAAACCAGATCACAGGAAAAAGGAAGGCACTCGATGGGAGGTTCGCAACGACTTCGCTCGAACAAACACCGACCCAACATCCTCCCTGCTTCAGGCAACGTGTCGGTGTTCTCTCGTTCCATTTCGACAACGACCCCCGCCAGCGCCTCAAGTCACGAAGCGATGGCTGCGGCTTCCGTTGCTGTTGTCGCCCCTCGAGACAAGAGGGTGAGAAGCCCCGCTTCGCCCGTCGTGAGTGAGAGGTACGCTACTACAAGTCAAGTCGGCAGTATATTTACTAGGTGTCAAATTTCCTAAAGAGAGAAATTGTTTTGGTCAATTCAGGTTTCGTTGCATCACACCGTACCCACCCAACAGCGAGTACGAGCTGGAATTGCGTATCGGCGACATTGTTTACGTGCACAAGAAGAGAGACGATGGTTGGTACAAGGGAACTTTGCACCGTACAGGCAAAACGGGCTTATTTCCCGCCTCATTTGTTGAAAGTTGCTGAAAATCCGAGCCGGAAACGAGCATCTAAGTTTCTCGTGCCCTCCTTTATTTCTCAAAAATTTACTTTTTTCTCCTAGAAACGCAGAGTAAGAGTTTAGAAATCACGTCCTTCTGTCTATGATGAACTCTTCTCGAAGAAGTAAACAACAGTGTGCAATTTAGTGCCTTTGAAAAGATTCAATCTTCTCCTTCTCAAGTTGTTGTTTGTTCACTGTTAGAAGCTGCTTGTATGTTGGAAGGAACCGGTATGTTCACGCTTTCGTTCACAAATTTTTCTCCCCGGATATAATTGATTATGACGTTCAACTTGTTGCTGAAAGATAAAAACACAAAAAAATACTATACACTTTTTCTCCTCAATCTGATTCGCTCTATTGATCTTCTCTCCCACGTTCTTCCCCTAGTTTTAGGGCGTTATATTTTCGGTTCATTTTTTTGTATGTTCAAGGTATATCTGCACACTTAAACTGTCCCTGCTTGAATGCCTGGTTTTGACGTATTTATATTCGTCTGTTGATTCTCATTCAATACACTGATTCCACTTATTTCTATAGTAAAATGTAAATGACTTTACAAACGATTGTTCGTGAATAGGCACAAACATTAGGGCGTTGCTTTTTGACACTTCGAGATTACTATGCAATTCATCCTTGATTTCTTAATCAGAGTGATATAGTTTGATTCTTGTTTGGCGCTATTTTTTCAGCGTTGCAAATCAAAAGTCGTTTGAAGGCAACGCTGTATTAGCAGACGAGAATAATTTCTTTTATTTTTGAATTCTCTACTTAAAACACGTTGTTATAGATGGTCCGTGGAACTATAATATAGCGCGCGTTTTCCCACCAATTTTAATATAGAATACAAATGAATAGGCCCACACTATAATGT
>Ga0247722_10001872_pt1 | contig 11275 bp, 14 predicted proteins | sample MSEWelMarce3H_FC_FD_189094 | JGI IMG/M metagenome (GOLD analysis project Ga0247722, IMG submission 189094) | Subsurface sediment microbial communities from gas well in West Virginia, United States - MSEEL Well Study Marcellus 3H_FC | ecosystem: Environmental > Terrestrial > Deep subsurface >... | reverse complement strand
ACCCTTAACTCTTCACCTTTGACCCTTCACCTTTGACCTTTAAACCTTCTTCGCTTCTTCCCAAAACACATCCATTTCTGCTAAGGTCATATCCGATAACGATTTGCCTAATTCGGTGGCTTTGCTTTCTAGATATTTAAAACGGTGGATGAACTTTTTGTTGGTGCGTTCTAAGGCGTCTTCTGGGTTGATGTTTAAAAAACGGGCGTAATTAATCATAGAGAATAACACATCGCCAAATTCGGCTTCTATTTTATCTTGATTGTTAGCCGCTATTTCCGCTTGTAATTCGGCAATTTCTTCTTGTACTTTTTCCCAAACTTGATGGGTTTCTTCCCAATCGAATCCTACGGCTTTTACTTTGTCTTGTATTCTGCTGGCTTTTACTAAAGCGGGTAAGCTTTTCGGAACGCCCTCTAAAACAGAGGTTCTGCCTTCTTTTAATTTCAGCTTTTCCCAATTTTGTTTTACTTGTTCTTCGTTTTCCACCACCACATCACCATAAATATGCGGATGACGGTCTATTAGCTTCTCGCAAATGCTATTGGCTACATCGGCAATGTCAAAATCATTTGTTTCTGAACCTATTTTGGCATAAAACACAATATGTAGTAACAAATCGCCCAGTTCTTTTTTAATTTCTGGTAAATCGTGGTCTAAAATGGCATCACCTAATTCATAGGTTTCCTCAATGGTAAGATGACGTAAACTTTCTAACGTTTGCTTTTTATCCCACGGACATTTCTCACGTAAATCGTCCATGATATCCAGTAATCTTTCAAAGGCTTGTAGTTGTTGTGCTCTTGTGTTCATTCTTTTATTTCAAAATTCAAAATTCGTTGTTGGTTGTTCAAAATTTAATGGCTTTCAGCGATTAGCGATTAGCTTTTTAGCTTTTTCCTTTCACCCTATACCCAATACCCAAAACCCCTGTGTCAAAGTTAAAAAAAATATCCCAAACTAAATTAAGAATGGGATATACTATATTTTTTTGATTGAAAAAGCTTATTCAGCGGTTTCTTTTTTTACATCTGTATTTAAAGCGTCTAAAGTAACATATCCTTTAGGTTGTAAAATATTATACCAGTTAAATATTTTTTTAATATCCGAAGTGTATACACGGTCTTCGTCATATTCTGGTAAAATTTCACGGAAATAACTTTTTAATTTGTCGTCTGCTTCTTTGTGCGAAATAGTAGCTTCTCCGTTTTCTTTGGTAGCTATTGATTTAAAAATATCTATTAATTTTACTTCTTCATTGTAAGTAAACACGGCAATTTCAGTTAATAAACTAACATTACTTCTTAGTCCTACAGTAATTTTTTTACCATCTAATAAAGATTCTGCCACAAATCCAGAACGGGTTTGTACTTTTAATTCGTAAAGTCCTGGTTTCCCAGAAATGGCTAATATTTTTTGAAAACTCATGGGTTATAATTTAAATGTGAGCAAATATATATTTTAAAAAATGATTTTCCAATTTGAAAATCTAAAATAAAACATAAAATTTTTAGGTTGGATTTATTTGATTTTTAGATTGGCAAATTTCATTCTGTAATCTGGCTTGGCTTTGCCTTCCATAATGTTTTGCAGTTTTTTTCCTACCAATTTTTTCTTTAACATAGAAAGGTGGTCAGTAAATAAAATACCTTCAATATGGTCGTATTCATGCTGAATAACGCGTGCGATTAAACCGCTATACGTTTCGGTCTTTTTTACAAAATTTTCGTCAAAATATTCAATAGTAATGGTTTCATGTCTAAAAACATCTTCACGCACATCTGGAATACTCAAACAGCCTTCGTTGAAACCCCAAATTTCACCTTCTTCTTTTAATATTTTAGCATTAATAAAGGTTTGTTTAAAATCTTTTAATGCTTCTGCTTCTGTTTTAGAAATATCATCGCTATCTGCAAAAGGTGTAGTGTCAATTACAAACAAGCGAATAGGTAAGCCCACTTGAGGCGCAGCTAAACCCACACCATAAGCATTGTACATGGTTTCATACATGTTGCTTAGTGTTTCGGTTAAGTTTGGATATTCTGGTGTAATGTCTTCGCAAACTTTTCTTAAAACAGCTTCGCCATATCCGTATATAGGTAAAATCATGGTTTCTTTTTTTTGCAAAATTAGCAAATTTTCTTATAAAAAAAGTAAATATTATTCGTTAGCACCACCAACATCGCTATTATCTAATTTTACAGGATATTTAGGATTAAATAACGCTATGAATTTCTTGGTTTTATAGGTGTTGTAAGTCATTTTATTTGACAACGCAATAATCGTAACCGTGTCTGTTTTTTGAGTAATATACGATGAGGTATTTCCATGCCACCAACCGTTATGATAGGTCAGAGTAGGTGCTTCTTTCCATTCACGTAAACGAATACCCAATCCGTAATTTTTTTCGCCTTTCGATTCGTAGCTATAGCCTTTAAATATTTCTTTCTTCAGTTTTTCGCTAAAAAAGTTATCCGAATACGTGGCTAAATCAAATTTTAATAAATCTCGTGCCGTAGAATAAATGTTTTTATCGCCATATACCAAATCCAAATGGTCAAAAGCCAAGCGTAATCGATTCGATTTATAGGTTTGACTTACGGTGTCGTGGTGTTTTTCGTAGTCAAAAACAAACGTATTTTTCATCCCTAGTGGTTTAAAAAGAAGTTCATTCATGGCTTCATGATAACGCATTCCAGATACTTTTTCAATAATTAACGCCAATAACGAATAGTTGGTGTTGCAATACGCAAATCGCGTTCCAGGTTTGCTTTCTAAATGAATTTTCCCAGAATTTATAAGTTTTAAAATGTCTTGATTGGTAATTCTTTTAGAGCGGTCCCATTTTACATCACGTTCAATAAAATAGCCGTAATGACGCAAGCCGCTTCGGTGATTTAAAAGCATTCTTACTGTAATATCTTTGTGATAAAACCCGTCAAGATATTTCGTTACTTTATCGTCTAATCTGATTTTCTCTTGGTCAACCATTCTTAAAATTACCGCTGCCGTCAGTACTTTACTAACTGAGGCAATATGTAACGGCTTGTTTTTTCCGTTTTTATCGTCTTTCTCTTTGTAGGCAAATCCTTCGTAATCTTCAAATAAGATTTTCCCGTTTTTGGCTACTAAAAACTGACCGTAAAAATCACCTTTGTTAATTAATTTATTGTACTGGTAACTAATTTCGTTTTTCTGTTTCTCGCAATACGCGGGATCTAACTCGTTGAATGCTACAAAAAAGTCGCTTTTATCATCTTGTGTTCCATTATTTTTTGAAAATTCGGATGATTTATTGTTACAAGATAGTATGAATAAAGTAAGGCATAAAAGGGAAAGGCGTATTCTCATTATTTTCTGATTTCTATAGTTGGATTTTGTTCGATTAACCGCTCAATAAATTGGTCTCTATTATTTGGCGATATAAATATGTCGTCGTATTTGTGATAAACAATCTCAATGCCTCTGTGATGAAAGCCTGGTTTGTAAAAATTTGTTTTGATTATTGAATTGGAATATTTTATGGTTTTAATTTCTGAAATTTTAATTTTTGTTTTGTAAAAAAACATAGAAACAATCAATAGGTTTTCTCGAATTTCGTAATACGTAGTCAAAAATGTAACTGTAATTAACACACTTAAAAACAAAATTAGAATTCCAATAGGCGCCAAAACCATTTCAATAGAATCTCCAGATAAAAAAGCAATTAGCGATACGAGTACTGCAGGAAATAGGGGTATAAAGAAATTAATTTTACTAAAGTCCGATTTGTATTTCATATATTATTTAGCTGTTTTTTTTGGGCGAAATAGTAGCTTGAATTTTTTATTGGCTTTGATTATATAAAAATGTCATCTGCTTTTGCAAATTAAAGTATTTTTGAAGTATTTTTGATAAAAAATTATTAAAAATGTCAACTATCAATTGGAAAATCGTAAAAGAATACGAAGATATCACGTATAAAAAATGTGATGGTGTGGCGCGTATTGCCTTCAACAGACCTGAGGTGCGAAATGCATTCCGTCCAAAAACAACTGCCGAATTATTAGATGCTTTTAAAGATGCGCATGAAGACACTTCTATTGGAGTAGTACTTTTATCTGCTGAAGGACCTTCTTCAAAAGATGGAATTTGGAGTTTTTGCAGTGGTGGCGATCAAAAAGCAAGAGGCAAACAAGGGTATGTAGGTGAAGACGGTTACCACCGATTAAATATTTTAGAAGTACAACGCTTAATTCGTTTTATGCCAAAAGCAGTAATTGCTGTGGTGCCGGGTTGGGCAGTTGGTGGCGGACATAGTTTGCACGTAGTGTGCGATTTAACTTTAGCAAGTAAAGAACACGCCATTTTTAAACAAACCGATGCTGATGTAACCAGTTTTGATGGCGGGTATGGTTCAGCATATTTAGCCAAAATGGTAGGACAGAAAAAAGCAAGAGAGATTTTCTTTTTAGGAAGAAATTACTCGGCACAAGAAGCTTACGAAATGGGTATGGTAAATGCTGTAATTCCGCACGCTGAATTAGAATCTACTGCTTACGAATGGGCACAAGAAATATTAGGTAAATCGCCAATGTCTATCAGAATGTTAAAATTCGCAATGAATTTAACTGATGACGGAATGGTTGGACAACAAGTTTTTGCTGGTGAAGCTACACGATTGGCTTACATGAGTGAAGAAGCTGTAGAAGGTAGAAACGCCTTCTTAGAAAAACGCAAACCAAATTTTGAGAAAAAGTACATTCCATAGGTGGGTGTAGGGTAAAAGGTGTTAGGTTAAGGGTATAAGTAAAAAGGAAAAATAAAAAGTGTTTACAAATAAAAAAATTCTTTTAACTATAAGTATTTCAATGCTTTTGTATTGGTTACTTAACAAAACAATTGATGTATATCAGATTGCTATTTTAGGTGTGCTTTATGAAATTCTTTGGCTGCCTATGATGATATTCTTTATTGTTTTACCAATACTAAATACCTACACAATATTCAAAAACAAAAATAATTTGATTCCATATTTTAGTTTGGCATTAAATGTAATCACAATAATAATCGTTTTCTTAGTTTAATGAAAAGCACAATACAACCCTGGATTCAAGCGGCGCGCTTACGAACGTTACCTCTTTCTATTTCTGGAATTTTGGTAGGAAGTGCGTATGCGTATTACCAACATACATTTGAATGGATTATTTTTGTGTTGGCATTATGCACCACATTGTCTTTTCAAGTACTATCCAATTTTGCTAATGATTATGGCGATGGCATAAAAGGAACAGATGCCAATAGAATTGGTGAAAAACGCTTAGTAGCTTCTGGTGAAATTACTTCTGCCCAAATGAAAATGGCAATTATCATCAACTCGGTTATAGCCTTTGTTTTAGCTGTAGCTTTAATTTATTTCGCTTTCGGACAAGAAAATTTTGTGTATTCGTTTACTTTTTTGGTGTTAGGAATAGCATCAATTGCCGCAGCCATAAAATACACCGTTGGAAATAACGCTTATGGATATAGTGGTTTTGGCGATGTTTTTGTTTTTATCTTTTTCGGATTGGTTGCTGTTGTTGGAAGTAATTTCTTATACTCGCAAAGTATCGATATTAAATTATTCCTTCCCGCTACGGCGATAGGAATGTTAAGCACCGCTGTATTAAACTTAAATAATATGCGCGATATTGAGAATGATAGAATCGCAAATAAAAATACATTAGTGGTAAAATTTGGATTGAAATGGGCTAAAAAATATCATGAAATTATTTTAGTTATTGGAATGATTTGTTTTATGATATTTTCTTTACTAATTAAATCTTCTCTTATTCCCATTTTAATTATTAATATTCCTATTATTTCTCATATGGGAAAAGTTAAAAAATCAGATAATTATGAAGATTTTGACCCAGAACTTAAAAAAGTGGCGTTAAGCACCTTTGCATTAAGTTTTTTATTTTGGTTAACTCTTGTCTTTCTAAACTAATTACTCATCACTAAAATAGTAACTATGAAAATAACATTTTACGGACACGCGTGCTTGGGCATTCAAATCAATGACATTCATATTTTGGTAGACCCTTTTATTACAGGAAATGCAAAAGCATCTCATATTTCTATAGACGAAATTGAAGCCGATTATATATTGTTAACGCACGCACATCAAGACCATATTTTAGATGTAGAAACCATTGCCAAACGAACCGATGCAGTAATTGTATCTAATTATGAAATTGCTTCACATTATGGAAATAAAGGGTTTCATTATCATCCGATGAATCACGGCGGAAGTTGGGATTTCGAATTTGGGAATGTCAAATATGTAAATGCTATTCACACTTCCTCTTTTCCTGATGGAAGTTATGGTGGGCAACCAGGTGGATTTGTAATTGAAGGCGAACATAAAAACATATACATTGCAGGCGATACGGCTCTATCAATGGATATGAAATTGATTCCGATGCGAACCAAATTAGATTTGGCTATTTTGCCTATCGGAAGTAATTTTACAATGGATGTGGAAGATGCCATTATCGCTTCAGACTTTATAGAATGCGATAAAATATTAGGCTATCATTACGATACGTTCGGTTATATCGAAATTAATCACGAAGAAGCCAAACGTAAATTCTTCCAAAAAGGAAAAGATTTAATGCTGTTAGAAATTGGACAAAGCATCGACTTATAGACTTTGGTATCAAAATTGCTTAACAATAGAAAAACTATTTCATGAAAAAAATATTCTTATTCCTTCTTATTGCTCAAATTTCTTTCGCTCAGAAGGATGGTTTTTGGGATAAAGAGCGCGCGTTTACTAAAGAAATTAAACTTTCATCGGGTAACCGAACGTTAGTAAAAATTGACGATTTACCCGAGGGTGCCTCTGAATTTGTATTCCGAATTTTATTAATTGATGAAAATGGAAAAATCACTACAAGTTTAGCATCTATACTAAAAGCCATTCCAGATCCTACAGGTATTAGTCAGGGCACAGCAGGCGCTATTGTATTAACTAATTCACTTTCAGGTGATGATACTTGTGTCTATGGGATTTACACGTCTGAAAAGGCTGGAAATCAGTTTTTAAAAGACGGAAAGTTAGAAACGGCTTGTTATTTTAAAAAAGAACCTGTAAATAAAGACAGTAAAGTGATTTCTATTAAAAATACCAACTGTTTTGAAAACGCACCCTCTATTTGGTTTGGTTTTGAAAATAAAAACTGGGTATTAAGCACCAAAATTGTATTGGAAGTGGTTTCTTGGATAGATTATTCAGCTAGTAGAGGTTGGAATTTAGAAACAAAAAAAGAAATTTTAACAGAAGCTGAAAAATTAGCAACTGTTAAAATGGTGGCAAACAAAAATAATTATTTAGCTACGTTTATAAAAGTTTTCGCAGCTAAATATAAGTACAGTGAATACAAACAATTACTTGCAATTGAAAAAGCGAATATAATGCAAAGTATTGCTACCGAAAGTTTAACGCAATCAGGAGAATTACAAAATTATTTAGATAAAATTAGAAGCGCTTCTTTCGATTTGTTTAAGAAAGGAAAATCAGATGATGCAATCGCATTAATTCAGAAGGAAATTATCGAAAAAAAATATGCCAAAGGCAATGATTATAGTGCTTTAGGAGATATTTATTTATTCAACAAGCAATTTGTAAATGCTGAAGAACAATATAAAAAAGCAATTGATAGAAACGCTTCGGAATTAGGATACAAATTAAAATTAGCGCACGTTTTTATGTTTTCTAATAAAGTTGGCGAAGCAAAAGATATTCATAAATTATATAAAGACAATAATATTTCGGCAAATAAAAGTTGGATAGCACAAACCAAATATGATCTTGAAGATTTCGAGAAAAGAGGATTTTCAACCGATAATTTTAAAAAAATACTAAGAATCCTTGAATAAGTTTCAATAATTGTCACATTGAAAATTGACTCATTGTCTAATTAAGAATATGAAAGCAACCTATAAAAAATACATCCTTAACTTTAAACGTCCAAGTGGCACCTCGCGTGGTGTGATGACGGAAAAAGAAACCTGGTTTTTACTATTAGAAGAAAATGGTAAAATTGGAATAGGAGAGTGTGGATTGTTGCGAGGTTTGTCTATTGATGACCGACCAGATTATGAAGAAAAATTAAAATGGGTGTGTGAAAACATTCATTTGGGAAAGGATAAATTATGGGAGGCGCTTCTTGAATTTCCTTCCATTCAATTTGGTATAGAAATGGCATTTTTATCTTTACAAGCTGTTTCTCCATTTGAATTATTTCCTTCTGATTTTACCCAATCGAAAGATTCAATTTTAATTAATGGATTGGTTTGGATGGGTGAGGAAGGCTTTATGAAACAACAAATTGAAGAAAAATTAGCGGAAGGTTTTATCTGTATAAAATTAAAAATTGGGGCTATAGATTTTGAAAAAGAATTGGGATTATTGCGATTTATTCGTCAAAATTTTGATGTAAAAACTATTGAAATACGTGTAGATGCTAACGGCGCTTTTACTTCAAATGAAGCTTTAATAAAATTAAATCAATTATCTGAATTTGAATTACATAGCATTGAGCAACCTATTCAAAAAAACAACACTGACAGGATGTCAGAGCTATGCAAAACCACACCAATTCCAATAGCATTAGATGAAGAATTAATTGGTGTATTTAATTATGAAGATAAAGCAATGCTTTTGGACGTCATACAGCCACAATATATTATTTTGAAGCCAAGTTTTATTGGCGGAATAAAAGGTAGCTTAGAATGGATAGAATTAGCCGAAAAACGAAATATTGGTTGGTGGATTACTTCAGCTTTAGAAAGTAATGTAGGTTTAAATGCGATTGCACAATTTACCTACACGTTAAATAATAAAATGCCACAAGGATTAGGAACCGGTGGTTTGTATACTAATAATTTTGATTGCCCTTTAGAAATTAATAATGGGAAGTTAGTTTATGTAAAGGAACGTAATTGGGAATTTATGTAATCTATCTTAAAATTTCATCAAAAAAAGAGCGACAAATAATTGTCGCTCTTTTTTATTTACACATAGTTTTATAACTCTCAGTAAGTTTTATAAAGGGTTCTAAATAATAATTTGCAAAAACGGTACTTTCAAATTCTCGTTTTTCTTTTTTAGTTTTTAAGTTTTTCTTTCCTTCGTTTACGTCACTTTGCATTTTCTGATATTTTTGAATAGCATCTTTTTTCATTTCTTCTGAAACATCCATCTTTTGATCGAGTATTTTCTGAAACTCTGGACAATCATTAGTAACGTGTTTAATTGCATTTACTACTTCTTTCCCAATTTCATTTTGATTTTTGAATAAATCCATTATGCTAAAATCTAAAGGATTAATAGCTAAATTATCTTTTGAATTATTTAAATAAAAAACGGTTCTAACATATTTACCTTGCGCAATCATATTATAACCATAGAAATTTATAGAATCTTTTTTAATTAAAGGCAGAAATACAATACGGTCAGTTTCTTCAATCTCACCGTTATTTTTTGTTCTTAAAATTTTTAATCGTTTAAATTCTTTAATTTCTTTTGTTTCGATATCAAAGTGGGTGATATAATTTATTGAATCTGCTGATATTTGAATTGAAGTATCTTCAGCATTTTTTCTAAATCTAATTTTTTTTCTATTATAATTAATGTCGTTTTCAAGATCACTAGGTTTAAAACCAAAATCTCTAATCTCAATTATGTTTGGAGAATCAAAATCTTGAACTTCACCCATTAATGTTTTTCCATTAGTTAGTTGAACCGTTGCAGGTACATATTCCTTTTTTCCAAAATAAAATTCAACTCCAGATACTTGTTGATTCATTCTGCCATTTTGAGAAAATGAATTTAATGCTATTGCAATAAAAAATAAAAAAAATAGTTTCTTCATAACTATAATTTATTCATGTTGCTAGCCAATGTTTCAATAAACTTGGTTATTGGTCCTTTAACCATCATCGCCATCATTGCATTGAATTCACCTTCAAAGAACAATTGTATATCTGTAGTGTTTTCTGAAGTGGCATCTATTTTTGCAGTTAAAGTAAACGGTAATTTACTAGAAGCGGCTCCTAAGATTATTTCTGAATTTGGTGTGCTAGCTTTTTTTACCAATTTAATTTCTGGCATACCTTTTAAACCAAATTCAAAGCAATTTTCATCAATAACTTCAAATTTTGCCATATTTTCAGGCATTAACTTTTCGAAATTTTTAATATCTGATAAGGCATTAAAAATGTATTCAGCAGATTTTTCTACGTTTGTTTTTGGACTTTCTAAATTCATTATGTTGTTTTTTTTGTTTCAGGTTTTGTAAATCTAAACTCGTATATCTTACATTCAAATTTACGTTTTATTTCTTGTAATTCAAATAATCTTGCAATAGTATTGTTGCGGCTATTTCGTCAATTAAAGCTTTGTTTTGGCGTTGTTTTTTCTTTAAACCGCTATCAATCATAGTTTGAAATGCCATTTTTGAAGTAAAACGTTCATCAACACGTTCCATTTTCATATTTGGAAATTCGGTATGAAATTGCGAAATGAATTTTTCAATCATTTCCGAACTTTCACTTGGTAACCCGTTCATTTGTTTTGGTTCTCCGATGAGTACAGTTTCTACATTTTCTTTCGAAAAATACGTTTTTAAAAAAGCAATTATATCTGTAGATGGAATTGTGGTAAGTCCGCTTGCAATAATTTGAAAGTCGTCTGTAACTGCAATTCCAGTTCGTTTTAGTCCGTAATCTATAGATAAAATTCGTGCCATTTCATTAATTTAAGTACAAAAGTAAGTAAAACCCAATGTAAATGTATGAATTTGTACAAATAAAAAATCTCACCTTGATAACTCAAGATGAGATTTTAAAATTAATTGTTCAGTACTTATTTTTTTGCAGCAGGTAAACTTTCAAAAATTTCCAGTTCAAAAATTAGATTACTATTTGGTGGGATTACATTTCCATAACCTCTTTCGCCATAACCTAAATTAGACGGAATAAATAAAATAACTTTATCATTAAAATTCATATTGTTAATTCCTTCTAAAAATCCAGGGATTAAACCCCCTTTGTTGCCGTATTTAAATGGAAAAGGTTGGTATCCGTTTTGATTGGCTCTGTTTTGATCAAATTTACCATACATTTTGTTAATGGCTTCGTAGCTACTGTCAAAAAGAGTACCGTCTTCAAAATATCCAGCATAATGCACATAAATGTCTTTTCCTTCTGTTGGTTTTACACCTGTACCTTTTTGTAAGATGCTATATTG
>Ga0247722_10001871_pt1 | contig 11276 bp, 5 predicted proteins | sample MSEWelMarce3H_FC_FD_189094 | JGI IMG/M metagenome (GOLD analysis project Ga0247722, IMG submission 189094) | Subsurface sediment microbial communities from gas well in West Virginia, United States - MSEEL Well Study Marcellus 3H_FC | ecosystem: Environmental > Terrestrial > Deep subsurface >... | reverse complement strand
GCATTATTATTATTAAATGCATAGTATGGAAATGCAGTAAGATATGTGCTACTTGCGCTTGTCGTCCATGCGATACCATTTGCAGTCCATGAATTTGACGTTATTCCAGTCAATTGAGGCATAACCTGTACGATATCTCCTACTGCAACCCACATGGTGCCATTCCATACTGCAATGCGCCCTACTCCTAGCACAGTGGGTCCTAGTCCTACCCAATTGATTCCGTCATTAGAATACCCAAGTGTATTTGTAATATTACATGTTACCACCCATCGATTAGGAATAGATGGCCCAAAGGTATAAACTTGTGAATACAACGGTGGCGCATCGAGTTTCGCAACAATTCCGCTTGTTTTCAATATAACAGGTGTAGTATTAACAATCGAATTCTTTTTTGAGGTGCGTCCATAGACGGGCTGATTTGCGACCGAGCGTTTTACATTGATCGATTGTGTTGTGATGGAAGAGCATGTAATGATACCTGATGCGGTCAATGTAGAAGAGTATAGTATGGGATTAGACAGATTGAGAGTAGATACTGCGAGCGTAGAGAATACCGTCACGCTACCTGTTACAAAGGATGATGTTTGAATAGTGCTAGTAATAATGCCTTGAAGCGACAATGTATTCGTTAGAAGCGACGAAAATACAGTGGCGACATCTGTATTTAATGTACTTCCACGTAATGTAGAAAAAGAGAGATTTGTATTTGTTATTGCAGTACATGCCACGCTAGAAATAACAGCACTGTCGCCATCTATTGTAACCACCGAAAGATTCCCTCCTACCTTAATATCATAACTGGTTAGTGTAGAAAGTGACAAAGACGACCCCGTTGCTACATTTGACAATGTAATGATATTGTTCTGAATGGTGGAACCATATATGAGAATCGATGTAGCATTTATCGCATTCAGTGTAGAGCAAGCTGTATTATTTGTATAAAGCGATGACGTTATTATAGTGGATACATTTATCGTACTTCCTTGAACAATAGACGAATAGGACAATGCTAGAACATTCATTGAAGATGCGGTCAAAGTGGAAAAAAGTACAGTATCTCCTCGTATCGTAGAACCGAACAGCATCATTGTAGTAAAACTATCACCGTCCAGAGTCGATATGAGAATCGCACTGCCCTGCAAGGTAGAACTGGATAGAGTGTTGCATTGTACCGTGGAAGCAGTGAATGTCGAAGTCGACAGAGTGTTCATACGAATGGTAGAAAAGGTCATATTGGTACCATCGAAACTAGAACCAATAATAGTAGATACAATAGACCCATTATTCACGGCAATCGTATCACCCGATAGCGTAGAATACGTATCTGTACCAATAGCGATGGTAGACCCATACAAACTAGATAAAGTTAATGTATTACCTTGAAGTGTGGAAAAAGCAAAGTCGGATATCGTAATCGAAGAGGTGATAAGTGTGGAGAACACAATCGAATTGGCCTGAATCGTAGATCCTGTGATATTTCCTGCATTGATAGTTGAACCATTGATTAACGGCAGAAGAATGGTACTGCCTTGAAGGGTAGAGAAAAGGACTGGATTCACGAGGATACTTGACGCAGACAAGGTAGAGATGGATGCACTTGATACGACAAGAGGAGCGAACGACATATTTCGGAAAGAGATGGTGGAACCAGTAATAAGAGTGGAGGCAGCCAAAACATTGCCTGTTAGCGTTTCACCTCCTATGATAGGGCAGTTCGTTGTACCAGTCATGATGCTAGATCCTGTTAGACTATACAGAGTTAATGTGCTCCCTTGAAGGGTAGAATAAGATAATATGGGCAGAGCAATGGACGAGGTGTTCAATATAGAAAATGAAACAGATGATGCTTGTATGGTGGAGCCCGTGATGGCGCCTGCGTTGACGGTAGAACCATTGATCATAGGCATACGAAGGGTACTGCCCTGAAGAGTAGAACCCACTATGGCCACCACTTGTATGGTGGATGCGTTCAGGGTGGAAGGCGTGAAGGTCGTCCCTTGAAGGGTGGAGAAGTTCATTGTATTAAACGAAATGGTAGAACCGCTGATCGTAGATAGCCCACCAGGAATATTGCTATTCAATGAGCCACCCGATAACGAAGAATACCCTACTGCGCCAACATTCGCACTTGATACGATAAGCGTCGATAACGTGATGGTACTTTGCTGAAGAGTAGAATAGGTAATTGCCGACATCGATACAGAAGATGTGGTAATACTAGAATAGAACATCATACCTCCCTGAATGGTCGAACCCGCAACTGCGCTTGCAATAACAGTGCCGCTATTCAGTGTCGACATACGAAGGGTACTTCCCTGTATCGTCTGGCCAAAGACCGAACTCGTTAGCATAGTGGATGCCGTCAAGGTTGAGGTCGTAAATACAGCACCTCTCAGAGTCGAGATGGGCATGTTGATGAAGGACAGTGTTGAACCGAATACAGTAGAAGGCAATGATAAGACACATGTAATCAATGAACTTCCATACAAGGTAGAATACATCGTGGAACTCACAGTCAAACTGGATACCGTCATGCTCGATAGTAGTGTGGTGCTTTGTTGAAGGGTGAAATAAGATACAGAAGTAAATAGTGTAGATGGTGCGGTAAGAGTAGAAAGTTGAACGGTACTTCCTCGAAGGATAGGAACAATCAGAGTGGAAGTAGTAATAGTAGAACCATTTACATTTGGAACAGTGAGAGTACTATATCGTGCGGTAGAAAACGAATGAAACGTGTCGTTGATCAATGGAACAGTGAGCGTGCTAATCGTAATCCGATCATGGGTACCGATAGAATTGTTGAGATGCGTTATATTGATGGTAGAACCATATAGGCTAGTCGAGAATGATAAGAAGGTTGTGAATTCCATATCACTCTGCAATGTACCCACATCAATTGAATCAGTGGTCATCGTAGAAGCGGTAGTAAAAGAAACGAGAGCCGTGTTTACAGTAACAGATGATAACGTAACAGTAGATATAATCATGTTTGTGAATGTAGTAGTGCTGACAAGCATAGAACTGCCGTTAAAATTCGAAATTTGTATCATATTACCATATATCGTGGAACCGACAAGAGAGGAGATATTAGATCCTACGATTTCGACGTTCATCGAACTTGTTGTCAATTGATAAAATGAAAAAGTCGATCCTAGAAGAGTAGAACCCGTTGTCGTTGATTGAATGACAGCAATACATGGTGAAAAGGTCGATACATTGATGGTAGAAACACGAATCGAACCAAATGCAGAAGTAGATGCAAAGATGGTACATGGTGTAATACTTTCCACTGCAAAAGTAGAAAATGTATAAACGGGCATCATAAGGGTAGATGTACCGATTATCGTAAAATTAATCTGATTTCCAATCGTTTGATTGGTTGATAAGGAGGACATCCTCATGCGGGGTTGGACTATCTTATCAGATGGAGCCAAGCGCCCATCGGTCGCTGTGATCAAGGCATAGTTCGAAGAGACAGGATAGTCATATCGTGTCAATAGAAACGTATTGTTGACCGATTCATCGTTGTAGGTGCGAATGAATAGTGGTCCACTATTGACGGTCTGGATCCCCGTCGACATCACTATCTACTATCTCATAATTAATTCATATCGTGTAGTAATTATGAAATAAAAAGCCGTATGGAATGATTTTATGTAAGCGCCTGCGTCTGAATCGTGGCTGCGAATTCAGTATATCCATTGTTGCAATAGGTATCGCTGACAATATCAAGAGTATTGGCCGTACCGCTCAAAACCAATTGACTGTCGCATATTGTTGCACCAATTCGAGGATTGCCGGCTACGCCGTTTCCTTGTGTGAAGATGGCGGTTGAGTCATACCATGTAACTGCGGAATTATATATCTGTAGATCGTCGATGTATCCGTTAAAAGCACCATATGCGGTATGACATTGACTTCCAATGCTGTACGTTGTCATTGTATTCAACAGAGCGGCACCAGCTACACTTCCAACGAATATATTGTCAAGATAAAAATAACAAGTACCTGTTTGATTATAAATAATAACGAAATTGTACCATGTACCCGTGCTAATACTGGCCTGTGATCCAACAGTGACAATCGCATTACTTGAATTTAAAAACTGGAATTGTAATCCTGTACCATTAACATATTGTAAGTAAATAAATGTTTGGGCATTCGTTCCAATACTAAAAACGGTATTGGGTATAACTCCTGAGGTTGAAACGGTTTGAAAATTAACCCGACCCGATATGGTGAATGCGGTCATAGAAGGGATTGTACCACGAATGTAATTGGAAGGTGTTCCGCCTGCTGTATTTGCGACATTGGCTGCATAAGAACCTACATTACCAGTCGTATAGGTAATCGAACCTGTGATGGATGGAGCTGAATTACCGACAATATCTGTCACTGAATTTTCAAATGGCAAATAATACGATAATGTTTCTCTACCTAGCCGTGAAAAGGTGAGACCGTCTTGGGAATACACAATGGAATTTTCTCCTTGGCCAACAGCAACAAATCGCGTGCCTGTCCAGCACACACCGTTACCAGAGGTGGATAGAAGAGTTGCACCAAGACCAACCCATGTCATACCATTAGAAGAGCAGGCGATGGTATTGGTTCCTGAACCAACGGCAATCCACCGTGTTCCGTTCCATGTAACAGCATTACCTGATGTAGTAAATGGACTCGATGTGACTGCTGTCCAGCTTGTCCCGTTCAAAGAATAGGCGATGGTATTTGTCCCTGAGCCTACAGCGACCCAGAGGGAGCCTGTCCAAGCCACGCCGTTTCCTTTCGTAGAAAACACGGCGGAACTACTCGCCACCCATACCGTACCGTTAATAGAATAGGCAATGGAGCTGGTTCCTTGGCCCACGGCAATCCACAGGGTGCCGTTCCATGCCACACTGTTTGCACCCATCGTAAAAATAGCATTACCTGATACAGACGGCAACCATTCGATACCATCTGCAGAATATGCTACTGAATTTGTTCCACTACCAACTGCGACCCATAGAGAACCGTTCCATGCGATACCATTCGCCTGGGTGGAAAATGTATTGGTACCGATACCTGTCCAACGGTATCCATCCTTGGAATAGGCGAGGGTATTGGTTCCTGAGCCAACGGCAATCCATTGCGAGCCATTCCATGCTACTCCATTACCAGCTGTACTGAAGATGCTCTTGCCGAGACCAGACCATTGAACACCATCTGGTGAATAGGCCAACGTATGAGTCCCTTGACCTGCAGCAATGACAGGGTGTTGAATATTCACACTACCTAGGCCACCATTCCATGCGATTCCAGAACCCTGCGTAGTAAAGATGGTACCACTTCCAAAATTTAGAAATAATTCACCAAATTCCATGCATCCACCGTTCGCGGCCCATAAGGTTTGTCCAATGATGCGAAAATAGGTGTAAGCTTGCGTAGTATAAGGCTGATAGGTGGTAAATGTACCCGAACCAGTTTGTGTTGGGCCAGTAATTGTTTGCGTTCCACTCTGATTGACAATCAGATAGGTTGAACACGTTGTAAAATTTTGACTGGAATTTAAAAAAGGGTTGACGGTCATAACACATCTTTGAATGGGGTACCAGTTCGTGCCATTATTTGAACCAACAATAAAATATGTTTTAGGAGTATTTGAAAATCCACCACATGCATAGGTATATGAATGTAGAGTTAATGGATTTGAGCTTTGAATCTGTAACCATTCACCTGCTATGGCCCCCACACCAACAAGAACAGTTGTAGTAACCTGTGCGGCGGCGGTATATGCACCAGAACTGTCATATGCGATGTAAGAAGATGCCCATGAATAAACAGGAGTACTTCCGTAATAATTATTAAATGCGCCATAGGCTGGATAGTTTTCATTATAATTAGTTGAGGCACTCGCGGTCCATGTCATACCATTCTGTGTCCATGTATTCGCCGCCAACAGTGACAATTGTGGAGTGATGGCCGTGCTGCCATACCATGATGCGCCATCGGTAGAAAATCCAATGGTATTGGTTCCTGCTCCCGTCGCGACCCATCTCGTACCGTTCCATGTGACGCCATATCCAGCAGTTGTAAAACAGCTTATATTAGCAGCGGTCCAGTTGATACCGTTCGGTGAATAGAGAATGGTGTTACCACCAGAGCCAACAGCAACAAAGTGTGTTCCATTCCAGGCGACACCGTTTCCAGAACTCGTAAAAATGGGGGCGACGACACCAAGCCCTGTCCAATTGAGGCCATTATAGGAGTAGGCGATGGAATTCGTTCCTGAGCCGACAGCAACCCAAAGAGTGCCGTTCCATGTGACGCCATTTCCTCGTGTAGAAAATGGATTGGACGGAGCAGTTATCCATAGGAGGCCATTATAGGAATACACAATCGAATGTGTTCCTGAGCCGGCGGCGACCCACATGAAACCGTTCCATGCAACAGCATTGCCATGTGTGAAAATGGAGGTACCAAAGGAGGTACCAAGGCCAGTCCATGTGATACCGTCATAGGAATACGCAATCGAATTGGTGCCGCTGCCGACAGCAATCCACATCGAACCATTCCATGCGACGGCATTACCTTGTGTCGAAAAGACAGATGTTCCCTGTCCTCTCCAATTGATTGGTGAATTCATGGTCATCGCATAATTGTAAATCTTCAGGTCATCCATATAACCTGTAAAGGGTTGTTGAGTGCTATGGTCATAGCATCCAAATCCCAATGTGGTCCCCGTTGCATATGTACCATATCCCGCATTCATTGCACTACCTACTAATGTATTATTGACATACAAGGAGCACAGCCCATTCAACTGAAAGATAAACGTAAATGAATACCATGTATTGATTAAAATCGCATAGCTCGTCTGAATCGAAAACTTATTATTAGACGTGCCTGTAGGGCATTCTAACGATAAAACATTAGTGGTCACTTGAATATTCATATTAATTGCCGCGCTATGTATCGAAAAGATGGTTGGATAGCCTGAGCTGTTATTGGTTGAGTTAAACCACCCTGATACCGTAAAATTAGGAAAAGTAGCGGGTACGACGGTGCGGATATATTGTGATGCCTGAGCACCTGAATTCGCCAGATTGATTGCAGTGGAACCACTCACACCCGTAACAAAGGCTGGGCTACCATATGTAGTTGCATTATTCCTAATGACATCCGCATAGGAATAGTTTTCAAATGGTAAATGTAAATAGGGTGTTTCGATATCGGTAATGGAATAGGCAAGGGTATTGGTTCCATAACCCGTCGCGACCCAACGAGTTCCATTCCAAGCGGCATTGGTACATGTATCTGAAAAAATACCAATTCCTGACCCTGTCCATGTGATACCATCATAGGAAGTAGCCAGCGAATTTTTCCATGAACCTGTTGCGACAAGCATCGAAGGGGGGAAGGTAATGGAGTGTGGGCGACGAAAATTAAAAGCAACGCCAGTGCCTAACGTTGGGATAGTATTCGCACCAAGACCTCTCCATTGGATACCGTTATAAGAATACGCAATCGTGTTCGTTCCTTGGCCAACAGCCACCCACATGGTTCCATTCCACGAGATTTGATAGGCACCTATTGAAAAAATAGCAAAACCAATACCCGTCCATGTGATACCGTCATACGAATAAGCAAGCGAATTAAGTCCTGCTGCGCCACCTGCGACCCACATGGTACCATTCCATGCAATGGTAATACACACTGAAAAAAGAATCATACCGAGTCCAATCCAATTGATACCATTATACGAATAAGCGAGGGTATTAGTTCCTCCGCCGCCGGCGATCCACATGGTGCCGTTCCATGCCACTGTATTACACCTTGTAGAAAATACCGTTTTTCCTAAACCTGCCCAATCAATCCCATTATAGGAATAGGCAAGAGTGTTACCGTCTGTTGTACTAAAACCTGCTGCTACAAACATGGTGCCGTTCCATGCAACAAAAAGACCATTGGTGGTAAAGATACTGTTTCCAAGTCCCGTCCATGTGATACCATCATAGGAATAAGCAATGGTATTATTTGATCCGCCCACTGCGACCCACAGAGTGCCGTTCCATGTCACAGATAACCCATTCGCACTAAATACGCTCGTTCCAAGACCAATCCAATTGATACCGTTGTAGGAATACGCAATGGAATTCAAAGAACTTGTATTGGACACTGCTACCCACATTGTGCCGTTCCATGCTACCGTGCGCCCATTCGATAAAACGGTTGCACCCAATCCGTTCCAATTGACTCCGTCGGTTGAATAAGACAATGTATTAATGCTATCGGCAGTAGCAATCCATCGATTAGGAACAGATGCCCCAAAGGTATAGGTCTCTGCAGATGGATAATCTAATTTTGCAAGAATACCACTTGTTTTGATGGTCACATTGGTTAGATTGGAAATGGACGTTTTTTGCACGGTGACGCCATATACGGGCTGAATCGCAGAATACGTTGTGAGAGAGATTGCGTTGGTAATCACATTGGTGGTGGAGATTGAACTGGTGATCACATTTGAAAAGTTCAGATTGATTGCATTGACGGTCGATGCAGTGAGAGTGGAATTCACAATCATGGAATTTGCTATCACCGTGCTTCCCACCGCGGATGAAATCGCTAAACCTGTAACCGTGATACTCGATGTGGTAATTGTGGATGCGGTAATATTATTTGTAGTGATGTTGCTTCCAATCATGGTGGAATACACAATGAATCCACTTGTTATCGATGACGCTGTTAATGTGGAGACGATCATTGTACTTCCTTGGAGAGTCGAAAATGAAAACGAGTAGATTCCGTTCAAACTTGATATGACAGCAGTATTCATCACCATTGCATTTCCTTGCAAGACAGAGCACGAGACATTTGATGCAGTAATCGCACTTGTTGTTAAAGTAGAAATACTCATTGTGCTTCCATTTATCGTAGAAAATTCCATGTATCCACTATAAAGCGATGATGCGGTCATAGACGATACGATAAGTGTATTACCTTGTGCCGTGGAGAAGACTACACCATCACTATATATGGTTGAACCTGTCAGCGTAGAGACAATGAATGTACTTCCTTGAAGGGTGGAAAAGGTAAGAGTGTTACCTCGCATGGTGGAGCCATTAATGGTGGAGACGGATAGGGTGCTTCCTTGGGCAGTGGAAAAGACTAGTGAATCAACCACTGCTGTTGAGCCATATAGTGTTGATACGAACATGGTACTTCCTTGTAACGTCGAGAAACTCATATTGAGTCCGTTTATGCTAGAACCCGATAGAGTGGAAAATACAGTCAGTTGATTGGCGGAGATTGTACTTCCAGACATGGTAGAAAATACGACGATACCTGCATTAAGGGTGGATGTGGTAATGGTTGATGTGATAACGGTACTTCCCTGTGCAGTAGAGAAGACGTAACTTCCTACATTGATGCTGGAACCTGTAAAAACAGGGATGATGACAGTACTTCCTTGGAGAGTGGAAAAGGTGAGCATTCCTCCACTAATGGTTGAGCCGAGAAGGGTGGATACAATCATGGTGCTTCCCTGTGCGGTGGAGAAAGTGAGTGTATTGGCGTTCAGCGTGGATGTAATAATAGAGAACACGGTAAGGCTACTTCCCTGAGCAGTGGAGAAATTCATATTGACACCGCTTATAGAAGAACCCGATAGGGTGGATGTGACAAAAATAGTACTTGCGCTCAGGGTGCTTCCCATCATGGTAGAAAATCCGATGAAACCACCAAATAAGGTAGAGGCTGTGGCGGTAGAGGTAAGAAGTGTGCTTCCCTGTGCGGTGGAAAAGGCAATGTTTCCTACATTGAGGCTGGAACCTGTAAAAAAAGGGATGTTTAGCGTACTTCCTTGGAGGGTGGAGAAAGTAAGAATGCCTCCACTGATTGTCGAACCCAGTAGGGTAGAAATAACGAGGGTGCTTCCTTGTGCCGTGGAAAAGTTGAGTGTATTGACATTCAATGTGGATGTATTGACCGTGGAGACATGGATGGTACTCCCCTGTGCGGTGGAGAAATTCACATTGACGCTATGGACGGTGGAAATGGTCGTGGTGGAAAAGATGGTCAGGTTATTGGTGGTAACGGTACTTCCAACAATACTAGAAAACCCGAGGAATCCGCTAAAAATGGTAGAAACATTCATTGTAGATGCAATTAACGTGCTCCCCAGTGCGGTAGAGAAGACAAGGTTGTTTGCGTATAAAGTAGAACCAGAAAGAGAGGACATGACGACTGTACTTCCTTGAAGCGTGGAGAACACGAGCCCTACCGTTGTAATGGTAGAACATGCAAGAGTGGATACAGTGACGGTGCTTCCTTGCATTGTAGAAAAAACGAATGTATTCACGAACATAGTCGATGCATTCACGATAGGGGCATTCAATGTATTTCCTTGTGCCGTGGAGAAATTCACACTTGCTGCAATGATGGTGGATGCAGTCACGGTGGATAATACGTTGAGTGTATTTACACTAATGGTACTTCCAATCATAGAAGAAAATCCGATGAATCCGCCATAGATACTTGATACAGTAGCAGTTGATGTAAGTAGAGTGCTTCCTTGTGCGGTAGAAAAGACGAGACCTCCACCATATAGTGTGGAGCCGATAAGTGTGGAGGCAGTGATATTGATTCCTCCCTGGAGTGTGGAAAAGGTGATGGTTCCTCCGCTTATGGTAGATCCAGTCAGGGTAGATGTAATGAGACTGCTTCCTTGTGCGTTAGAAAATATCATATTATTCGCGTTGAGACTTGACACGGTAATCATATTGGCGGTAAGAGTACTTCCCGCAATGGTGGATACATTTAGATTGATTCCATTGATGACAGGTCCTACTAAAGTGGAGTTGACTAATATTTTATTCGTGGATATAGCCGTTGCTTGGATGGAGGATGTATTTATATTTGTCGCAATAATGATGGGGGTGGTCAGAATCGATGTCGAGAGGGTACTTGTTTGAAGATTGGAAGCGGCGAGTGCTGATCCATTTAGCGTAGATGAATAGATTGAATTACTCGTGAGGGTATTGCCCACAAGCGTAGAGAAAGTGAGGTTGGTCCCCATCACATTTGAAATGGAAAGTGAAGATCGAATAGTCAGTTGATTCGCGATGAGGCTACTTCCAGAAAGTGTAGATATATTCGCATTATTTGTAGTAAGCGAACTGGTTACAAGAGTTGATTGAACGGTAAGCTGATTGGCGTAGATACTACTTACAATAATGGTGGAAAGCGACAGACTTTGTAGTACAGCAGTGGAGGCATATAATGTACTTGCAATG
>Ga0247722_10001870_pt1 | contig 11276 bp, 5 predicted proteins | sample MSEWelMarce3H_FC_FD_189094 | JGI IMG/M metagenome (GOLD analysis project Ga0247722, IMG submission 189094) | Subsurface sediment microbial communities from gas well in West Virginia, United States - MSEEL Well Study Marcellus 3H_FC | ecosystem: Environmental > Terrestrial > Deep subsurface >... | reverse complement strand
TTCCAATCTATTTTTTTAAAATTATTTTCAAGAAGATCCATTGCGTTTGGATTTGCCGACAACCAATACCAATCAATATTAGCCATATGTTTTTCTAAAATAGGAATTGCGGTCGGGTTTTCACACAAGTAAGCCCAGTCAATTTTATCCAAATTGGATTCAATAATATGGTGCACCCTTGGATTTGTATTTTCACATATATATGTCCAATCGATTTTACCCGTATTCTTTTCAAGCAAATGTACAGCATTCGGATTTGCCGATAAATTCATCCAACACACTTTATCCAAGTGTTTTTCAATAATAGAAATTGCGTTTTGGTTTCTGGAAAGAGTACACCATTCAATTTTATGTAGATGTCGTTCAAGAATAGGTATAACCCTTGGGTTATTATTTTTACACAAATTCCACCAGAAAACTTTATCCAAATTTTTCTCAAGAATGTCAATCGCATTCTTATTTTTAGACAATACTTCCCAGTTAACCTTATCTAAGTTTTTCTCAAGAATAGAAATCGCATTTTCGTTTCCGGATAATGCAGTCCAATCAATTCTATCAAAATATTTTGCCATAATATGAACTGCATTAGGATTAGCCGATAGTTCATCCCAATACATATCATCTAATCGATTTATATCAGTAAGCTCTTTTAAATGTTGTTCAATAATATGAACGGTATTTGGGTTCATATATAACCAAATAGACCAGCAAATTCGAGATGCGTTTTTCTCAAGGATTTGAACAGCGTTCTCATTTTTACTCAAATTAATTAGATTCAGTTTAGTTTCTGGAATCCAATTAAGTAATTTATACACAGGTTTAAAGCTCATTTTATTTTATAGTAGTTATTATTCGTTTATAGTTTATAAAATAGTAATTCAATTTTTTTATAAACTATAAAACAGATTATAGGATTAATGTTTTTTTAAGGAGTATGACTTTTTAGTTTTTCTTTTATTTCTTTTATTTTTTCTGGTTATTCTCCGTTTTCTACCACCTTCATGCCTCAAAAGCCTACTACTAATTCTACTACCGCTAATCCTAGTAGATTTAGCAGGTGGAACATCTATCACATCATTATTAACTCTTTTAATTTTTTTATTTGGTTGATTCATTTGTAATCCTAATCCAATAGAGTCATATAAATTTTTTATTTGATCTACATTGAGATAATTATTATAAACGTTTTGAAATGCTGTAAAATCGTTTTTATTAACCAAACCTCTTACATGTGTAGCAGACATCGCTGCTAAATTACTAGCGGCGTCGCCATCTGGGTCTCTATCCAAAATATTACCTTCTACAGATGATATATTCGGATTTTTCTCAAAAAATTTTTTAATGCTCACTAAAAAATCCGCTCTGTCGCTTCCTACAACCATATATAAGTTAACGGGATTAACACCATTTTGTATAAAATCAGTATTAATTGTGCTGGATATCATAGAAAACGGATTACCAGTAGCACATAAAACCCTAATTACTAAATTATTTAATTTATCTTTTTTTGTTAGGTCAGGTTCATCAGCAATTAAATTTGCTTTATAGTTGATAAGCATCTCATTTAAAATAGTTGATTTATAGGTGAAATTTGACATCGAATTTGTATATAACATTGGAATTGTTTCAGTGTTACATGGTAATGGATTTTTTTCATCAACAGACTTAGACAGTAAAACATAAACTCTTGGTGTCCCTAACTCAATCGCTGTATCAATCATAGTTTTAATTAACAATAAATGTCCTGGTGTTGGAGGGTTCATTCTAACATAAGAAAAAATAAATGTATTACTCATATATTATATATTATATATATATTATATATTATATATTATATATTATATATTATTTGGTTTAATAAATGCCATATTTGTCCCACAATTCTGGAGTAACGTATTTTTTTTTTAGATCATTCAAATGTTGAATATAATGCATGACGTAAAATTTTTCAATGTTTGTATATCCCATTTTCAATAATAGTTGTTCCGCATAATGTAAACTGGTATATTCGGGAAGATATTGTTCGCATTCATTTATAATAGTGACTTTATCTTTATGAATCGTAATCTCTCCGGCGCAAATGACATCTCCATTGTTAACCATATTATTATGTTTGTATTTTTTAGAAAAAGGATGTATTAATATTTGTTCTGGTTCATCTGTCGAAATAACAAATAAATACTTATTATACAACGTATCTCTCGTTAAAATACTTACACAATAGTCATTGGTAGAAACAGTATTGTATTCTAATAACGGATATGGTTTATACATAATAATTAATATAGTAATTAAAGATATATTTAATATTTGTAAAAATATATTATATATATATTATATGATTGATTTAGATAAACATAGTATATTAATCTATATAATTATAGCATTTGTGATATTTGTATGTTTAAAAATTTATAGCGAGTCGGACGCATATAACTTAAAATGTATAATTTCAGATGTAGATGGAGAACGGTATTGTGTCCGAGAAAGAACAAAATTACAACCAGCCGCAGATTTATTGGCGAATGTAACTAATAGATGCAAAGAATTGGTTGTATATTGTGGGAAAAAATATCCAAATGATGAAACTGTACAAAGATTAGTGCAAAAATTTAACCCAACTAAAATATCAGAAACATTACCAACAAGTGAATATACTGCTTATAGTGAAAATAAGGGTGAAAAATTAGCATTTTGTTTAAATAAGCAAAAAACAGGAACAGAATTAATAGATATTAACACATTGATGTTTGTAGCAACACATGAACTAGCACATGTAATGACAATATCTGAAGGACATAAACAAGAATTTTGGAAAAACTTTAAATTTCTATTGGAGAACGCAAAAGATGCTGGACTATATAATCCAGTAGATTATAAAAAGAAACCAGAGCCATATTGTGGTATGGATATAACAGACAATCCATATTATGATTTTAAATAAAATATAATTATAGTTTTTAATTAAAATTCAATTAAAAATAATAGATACTTAATATATATATGGCAGCATTCAAAATATTTAAAGTAAATAAAATGTCTGATACAAATACAATAGATACAATTTATGTCTTTAATGGTTTTAAATTTAGAGATGAATTAAATACACTAATAAAGACAGAAAAAACGTATGAACCATTTTCAGATATATTTACTCAAGAAGAATGGAACAATAAAATCAAATATGATATTGATGTAAAATTTATAAATGAAAATATTCACATAGACGACAGTATAGATGTTATCAAACTAAAAATTTTTGGTGCTATTAATAAGGTAGCATCTATGGAGGAAATGTATTTATTTTGTTTAAAAAATGAAAAACTAAATCCAATTACAGTATATCAGAATTTGACTCAAAATGATAAATTACCTTTGACAAAAATTGGTATGGAACAGGTCACGTTAAATTTATATGATACTACAGGTAAACCATTGGATATTAAATTACCAGATAAGCCACAGTATTCATTTGACGACGTTTTAAAATTAGATTTAAATGATAGAGAATATTTATTGGCTAAGCCATTAGGGCAAAAGATAGTATTTTCAAATGAATATCCATTTATATCAAATCCATTTATGGTAAACCGGTATGATACAGTATTAGAACGTTCTAGAAGAGAGATAACAACTGTAAATTCAAATTTACTTTTAGAATCATACCCATTAGATTCATATCCAATTAATACCAAAACGATTTATGTGTGTTTTGCCGAGGATGTTTTAAAGAAAACAGGGCCAAGTGACTATACAACAAAAATATACTACCCCTTTTTATATCGAGATAATGTAAATGACATAGAAAAATTAGAGAGTAAAAAAGAAAATTTTATAAAAATGAGTACCGAAAAAATGTTAGACTCAAAAAGAATTTTTGAAAATATAAATATGTTTTATAGTGTATTTTTGAAACAAAAACCATCAAAGAAATTTTCAGAAAACCTAAGATTATCAGGTATAAAATCATTAAAGATTATAATATATCCGGAATTTAACATAAGAATTCCAATTGACGTTATTTTTAAGTTAATTCACGCAACGCAAGAATTCCCATTAATAAAATATAATCCAGAAACGAGACAAGAGAATATATATAGGCTATTTGCCCCTCAATTAACAATGGATGGGAAAAAAATACCTTATTTACAAAAAACAACCATGTTTAAACTAATAAAAACAATCGGAAAAGGTAGGTCAATAGCAATATATACTAACATACAATACAAAGGGATATACTATAATATGTCGTGTGAATTTGAAGAAAACGGAAATATATCTATTTACCCAATTAGTGAATTTGAAACACCAGTAAACGTAGACAATAATTTTGAAGACATCAACAATATTATAGGATTAACAGTTAATCCTTTAATAGAACAAATTAAACCATTTTTTGAACAGAGTGGATTAGATATACCATTATTTAAGACTATAAAAGATATAAATGTAGAAGTTAGAGATATGAAACAACAATTTATGTATAATATATCAAAAGCAATAGATATTAACAAATACATGGGGTGTATTTCTAGTATATTTGTTGTAGAGTCATCTAATTTTAAAAAAGGTATAGAAATGCGTTATAAGAGAGTTTCCAACTTTAATAAGCGTGATAGTCAAGAAGCATTTATTATTGAGAAAATAGATCAGGGTATAAAATTTGATGAAATTATTGAAGAATTATTGAAGCAATACGATGACTTAGATCAAGAGACTGCAACTGATTTAATCGTTAAAATTCGTTCTGAATTAGAGGTTACAAGGGGAGCAAATAGACGACGTTCATTAATGATCAAAATAAACCCAGGATTTAAAACCGAAATGGATATAAATTTAATAACAAGCGAGCTAAAAATATATGTAAGTGGTATAAATAATATATATTATTTGGATACTATTCCGATTTACATCAATACGTTAGTTAGAATTACAAATGACATAGCTAGTTGTGATGTTAAAAGCTCATCTATTACTAAAATTTGTTATGGTAATGAAATACAGGATGTTGAATTTAATCATATTACAGCTAAATCAGAACAGCCTTTGGAACAAAACGAGATACCTATATTTAAAAACAATTCACCTGTGTATGAAGAACAGGGTGAATATATGGATGATTTGTTAGACATATTGGGGATTGAAGAAGATGAGTTAGAAGGTGGAGGAACATCACCGGATGAATTAGGAGAGTTATCTGATTTTGGTTCAGATTTCGATTTCGATGAAGATATAGAAGAACCTATAAGAGAACCTATAAGAGAACCTATAAGAGAACCTATAAGAGAACCTATAAAAGAACCTATAGGAGAACCTATAGAAGATTTTTTTGAGACAGAAATTCAAGTAAATCAAAAAAAAGGAAAAAAAGAGAAACCTATAAAGGAGAAACCTATAAAAGAGAAACCTATAAAAGAGAAAAAAGAGAAACCTAAGAAGGATACTCAAAATAAAATACAAAACGAGGTTGATCAATTAGAAAACGCAGACCGCTTTGTTGGCATGAAACTGAGATATCCAAATCCATTTACAGACCGTTTAAAAGAACGAATGCCCCAATTATTTGTCAAATCAAAAGATGATAAGTTCGATTTATATACCCGTATGTGTCCGTTTAATTTAGCGGCCAGAAGACAACCAATTATTCTAACAAAAGAAGAAAAGGATAAAATGGTTGAAGAAAACCCAGGTGAATTTAATGAAGAATCTGATTTTATAACATATGGAACAGATGCAAAAGATAGTTCAAAGACTTTTTATTATACGTGTCCGCGGTATTGGTGTTTATTAACAAATACAGCTGTTACAAAACAGGATATATTAGACGGAAAATGTGGACCAAAGGTAAAAAACGTAGAAGATGCTATAATACCAAAAAAGGACAAAACGGTTCCAAAGGGAAAATATGTATTTCAGTTTTATGATGAAAATGAAAAAAATTATCCGGGTTTCCATAAAGAAAAAACACCTTCTGGATTATGTATTCCTTGTTGTTATAGCAATTGGAAAACAACAGAAATGAAAACCCGTAGAGATATATGTCAAGGGAAAGATGGAGAACAAAAGGATGGAGAAGAAAAGGACGGAGAACAAAAAGACGGAGAACAAAAAGACGGAGAACAAAAAGACGGAGAACAAGTTTCAAAAAAGGAATCCAAGATAGATGAGATCAAACGACATGTAAATGAAGCAGAGCAATATGTAAAGGGACCCGAAAAGTACGGTCCGCATTTGGGAGAGCATCGTTGGGGATTTTTACCAATAGCTGTTCAAAAATTTTTACAAGAGGTAAACGAAAAATGTCAAATAAGTAAAACAGACACTACTATAAAACCAAATCATAACTGTTTACTAAGACATGGAGTTGAAGTACATTCTTCGCAATCTTTTATAGCATGTTTAGCGAACACAATGTTTTACGGGCAAACTGAAAAGGATAAGCCATTATTATCTAGATATATTCCTGGAGTAAACCATGATGTACCAACAATAAAAGAAATGAAACAAATAATTATTGATGCAATAGATATAGATAAATTTGTAAAATATCAAAATGGAGATTTAATAACTAGTTTTTCAAATCCGGATTTGGAGGTAAAAATAGAAGATTATATGGGGTCATTGTTATACAAAAATATGAAACATTCTTTAAAGAATAAGTTATCAACCAACGAATCAACCGAAAATGCTTCAAAACAATTTATAATTAAGGTAGCACAATCATTTGAAAACTTTAAACAATTTTTGCGTAATGATAAAATAAATATAGATTACACATATTTATGGGATTTAGTGTCAATGGCAAATCCAAAATTGTTTATTTCAGGCATAAACTTAATAATTCTAGAGATTCCGGAAGATGATGCTACAAATAATATAGATTTAGTATGTCCGACTAACCATTATTCAGAGTATATGTATGAGGTAAACAAACCAAGTTTAATTTTAATAAAACGAGAAAACTTTTTTGAGCCGATTTTTAGTTATTACAAAGGGAAAAAAATAAATGTGGAAACTGTATTCAATGAAAACACAATGCCAAAAAATTTACAGGCTGTATTTGACAAAATAATTAAGCCAACATTGGGAGAAAAAAAATGTAGAGCATTACCAAGTAGACCGAACGAATATAGTTTTAAAAAAGCACCTATTCTAGATATATTAATAACTGAATTAACAACAAAAAAATATAAAATAAATCTACAAGTGCTCAATTTTCAGGGAAAGGTAATTGGACTATTAGTTAAAAATAAAAAGGGTTTAGAAGGATTTGTACCGTGTTATCCATCAGCACTAACTTCAAAAATTAAAAAAGATTTTGTCTATATGAATGATGACATTTGGAAGCCATATAAAGAAACATTAGAATTTATGAAAGAATATTACGAATATGAAGAACCGAAAGATATAATAAATGCCAATTGTTTTAATCCTAAATATTTTTGTAGAGTAGTTGAAGATGTATTTGTAACAGGATTTTTAACAAATACAAATCAATTTGTACCTATTAAAGTTCCAGTTCCAGTTTCAGAAGTTTCCAATGACATTAAAACAATTACAAATAACGATCTGTTGGTTGCTGACATAAATACACTAACAAATAATAATGTTGATACAAAACGTGTAGATTTTATAAAAAGGATACAATTAGAAACAAATTTTTACAATGTTTTTAGAAATACGATTCGTATATTATTTAATGATTACTCCAATAGTAAAAAAAGAAAGAACATTCAGGATGAATGTAATAAACGCTATAGATTATACAAAAATCAATTAGACATAGTTATAAAATTATTACATGAGTTAGTAGGAGACAACATAATTTTCGCAGATAAATACAATTATAATGAAATAAGTGAAAATGATATACATACATGTGTATCTGTAAAAAATGACAAATGTGATGTTAATGGTTCGGTTTGTAAAATTAAAAATAACAAATGTACTTTAATATTACCGCTTCAAAACTTAGTGAATACATCTAACAATGAAGAATATTATTATGGTAGAATGGCTGATGAGCTTATTAGGTATAATAGAATAAAAACATTCATATTTAAACCCAAAGCGTATTTATCATTTGGTAATGTAAAATACAATTTAAGAGATAATGAAATAATAATATTAGAGGCATTGTTGAATTCAGATTTTTTTGAAAATTTGGTTCCTGCGAATATAAACGAATTCGCAAAATATAATACTTATGACACTGCTGTACCAATTATTAGTCAAACATATGATAATACTTTTAATTATAACGATATGATAAACCCAAAACAATTTACAGTTACAGAAAAAACAAAATGTATTGTGTCAGAACCAAAACAAATTAAAATAAATAAAACAGACAATTGGAGAAAATGTTTCACTCAAAACTTTAAGGAGATTGAATATTCAAATTCAAATGATTGTTCGCTGGTTTTAATAATCGATATTGTTGAGAAAATAAAAAATAAAATCTTAACAATTAAGGATATAAAGGATGATTTAATAGACGAATACAAACGTATAACAGTTAATTTTAGTCACGAATATAGAATCGAAACCATTAAAACAATATTAAAGGAATCTTACCAAAATAATGTGGCTGTAAATTATTTACATGAAGGCATCAATAGTTTTAGACGAATGATATACGACAATAATTTTAGTGCTAAGAATTTTGATTTATGGTTATTGTTAGTTAGATATAAAATACCAAGCATATTTCTTTCAAAAACGAATATAAGAGAAACTGCGCGTTTTAAAGATGTAAACAAAAGAGAAAAGGAATTTTGTTGCTATAGTGAACCAGATAGCGAATCATTTGTCTTTATAATTATTCCAGCGATATATACAACAAACGGTAATCCAGTTATATCTAAATATAAATTAATTATTAATAATTATCAAAATATATTTATACCATTAAATGAATTAACTGAAAATTGTATACCTAATATAGAAAACGCGATTGGTAGTGTTTTTTCAGTTGAGGATTATATTGATTGGCGTTTTGAAACAGACGTAGCCAATGATGTTAAAAAAACAAATAAAAGAAATAAAAAATTTTTAGAAAACACGATTTTTTTGGAAGATGATAATTTAGACGTACAAAAATTAGAAGACGTACAAAAATTAGAAGACGTACAAAAATTAGAAGACATACAAAAATTAGAAGACTTAGACATACACGAATTGCTAAAACAAATGCCGGATAAACTTAAACCAAAAAATAAAAGCAAGCGAGCCAATAAACAGATAAATGTTAAACAAACTAAACGAAATCTACCTCCTATTAATATTATAGAAGTACTAGGAAATGAAATATAGTTAACTTACGGAACCAGTTTCTTCTGTACTATCTTCATTATCGATAAAACTACTAAGTTGATGGTTTAAATTGTTAATATCGCTATTATGTTCAGTGTCGCTATTATGTTCAGTATCGCTATTATGTTCAGTGTCGCTATTATGTTCAGTGTCGCTATTATGTTCAGTATCGCTATTATGTTCAGTATCGCTATTATTTTCAGTATCGCTATTAAAATTATTACTAATAGTATACAAACTATCTGGGTTTATATATATATTGTAAAAACTAACATGGTCAGTATTAAATGAAATTTCGATTTTAACAACCTTTCCGAATTTCTTTATTAGTTTAATAATTTTTCTTCCAAACATACTATTAAATTCACAAAATTTTTGTAATTTTTTATTCAAAATCATTCTATATTTATACTTTTTTGCGTAATCATTTTCGCCATAAGAAATAATATAATAATAATATAAAAAAGGTCGAAAAATTTGTACTAGTGTTTCCTTTGGGAAATCCTCGTGAATTGGCAGTACCCTGGTATAAAAATTATTATAAAGCATACCAATAATGTCTTCATATAAATAAGAATATGGAGAATTAAATACATGTCTATGTATTGATGTCTCTCTAATATAAGCCTCATGTTTCTCACTAAAAGAGTCTAAATTAAAATGTTGTAAAAAAAAGTAATGAAAAAGTAGTGAGATTACTCTTCCAGATTGTTTCATTTTAAAATATATATTATATAATGTAGACATTAGCAATTTTTGGTTTGTGTAAGGATTCAACGGCCATAATGGTTTAGAAAAAAAGTTAGGCGAATTACTTATAGCATTTTCAATAATAGAAATCAATTCATTCAATGTAAAAAGATATTGTTTCTTATTCTCAATAATATTAAAGGTGTTTTTACCATTTGGTTCAATACAATTCAGCATAAGGTCGGTATTAACAACGATTTTTGATTTTTTAAATTTATAAATATTTGTAAATTTCAAAAATGCGAAATAATGTTTCTGAGCCAATGAAAATATATTAAACAGATTATCTTTGGTTTCATTATTATAAAAAATATGTTCCAAAAAATGGTTCAATGCGTTCATTTTTGATTTGGCATTTATATACGCTTCGGATTCATGTTTGATAGTTTTTTGATTGTCATATATTGTTTGAATTAAACTGTCTACATAAATAGCATCATTACTTGTATGAATATTTAGTTCAAAAAGAAAAGGATTTGTTTCATCAGGATATATTTTGGTTTTTTTGTTTATCAGTGTTTGTAATATATTAAAAAAGGTTTTCATTATTAGGTTTATTAATGAAGTTAATTTTAATATATTTAAATTTGTATTATTATTTTAATTTTAATTTTTATTTTTATTTTTATTTTATGCGAATGGATTATAGTCATTATCTCCTCCCATTTCTTCATTTGTAATATTAGATACATTCGTTTTAATTTGTAAGTGTTGAATACTACACTTATCATTTGTATCTTGTAAATCAAATAAACCATTTTCTATTAACTCCTCTGTATTATGATATTCATATTTATATTTTTCTTCGAGGTTAATCATCTCATTAATGTCAAGTACAACTTGGAACGACGCAGTTCCAAACATACCTTCTTGTCCACACATTACATTAGAGGATACTCCTCTTAAATTATCCAATTCAGCATGTCTTGCTGCTTTCAAGAACATCTCAGGAGTTTCCTCAAAAGATGCTTTTGCTATTGGTCCAATATCATCGTTATTAATCCCGTGTCTAAATATTGAAATCATTTTATGACTGAACGTCATTCTATCACATAATAATGACATATGGTGTGTGTTTACGTACGCCCCGTCGAACTCTAATACTTCTGACAATTCATTATATAGAGCTTGTCGAGCTGCTTCCATTCCTAATACATGGAATATTTCTACTATGTCGTTACTAATGGTTCTATTAGGGTCAATGTAATCTA
>Ga0247722_10001869_pt1 | contig 11278 bp, 8 predicted proteins | sample MSEWelMarce3H_FC_FD_189094 | JGI IMG/M metagenome (GOLD analysis project Ga0247722, IMG submission 189094) | Subsurface sediment microbial communities from gas well in West Virginia, United States - MSEEL Well Study Marcellus 3H_FC | ecosystem: Environmental > Terrestrial > Deep subsurface >... | reverse complement strand
ATCTCCAACATGATCGTGGTGCTCGTTATTTCCCTGTGTATTCAACAAAGTTTCTTTCGGTTTCATATAATGTAACTTTAATTTTTAATTCAGAGGCTACTTTAGCTCGTAAAAGTCTCCAGATAACTACAGCAATATTTTCTGCAGTTGGATTCAAATTTTTAAATTCTACTGTATCTAAATTTAGATTTTTGTGATCAAATCTGTCCTCTATCTCAGACTCTATAATCTTACTCAAATCTTTCATATCTATTAGATATCCCGTTTCCTCGTTGAGTTCTCCAGATACTGTTACAATTAGATTATAATTGTGCCCATGATAGTTTGGGTTATTGCACGTTCCAAAGTATTGTTTATTTTGCTCATCACTCCAATGTGATAGATGTAAACGATGCGCTGCATTGAAATGAGCTTTGCGAGATACTGATATTTCCATTTATGCTTATTGAGTTACAAAGGTACAGCCTATATTAAACAAAATTGCACTAACATTCAATGTTTAATTATAATACATAAACCTTAAACAAAGTTTTTTTGTTTTAAAAAGTATAACTATCTGTTAATTTAAGCTTTTATTTAAACGAAAAAGGTCTTAAATCAGGCAATAAACCACTTAATATAAAAAAATATAACTGATTACCAAGTAAATATAAACTGTTTAACGTTTTAAGTAAAAAGATAAACAAAACACTTGCATTAAGCAAAAAACGACCATACATTTGTTTAACAATTACCGAATAAACATAAACAAGATGACTAGTATAGACTTTAAAAAAACAGTGCAACGTGAAACGCAATCATTACGCCACTATGCTTATCAGTTGACAAAAAACGTTGAAGATACCAACGATTTAGTCCAAGATACCATGTTAAAGGCAATAACATATAGGGATAAGTTTATAGATGGAACTAACTTAAAAGGTTGGTTGTATACCATCATGAAGAACACTTTTATAAATAATTACCGCAGAATGGTGAAGCGCAATACGTTTATTGACCAAACTGATAATGATTATTACTTAGACTCGGTGTCGCCACTTGTAAAAAACGAAGCAGAAAAAAAGTTCATGTTAAAAGATATAGAGCAAGCTATAGATGGCTTACCAGATAGCTTAAAAAAACCTTTTACCATGAATACACGTGGATTTAAATACCATGAAATTGCCGAAATATTGCATATACCCATAGGTACTGTCAAAACAAGAATTTTTGTGGCACGCAGGCAATTAAGAGAGCAATTAAATGACTACGCCAGGCAATACGGGTTAGAAAATGCCATGTAAATCGTATTAAATTGATATTATTTTAAAAGCAGCTCGGTTTTGAGCTGCTTTTTTGTTTTATTTGGTTGAAGAAAAACGTAACGCATTACATTATGAAAAAAATAGCTTTGTTAGGACTCACTTTTATGTCAATTACCGCAGCGTTTGCTCAAGTTGGATTCAAAAAAAAGAAAGAGGATATCGAAAAGTTTAAAGATACCCGATTAGTTGTTGTGTTATCTCCTGATAGCGCCTACAATGCATCGATTGTTGAGGCCGTTGAGAAATATTGGACCTTTAATGGCGGTTTTTTGTTTGAATACGATTCAGCAATGAAACCATACAACAAACCTGAATATAGCTATCTGTACTTTAGTAAAAGTAAAGGCACAAAAATAAAAGCGAAATTAGGTACTTGTGAATTTGATTTTAATGGATTGCTTATTACAACTGGTGGTAAATTCAAGAAAAAAGCACTTGAAATAGACTTAGTTGCAGGTGCATTTTGCAGCAACTTTATTGATACAAACGATTGGAAACCTGAATTAACAAGAGCTGTTCAAATGTTAAATAATTATTTAACTAACGCAATAGAGGCTGATGGCGATAAAGGAATTAGCACAAATTACATGGCAAATAATGCTCCATTAAATTCAAGTTTACTTGAACAAACATTAATGTTACCCCTGCGCTCACTAGAGTTAAAAGGTAAGGAAGATGCCGCCACCTTATGGGGAGGCGAAGTTGAAGACGTTGAGGTTGATGAAACTTATAATGCCATCATGAACCGAGCGGATAAGATTATCTTCTTTTACAGTAAAGATGAAAACAGGTGCAATAAAATTGTAACTTCAACAACAGGCGAATTGGTATACTTAGCAGAAGATGCACCAGATAGATGTAAGCTTACTGCCAGGGACTTAAAAGCAATGAATGCAAAAAGAACAAGGGCAACAAAATAACGACCCTTATTTAATTAATGAGATATCATTAATCGTTGGGTTGATTGCCACTGGTTGGTAGTTAGCTGAACTAAATACAATCCCGAGTTTAAAACACCCACATTAATGGAAGTGTTCGTTTGATTTTTATCTAACGTTCCTTCCATTATTTTTTTACCCGACATGTCATAAATGAAATAGTTAATATCCGACAATGAAGTTCTGTTTAACATTAAACTTACTGAACTTTCGGCAGGATTTGGATAAAGCACAAAAGCATTATTATCAATAAACAACTCCTTTGTACTATTAACTAGAGAGACCTCCGAACCCATAAAAACTAGTCCACCAGAGATATTGCCAATTATAATATCCTCAAGCGAATCTCCATTTAAATATGCTGTTGCTGCAGTACTGCGCATACCAAATTTTTTGTTATATCCTGCATTAGCATCTAAGCTAAAATCAACATACACATTATTTTGTTTTATAGCTACGCTATCTGAATTAGCATAAATATGCGTATATAAATCAACTCTTCCATTATTTGACCCTAATAGCATTTCATAAATACCATCATTATTTAAATCAACAATATGAGGTGCACTATATCCAACCAACTCTAACATTTGTGGAGATCCTAAAGGTTTATAAACATCCTTAGAATGGACCTTACCTAAACTATCTATGGTAGGTGTATTCGAAAAAGATGGCACTTGTTTGTTGCCTATGTTTTTATAAAATTTAACTGTCCCATTTCTTTCTCCACTAACAATATCTAGTAATCCATCTTTATCCAAGTCAATTAATTGTGGCGTACAATAAGTGGCAATTGTTAAGTTAAACGCAGTGCGATTATTTAGTGTAAAATTATATTGAGAACCATTACTATTATTAATAAAATAAGCAATATTGCCATTACCCTCACCAATCAATAAATCAGGTTTACCATCTCCATTTAAATCTCCAAATGTGGGGTGCGCAGAAAAAAATCCCTGACCAGTAAGTGAAGAAAGAATGAAATTGGAATCTAACAACTTAAATACAGGTTTTACAGAATCTGTAATATTCAAATATAAATACAACCTATCGTTATTATTCCCAGTTTGCTCCAAGACTCCACTAGTTGCTACCACCAAATCCTTATCTCCATCATTATCAATATCCACAAAAACTGGTACTGACCGTAAACCATGGTCTAACATATCTTTATATAAAAAATCATTACCATTAGTAGCGGTAAATTGTAAGTTACTATTTACACGTGTGGCATCATGCACCCAAATATTATTTACCGATTTTGATGCGAAATTTTTATTGGTGGTAACCAAAAGTTCCTTCTTTCCATCTGCGTTCACATCCACATAATAGGCAGCCGGATATTCTATGAAATTTTTTCTTGTATTGTTACTAGATAAAAACAAAGTATCCTGAGATATGATAGAGTCAATCTGACGGCTGTTTTGCAAACGCCCATTGATAAGAGAAACAAAACTTTTATGCTCCGAATCACCAAAAACTAAATCTTTAATCCCATCACCATTTAAATCTATCATGAGTGTAGATTGATCTACATGCTTTCTTTTTCCCCACATGTTATAATCGCATTGAGATCCTTGGTCGCGCCTAAATCCTAAAAAAAAACGATGATTAATAAAATCATAATCCATAAACCCCCAGCACAAGTCGCGTGGTACGAAAATAGTGGTATCATTTGTAAAAGGTGTGTTGAATTTATTCTTTTTAAAATTCTCATAATACCAAAATGTGGTATTAACACCTTGATTAGTGATAATATCCTCATCGCCATCTCCATCTAAATCGTCAATTGCAGGTAAAGCATTAGAAACTGCAACTAACTCTCCAGGACTTAGGTACTGATTGTATGGTGGGCCAACATACATCCCAGTATCAAACAGCACATTACTATATTGCTTAAATGTCGTTTTACCTCCTGGGGTAGTTGTATTAACAAATAACTGGATTTTCTCTGAAGGAATAAAAGGATTAAGTGCTATTTTATTAAAAGGTACAGAAGCTGTATATAAATCAGGCTTACCATCAAAATTATAATCCTTTAACAAAGCCCAACCTGCAAAATAATTTGTAAATGCCCCTTCATATTGCGGAGCATGGGTAAACCTTCCTATGGTAAAATCATAAAGAAATGCGAGTGGCTTTAGAGCTTCCTTATCAAAAACAAAAAGATCTTGTTTACCGTCATTATTCCAATCAATATTACTAAATTGAGGCGTGTTTAAACCTCCTGCAAATGGATTTAATAATGTATCATTTACTGTACCGTTTTTTATAAATTTAGGTGCCCCTTTTGCTTGATAATATTTAAAACTTTGTGAATTACTGGTATTGGTTATCACAAAAAGGATTAATAATGTTGTAAGAAGTTTATGCATAGCATTTAATTTACCAATGTAAAGTTAATATAAGGATTTCTAAATTTTATCATAAAGATGACAACTATCGAGTTATACGCAATTTATAAAGAACATTCGGCCATATCAACCGACACCCGCAAAATAGCGGAGGGTGGTATATTTTTCGCACTTAAAGGTCCAAATTTTAATGCGAATACTTTTGCCGCTGAAGCCTTAAAAAAAGGGGCTGCCTATTGTGTTATTGATGATGCAAATTACAAGATAAACGATAAGTGCATTTTGGTTGATGATGCATTAAAGTGCCTTCAAAAACTTGCTAATCATCATCGTAAACAACTTAATATACCTGTTATTGCAATTGTGGGAAGTAACGGCAAAACCACTACCAAGGAGCTTATTACATCTGTATTGGCTACAACCTTCAATGTATGGGCTACACCAGGCAACTTTAATAATCATATTGGGTTACCACTCACATTACTCCAACTTACCACCAACCACCAAATGGCAATAATTGAAATGGGGGCTAATCATGTGGGAGAAAATACCGAGTTGTGCGAAATTGCAGAACCGTCATTGGGCATTGTTACCAATAATGGAATGGATCACTTAGAAGGTTTTGGTAATATTGAAGGAGTTGCAAAAAGTAACAGCGAGCTTTATTATTATTTGCTAAAAAACAATGGTACAGCATTTGTAAATGCAAACGATGAATGGTTAATGCGCATGAGTGCTCGTTTAAGCAACAAAAAAACATATGCAGCAAACACCATTTTAAGAAACGTTAACGCTGATTACATTGGAGTAGCAAGCCAACTCCAACCTGCTATAAAATTTGTATTTCAAAACCAAAATGGCTATTCAATTTTAAGCGGTGATTACAACTTTGATAATATAATGGCCGCAATTGCCATTGCTAAATACTTGGGAGTAAGCGATTCCAACATTTTAAAAGGTGTAGCAGCATATGAACCTAAAAACAATCGTTCGCAATGGATGCAAAAAAACAATAACCTTATTTTTATGGATGCTTATAACGCTAATCCAAGTAGCATGGAGGCTGCATTAAGAAATTTCGCAGCCATGGAACATCCGCACAAAGTAATTATAATGGGTGATATGTTTGAAATGGGTGAATATGCAAAAACAGAACACCAACGTATGGTTAACTTATGCGCAAAATTAAACTTAAATAATGTTATTATAGTAGGTGAAGAGTTTTACCAAACAAAACACGACAATATGCATGCATTTAACAATACGGCAGAAGCTGATGCGTTTATAAAACAAATGAATTATAAAAACTGTGCCTTTTTTATTAAAGGTTCTAGAGGTATGAAACTAGAAACATTAGCTGAAAGCATTAATTAGAAAAGAGTCTAACGCCTTTTTTCTAATTAAATAAGAATTTACTTTTTTATCAATAACACAACCGCATAGGCTACTAAGCCTTCCTCTCTGCCAATAAAACCCATCTTTTCATTGGTTGTGGCTTTAACAGAAACATCATCAATGCCAACCCCGCAAATGCTAGCAATGGTTAAACACATTTGCTCTGCGTAAGGCATTACTTTGGGTTTTTCTAAACACAAACTACTGTCTATATTACCAACTTTGTACCCTTTTGCATCTATAAGTGTAATTACTTTTTGAAGCAGAATTTTACTGTCAATTCCTTTAAAACTATTATCTGTATCCGGAAAGTGTTTTCCGATGTCACCTAATGCTAAGGCACCTAACATAGCGTCACAAATTGCATGCAGAAGTACATCGGCATCACTATGCCCTAAAGCTCCTTTTGCTGCAGGGATATTTACCCCCCCAAGCCATAGTTCGCGACCTTCAACCAATTGATGAACATCAAATCCAAATCCTATTCTCATGTCTAATTATCTTTGGGCATTTCAAAAATACCTGTCGGTTGCTCTTTTTCATTACTTCCTGATTTTAACGCATCAAAATCTAAACCAAGTGTAAAACGTAACGTGTTATCAAGAGGATTACGCTGACCAAAAGACACCAAATAAGCAGCATCAATTGTAAATACATTGTATCTAATACCTACTCCAAATGTGGCATATTTACGATTACCCTTGTATTGGTTCTCATAAAAATAACCTGCACGAAGTGCAAATTGTTTATCATACCAATATTCCAAACCCGCAGAGATATTAATCTCATTCATCTCTTCTTTAAATCCACCTGGAGCATCAGAAAACGACTGTGTCATACCTTGTATAATAGGCACATTAGGACTTTTACCCGATGCTATAACAAGGCTTCCGTTTTTAATTAAAAGATTTCCTAATGTATCCGTAGCATATTTAGGAGGAGTTGGTATGAGTAGCTTATTGAAATCTAATGCCAAAGCAATGGTGTTGTATTTATCTATTTCTACTTCACCATAACCGCCAATACGTAAATTAATTGGAATAAAATTTTGATTTTGATCGGTAGTGTAGGTTAGTTTAGATCCTATGTTAGTAATGGCACCACCAATACCGTAGTTGATTTTATACCCCTGTACTTTGGTTTTATTTCTATAGTATGCAGTAATGTCTGCCGCATAAGATGTTCCTGCCTTTATACCGCTTTGAGATTGTGTTTGCGCGCCTCCAGCAATATTAGAGTAAATGAATCTAAAGGCTACCCCTAAACTGAAGTTGTCTGATAATTTTTGCGCATAAGCAAGATCAGCGGCCCATTCGCTTGGTGTTGCATTACCTAAACTGCTTCCGTATACATCGGTAAACTGTATCTCACCTAGCGAGAAATACCTCAACGAACCGCCCAATGAAGCCTTGTCGTTTAATTTACCCATAATAGATAAATAAGACAACGAAACATCTGGCACTAACTCTCGCAACCAAGGGTTGTAAGAAAGAGACACCGTTCCATTTTTTTCATTAAATACCATTTTCGCAGCATTCCAATGTATCGCGTTTGGATCGTTTGGTGTTGCAACGCCTGCATCACCCATTGCTCCTGCCCTTGCATTTGGAGTAATTAATAAAAAAGGAACTGCTGAGGTGATGGTATTTTGTCTTCCGTCTAATTGCCCTGTAGTAAGTTTTTGCTGTGCACTCAAATTTGTTACAGATAAACCTGCTAATATCGCTGCTATGCCTTTAAAATACTTATTCATTTACACTTGATATGATTGCCAAAAATAATGCTTTATATGATTTCGCCTAACTAATTTAATATTACCAATTTTTGGGTTACTTCTGCCGTTTTACCCGTACCGCTTTTTACTTGTACTTTATAAATATACACTCCATTAGCCAGCTTATCACCATACTCATCTTGTCCATTCCATGTTAATTGATCGAAATGAGATGTTGCAGGTGTTATTTGGGTGGTAAGTGTTTTAGCTAATTTACCACTTACCGTATAAACGTAAATAAGTACAGTTAAGTATTCGCCAGCTTTATTATGATCAAAATGAAATGTGGTATTTGTACTAAATGGATTTGGGTAATTCAATACATATTGTAGTGCTAGTTTTTCATTTGAAGCTACAATAAACTCCGTTGTGGATTCGCTAAAGTTGTTGTATGTATCGTAAGACTTTAACGTTGCCGTGTGTTTACCAGATGCAATGTTTTTTAATGGGTAACGGATTTCTCCTTCCTGATAGCTATTTGTTTTGGCTTTGTAATAATCATTAACCGATACAGATTTACTGTTATCACCATCAATAATTAAGGTAAGTTCTCTTCCTATTCCTCTTCCTATTGTATTAATACCATTTTCATCAAACAACTTCGCAATAAATAACGGATTCTCATTGGTTAATCCTCCAAAAATAAACTTCTCGTCATCTAAGTATAGTTTAACTGTAGGTCCTACCCCATCTATTGCAACTGAATCAGCGGTTCCGCCAACCACAAAGTTCTCATTGTAACCATTGGCATCATTAATTAAATTTGTGGTATAATATGATATTTTCCCTCTTCCCAATTGATAAGAAATATCTTTGGGTACAATAAATGAAAAGGTAAACAGGCCATTTATAACGGAGGCACTACCATTATAAATAATATTGTTCTGCATATTAAATTGTAAGGCAGGTGCCGACTCCGAGTTGTTTACCAATGTTTGATACGTAGAAGCTTTATCGTATACCGTTGAAAACACTTGCCCATTGTAATTACTAAGCGTATTGCCTGATAAATCTGTTATCTTACCAGTAATAGTAACTTTAGAAAGAGCCTTAAGTGTGTCCGTAACATCAGCTAATAACTTATTATTAATTGATGTTGTTACAACATTATATTTTGGATATGCTAAATGCATAACAGCATCACCTAAGAGAGTGAAATTACGTTCATTTTTATCATTAGGTAAATAATCGTTTTTGGTTAAACGCATAACTTCTCCCAATGGTCTTGGGTCTTGTTTTGATGTAGAGTCTAAACCAATCCTATTATAGAAGTAAGTATTTAGCATTGTATTTGAAAAAGCATTAACCAAACGCACTGTTGTAAATAATGCAATTGAACCACCTTGTGGGTTTAAAAAAGTTAACTCCCCTGCCGAAACCCTAACTGGATCATCAAACCTACTAAACTCACAAGTTGCTGTAACAAATAATGGTAATCTATCGCGGTTGCTCCATCCATTTATGTCTTCAATGGTTAAAATACGTTCTGCAGCCCATCCTAACTCGCCTCCATGGCCAGTATAATTAATTATAAAACATCCCTTTTGCACTGCATCTACTATTGCCTTTTGAGCGCTAGGATTACGTTGCCCTCCAGCCACTACCTCTTCACGATAAGCATCAATCCATATTTTTTCAATGTTGTAATTTTTAAACCTTGATGTTACGTTATTGGCCATATTGTTGGCATCATTCTGATGAATATTATAATCTTCATCATCCGAAACAAATACAATTTTATTTCGCCAATCAGCCATTTTATCAGATTGATGATAATTGATAATTTTATCTACTGCATTTCTTGCTTCAATTGTATTAGAAATTGGCAAGCGACCAATTCCTAAATCAAGAAATTCTTTAGGATCAGAACCACTGTCCCACAAACCTTCATTATCGTCAAGGAAACCATAATAATCATCACTGCAATAAGATAGTATTGGAGATTCAGTATATGCACTTTGATAGGTAGGAACAAAATTAGTATTTCCTTTGACCCGATATTTATAATCGTAGGATGCACGACCAAACAAGGTGACATATTTTACCCTATCATTTGGTGAAGTACCACGGGAATAAAACATCCTTAAAAAATCACGAATGGCTGTTACGTCTTGACTACCGCTCGAAAATTCATTATAAATATCATTAACATTAATCACATGAATTTTCAACCCATTTTGTTGATGGAAAGCAGCAAGCCTGTTGGCTTCAGATAAAAATAAGCCTGGCGTTATATATATGGCATCGCATTGTGTCAATGCATGTAAATTTTGATTGGCTATTTTATCCACCATCAGGGGCACCCAATAAGATGAAACATCACTAATTCCAGCAAATTCAGTGTATGTTGTTTGGTTGTATACAAAAGATGCATCTGTCCCATTATGATTAACAATCACCTCTTCAATATTCATCAAATCACTTAAATTAAAAAGGCGAGCTGAAGCAGGTGATGCGTTAATGCTGAAACGCGTAGCTCCCGAAGTTGAATTAGCCATAAAACGATATAACACTTGACTACCAAACCAAGTTAAATTAGCCTTTGCATTAATTTCAAAGTAATCTAACCAACCAATTGCTCCTCCTGGAGGATTATCATATTTGTAATTTAAATTTACAGCAGGTGTTGTTGAATAAAAATTACTTAACAACGGACCATTGGTTCTGTAATAATAACCATCATAATTGCTACCAACAGTTGGGATATTACTGTGAGCGAATACAAAGTTATTATTAGCACTTACATTAAAGTTTGAAGGTGTAATTAATGAGCGAGAGGCCACAACAGATTTTATAATTATGGAATCATTTGGATTATGTCCATCAATATAAAAAGAAAAGTTTTGTGATGGTACTCTATCAAATGCCTCACCTAAAAACTGCCTGCCGCTTCTACCATAATTTAACATATCAAACTCATGCGAATAACAATAAATATGATGGTTTTGGGTATTTACAACTATAGGCTGAGATGACTGTTTACCAATACGTTTTCCGTTTCCTTGATTAAAAGTAATATAATAATAAGTGGTATCTGAGTAAATATTCTTTTCTCGACCAATAAAAGCACCATTTTGCTTCCAAACATCATATTGAGACTTTCCATAAAGCAATACATAATCTCCAGCATCGAAAACGCCATCATTTTCGCCAATAACTAAAATTGCATTCTCTATCAAATCATCAGCACGAGCTGAAGCACTAGCCTGAGAAAGTAAGCCGGGACCATTGCCGAATACTTTAATGGTTTTGGGGTCGATACCAGAAATATTAATTCCATTTGCCTGAAAAAAATTACGGTCCAATTTATGAAACCCAGATTTAGTTACAGCCACCTTATACCAATCACCAAATGCCAAAACCGAATTATTGGCAAAACCTTTTTTATTTAAGACTGAGTTCAGGCTAGGCGCCACATCATATGTAATTTCTACTTCAAAAGAAGTGATGGTAGAATAACGATTTGTGGCTGCATCGAAAAAAACTGGCAAAAATGTTAAACCAACTATACTT
>Ga0247722_10001868_pt1 | contig 11278 bp, 8 predicted proteins | sample MSEWelMarce3H_FC_FD_189094 | JGI IMG/M metagenome (GOLD analysis project Ga0247722, IMG submission 189094) | Subsurface sediment microbial communities from gas well in West Virginia, United States - MSEEL Well Study Marcellus 3H_FC | ecosystem: Environmental > Terrestrial > Deep subsurface >... | reverse complement strand
GTTGAACGTGGCAACTCGCGCAATGGCAGCACGCCAAAGCGCCTTAAAAGCCAGCATGGTGAGGTGGACATCCATACGCCGTGCGACCGCGATGGCTCATTCGAGCCACAATTCCTCAAGAAAGGCCAAACCCGCCTGACGCAGATGGATGATCAAGTTTTCACGCTGTACGCCAAAGGGCTGAGCACGCGCGAAATTGTGGCGGCATTCAAGGAAATGGTCGATGCAGACATGTCGGCCAGCTTGATTTTTCGTGTGACTGATCGTGTATTGGATCAAATCACCCAATGGCAATTACGCCCGCTGGATGCCATTTACCCCATCGTTTACCTAGACTGCATCGTCATCAAAATTCGTGACAATCTGCGCGTCATCAACAAGGCAATTTACTTGGCATTGGGTGTGAATAGGGACGGCCACAAGGAATTACTGGGTTTATGGATGTCCGAAAACGAAGGGGCTAAATTCTGGCTGTCGGTGCTCACCGAGCTAAAAACACGCGGTGTGCAGGATATTTTAATTGCGTGTGTCGACGGGTTAAAAGGCTTCCCCGATGCGATTGCGGTTGAATTCCCGCGCACGCGGGTGCAGCTTTGCATCGTGCACAGGGTGCGTAACAGCTTAAGATATGTGTCCAGGAAGGATTACCAAGCCGTTACTGCGGATTTGAAACGGATTTACCAATCGGCCACAGAAGAGCAGGCATTGCTGGAGTTGGATCGATTCACGCAGACCTGGCAAGCCAATTACCCATTGATTTCGCGGTCGTGGACAGAAAGCTGGGTCAATTTGCGTACGATCTTTGAATATCCACCCGAAATTCGCAAAGCGATTTACCTTGCGATCGAACAAGCTTCAAAGAAATGGACAATGCCGATTCAAAACTGGCGGATGGCGCAGAATCGTTTCGTTATAGAATTTGGTGACCGGCTGAACGGCCACCAGTCACTCCAAAGGCATTTACACAGAAAGATTTAAAGGCTCACTGCTTTACCCCCATCGCCTGCCGTTGCGATAAAACCATAAACCTCACCCTTTTTGCTTGCTGCAATGATGTGATCTGTTTTAATTAATCCTTCGGCGACTCAGCTATAAATCTCTTCGTCTGAATGAGTTAATGGCGCATAGGGAATGCACTCTTTGCGCGAGACTAAGTAAATGGCGGCAATTATTTTGCTATCTGTGCATAGTCCTAATTGCATGGGTTTTATCGCTAAAGTTTTTTAAGCATATTGATACCCGTTACTCCATAGCCGAGCCGGCTATAGAGCGCTTGCGCGGCTAAGTTTTGGCCGAAAACATGCAGGCCAATGCTGGCTAGGCCAAGATCACTGACGAGTACTTCTATCGCTTTGAAAGCTTGCGTGGCATATCCCTGACGACGATAAGACGCTTTGATCTCTAAATCATAAACAAAGGCGAGGCGGACCCCTTTATCTAGGACGACGGCAAACCAAATAAAACCCACGGTAGTCTGGTTATCGTTGCCGATGATTTCAAATAAATATTGATCGGGCGTGTCTGTGCCCTGTGGGAGGAGCTTGTGAAATTCATTACGAGATTGCTCAAGCGCATCTTCTTCACGCCAGCGGCCCGATGAGGTATTTGCTTCGGCATAGCTAAGGATGGACGACTCGAGGTAGGGCTCGTAAGTCTCTCTTTGCATAGGCAATAGGAAGGTCATGAGTTTGTATTTAATGGATTTGAGTAGTTGCTTAGCATATCTACTTTTTCGATTTTTATGGTGATTTATTGGCTCATAATGAAAGTAAATATGTTTTTTAAGCTAATTATTTTGATTAAGTAACAATTTTAGGCTGAAGGAAGATTTGAAAAATGGCGGTAATGCTCATGCTTTTTGCAGAAATAAGGGCACAAAAAAAGCCCAGGGAAACTAGCTCTCTGGGCTTTTATATATTTAATTGTGATTAAATACCGCGGAGTAATTCGTTGATGCTGGTTTTAGCGCGTGTCTTGGCGTCTACCTTTTTAACAATCACTGCGCAGTACAGGCTGTATTTTCCGTCAGCAGAAGGCAGGTTGCCTGATACTACTACGGAGCCAGCTGGAATGCGGCCGTAAGTGACTTCGCCGGTTTCGCGGTCATAAATCTTAGTGCTTTGGCCGATATAAACGCCCATCGAGATCACTGAGCCTTCTTCAACAATCACGCCTTCAACCACTTCTGAACGCGCACCGATAAAGCAGTTGTCTTCGATGATTGTTGGGTTGGCTTGCAGTGGCTCAAGTACGCCGCCGATGCCTACGCCACCGGATAAATGCACGTTTTTACCGATTTGCGCGCAGCTACCTACGGTGGCCCAAGTGTCGACCATCGTGCCTTCGTCTACATAGGCACCGATATTCACGTAAGAAGGCATTAACACCACGTTTTTACCGATAAAGGAGCCACGACGCGCTATAGCATTTGGCACAACGCGAAAGCCGCCTTCGCGGAAGTCTTCGGTGGTGTAATCGGCAAATTTTGAAGGCACTTTGTCAAAATACTGGGTGCAGCCGCCATCCATAGGGACATTGTCGTTAATGCGGAAAGACAGCAGTACGGCTTTTTTTAGCCATTGATGAGTATGCCATTGGCCATTGATTTTTTCCGCAACACGGTACTGGCCTTTGTCTAAGCCTAAAATCACGCTGTTGATGGTATCACGCAGCTCGGAAGTGACTGTGGCTGGGGTGATTTCAGCACGATTTTCAAAGGCAGTTTCGATGATTTGTTGCAGTTGGCTCATGGTGTTTCCTTTTCAGTTAAACAGCTTGGGACGTGCCCAGCGTGGCAGAGTGCTTACGACAAAAACGGACAATCCGCTCTGCGGCGGCAATACAATCATTTAAAGGGGCCACAAGGGCGATTCGAATATAGCCAAGGCCTGGGTTTGCGCCATGGGCGCTACGCGCAAGGTAGGAGCCAGGCAATACCGTGACGTGTTCTTCTGCAAATAGTTTGCTGGCAAACTCGGTATCGTTACCGTTGATTTTTGCCCACAGATAAAATGCGGCATCGGGTTGGTGAACCTCCATTACGCTCTGTAAGAGGGGCGTTACTGTGGCAAATTTTTGCCTATAAAGTTCACGGTTTTCTTCCACATGCACTTCATCATCTCAAACTGCGGCGCTAGCGGCCTGCACCATCGGGCTCATGGCGCAGCCGTGATAGGTGCGATAGAGCAAAAACTGCGCAAGTAATTTAGCACCCCCGCTACAAAGCCAGAGCGCAGCCCAGGTACATTAGAGCGCTTAGATAATGAAGAGAAAACCACCAGATTATGATAATCACGCCCTAGTTGCGGTGACATGGATATCCGAGGTGGCTGGGTAAAGCCCGATTATAGCAGCAGGCTTTCATACGCCCGTGCTTAGTAGATGTTTTTTTACGGTGCTAGCAGCCTGTCGGACTTAGACGGTCGAAGCGAAAAATCGCTTGGTCGAGACCAGATTTTGCCGGATTTGCAGCGCCAATAACGAGCTATTGGTCAAAAATATGGTGAAATATAGGCCGATCAGGTGATTTTGCAGCTGACTGATGCTAAGTCCGACAGGATGCTAGGGTAAGTTGTTTGCAACAACCACCCATGAGTAGGGCGCAGCAAGCAGCGCCTCTACTCATTGGTGGTTGTCTTAATTTGTGTGCTGCGTATTTTTAATCTAGCCGCGCAATATCGCTTACTTCAGCAGATTTCCATACTCTTGAACCAACTTACGTACTTTACCTGCTACAACGGCAGAGCAATAAGGCTGCTCTGGATTTTGCTCAAAGTAGTCTTGGTGGTAGGTTTCGGCTGGCCAATAGGTGACGGCGGGGGTGACTTCTGTGACGATAGGATCGCGATATTCACTGGCTAAATCAGCAATCTTTTTGTGAGCGTCAGCGGCTTGCTGCTCGCTATGAAAGAAGATGCTTGAGCGGTACTGCGTGCCAACATCTCCACCTTGGCGGTTGAGAGTGGTAGGGTTATGCAGGGCAAAAAACAGCTCTAAGAGCGTGGCGTAGCTGATAATGGTGGGGTCAAAGGTAAGCTGAATCACCTCGGCGTGGCCTGTGTCACCAGTACATACGGCTTTGTAAGTGGGTGCTTCAATACGGCCTCCCATATAACCGCAATCCACTTGGGATACGCCACGTAAACGTGCAAAGGTGGCATCTAGACACCAGAAACAACCCCCTCCTAGTGTGATAGTTTCAATCATAAAATATCCTTTATTATCAATGGTTTTTAGTTTTTAGTGAAATTAGTAAATCCTAATTTCACATGAAAAACTAGTGTTATTTTCACATGGATTTCACATGGTTTAGGTTTTGCAAGCTATAATCAAGCATACAAACAATATACCCCAGTGAGGTATTGCCATGCTGATTAGTAAGGGTGTTCAACTCATCAAACATAAGAACAAATCTACCAAGGAAACCATCTTAAAGTATAGGGTTCAAATCAACAGAAAGGACTTTAAACTTGATAAGTTGTTTGACACCTTAGAGGAAGCCCAAGAATGTGTAAACCTTGCTAAAAGTGATTCTGGCAGAAATAGCTTACTTGTTAGAAGTGAGAAGAGAACTGAATTAGATAATATCTTTAAAACTCAATCATTAGACCACTGGTTTGCAAAATATATTGAGCTATATATTCCAGAAGTAAAACAAACTGGAGTTATGCTTGAAAGAGAATTAATTTTAAAACAAAGAAACAGGGTTGCAAAACTATCATTCATCAAAAATATATTGAATTGTGAAGTACCAGACAGACTTGCACTTGATAAGTTTAAAAAAGAGGGTGTTGATGAAGAAAAATACAGCATCTTGAAAGATTATATTAAATTTGGCAACAAAAGGATTGGGGATTTCAAACCCCAAGAACTGACATACTTGGAGATTAATGACTATATCAGAGAGAGATTAAAGAAAATTCAAAAGGTTTCAGTGTTGAGTGAAATTTCTATGATTTCAAATCTGTATAAGAAATTAAAACACATGTCAAACCAGTTTGTTACCTTAGTAAATCCTACAATTGATTATGATAAATCATTGGTTAAAAATGCAGTTAATAAATCAGGATTTAGGTTTGATGAGAAAGAACTAATCTTGTTGTTGAATGAACTTAAAGCAATGAAAAACCCTGAAACATACAATATTAGTATGTTGTCACTTCTTACTACTATGAGAAAATCTGAATGTTGTCTTTTAGAATGGTCTAGGGTTTTTCTTGATGAAGGTTATATCTTGCTTAAAAATACCAAGTCTGGAAAACCAAGGAAGGTATATTTAATTGAAGAAGCTAGGGCTTTTATTAGAACATTACCAAGACAAGAGGGGGTTGATGAAGTTTTCAAATTTAAAATATATGGATATGATAGGAATTTCAATAGAATTAGAGAAAAGTTGAATTTGCAACATCTTAAAATTCATTATTTTAGGAAAGAAGGTATTAGTAGATTGATTGAGAACATGGCAAAGAATGGTGATGTATCAAGCATTTATCTTGGTGGATTCTTGGGTATGGTTTCACAATCAAAACTTCAAAATCATATTGATGATGTAGCAAAACCAAACATTGATAATCAATCTGACATATTAAAATCTGTGGGTCATGCTCATGCATCCACTACTGCTGACTTCTACTATCAAATGGCAAAACCTGCTGCTAATGATAGAAAATGAAAAGAGGGGGCTTAAAACCCCCTTTATTTATATCACTAACAACCCCTACACCTGCTAAACCTGATTTTGGTTTTTAAACTGACCAGTAAGGCAATTAAGATTTGAAATCATCATTAAGAAAAGAAAAATCATCTTGAAAATTATCAAAATCTGATAATTTTTCATCAATAAACTCTTTCATAAATTTGGCATCATCTGCTTTTTTTAATCCCCAAACCTGTTGCTGTAAAATTCTACTTGTAACTGGTTGGTTTTTTTCCTTAGCTTTTTTATAAACATTCATAGAGTTGTTTATTGTTTTATCAATACCATTGAACTCAGTTTCAGTTTTAATTGATAAAATTCTTTGTATTGAATAAAGATGTATTAAACTTACTCTTAAAGCATATTCCATATCTTCTTCATCAATTTCAACAGTATTTTTGTTTAGTATTAAATGATATATGACAGCATAAGTAAAAGTTTTAAACATAACCCTTCTGTAAAAACTTTCATCAAAATTATTGTTAAATCTTGTTTCAACAATTTCTTTAAATGCTATTTTGAACATTTCAACCATGTCTTTATTGAATACATAATTTTTATGAAATGTATTTGAAAAGAATTTTTTAAACTCAGAAGAAATTTCTTTTTCAACACTAATGTTTGAATATAATGGAAATTCTTTAAAGTGCCTATTCATATCTTTTTCAGTATAAACATATAAAAATCTTTGACTAAATCCATCACTTAAACTATCAGTAGAAACTGAATCAATAAATGATTGTATTGTATTAATCCAATATAATGTTAAAGCTGGTTTTTCAATCTCAATATTTTCTTTCTTATTTTTCCTTTGAATTTTTGAATGGTCATAAGTAAGTAAAAGATATTTTTTTACTTCATGCATTGGACTGTTAATTGATTCAATTTGTTTTAAAACTTGAGCACATTCATCAGCAAAATAAAAACCATTGTTCTTTTCTTTTAATTCTTGACAAAATGCCATTGCACCAGAGCAATGTGAAAAATTTGGCTCAATTATCTTTGATTCATCAATCTCAGGTATTGAATTTATAATTCTTGAAAGTGAGTAAGTTTTAGAACTTCCTGATGGTGCAAGATTTACAATCCACAAATCATTTAAACAACCATCCATGTATCCATCTATACTATATGTAATGTTGTTTTTAAGTAAAAAGGCTGAAATAAAAGAAAAAGTTGTGAAAATTGGCAAGGTAACAGGAATATTTGTTTCTTTTATAAATGTTGAATATATAGCACTTACAATATCTTTTTCTTTTCCAAATAGTTTTGGAATAATTTTCTCAATCTCATAATCAGAGTTGTTGTCTTTGTTTGTTATGTATTGTGCTAATCTATTTTTTAAGTGTTTTCTTTTTTTCATCATTAGCTAAATAATTATCAAATGTTGCCATATTTAATTCCTTTGTAGAGTTTATATTTGTATTATCTACATATTTAATTAAATGTCAATTAATAATTAATACATAACTATAAAAATAGTTTTTGAAAATTTATATACTGTATAAATCTCCTATACCCCCACCATTAAAATATAGAATCATTATAAAACATATATCAGTATTGATTATTAGCGTAGCTACCCATCCTCTACACAACCTCTACAAATTTGATGTTTCTACAAGTATTTTAAAAGCTAAAACATAAGGCTATATTGATTATTGAAGGTTTTTAAAAAGTAGCAAAGAAAAAAACCACTTATTTTTTTGAAAAATAAATGGTTTCAATGTCAATAGTTCTTATGGATTTGTTACATGCTTAAAACTTTCTTTTTAGTTAAAGTGTTTGTTTGTGTTAATTTATCATTGTGAGCTTCAATTGATTTTTTATTCCATCTTACCAATGCATGAGGGTCATTATCAACAATATATTTAGAACCTTCAAACTTATTGAGTGTTTCAAGTATATTGTTAAGTCTTGGTTTTTGTTTCAAATCTTCAATAAATGAATTGTACTTGTCATTTAGTTTTTGTATAAAATCATTGCTCTTTAATGTTTTATTGAAATATTCTGAATGTATATCCTCATAACTTGAAAATGGTTTTAAGTTTTTGCTTCTTTTAGTATTGTATTCAAGTGTTGCTAGAGTATAGTTTGCTGTTTCAGTAACATAACCTGATAGTTTTTTTAATACATCAATTTCTCTACATGCTCCACTAAATTCACTTGCAAGTTCTTTTGATTTAGATGTATCTGTAACTGCATTCTTATTAAAACCCATTATAGAATTTTCTAATTTATTAATTTTACCAAATATAGGTTTGCAATCATCAATCACCTTGTTTTTTGGCTGATTCATCTTGTTTATACATATGCTTGATAAAGTTTCAAAATTGCTTAATACATTAATTCCATTTTTCGATATATATTCAAAATCATGTTCTTTTACAAATTTATCAAATCTTTCTTTAAAGGCTTCAACCTCTTTATTGTATGTTTTCATATAATCCTCAATCTTGGATTGAAATACTTTATTCAATCTTGATAATTCAGTACAGTTTTTATTGTATTGATCTAATTGTAAAGCTTTGCTCTTTTCATCAATTATGCTTGTTATAATAGGTTTTGATTGTTCTTTCTCTTGTGTATGTATATGAGCTTTTACAATAGCTTCTTCTTGTACTGATTTAGCCAATGCATCAGCTTTTAATTTATCATCATAAATCTTTTGGCATATTGCACTTTTGGTTAAGTCTGTTTTCTCTTGTTTAATCATTGAATTTTTTTTAAAATCATCTAATTTAGATTCTTCAATGTATAAAGTTGTTTTGTGTTTGTGTCTTGAAAAATCAACATAAGATTGATTGCTTGTAGTTCTTCCATCACTAAAAATGAAACTTTCATCCACAGTTTGCCCCTGGCTTTTGTAAGTAGTAACTGCATAAGCATGAGAAAAGTTGTTGAATTTTTCAGTATTGATGATGAACTCTTTTTTGTTCCCATCTAAACAATGAATTTTATTGTTATCAATTTTAGTTATGGTTGCTACTGTTGAATTACTAACTTGCTCTTGTTTGAAATCTTTTGTTTTTATTGCTTTCATGTTTTTAGTAATAACAATCTTATCATCAACACAAAAACTTCTTGCAGTTGCTTTTTTTGAAGAGCTTGAGGTTAAAACCTTAAACTCCTTTTGATTTGATGCATCAAGTTCTTTGTTTTCAATAAGCTTTGTTCTTATACTGTCATTTAGATAGTTTATGTCATCATTTTTAAAAGCAATAGCTAACTTTGTTTTAGATGTTGAGTTTATGTAATCATCTGCTAATTTGTTTAATGCTTCTTGTTTTGTATCTGTTGCTTTTAAACATCCAGTATTTTTCAAAGTATCTAATGCTTGTTCTGCATTTAAATCTCTAAAACCTTCTGCAATTGCCTGTTGTTCTGGTGTTTGCTGTCTTTGATTGATTAATAATCTTGCTTTGTTTGTATCATCTAATTTTTCTTCAATTTGTTTAAATACATCTCCATAGCTAACACTTGCTAATTGTTTGCTATCACCAACAAGAATAAGTTTTAAGTTCTTTTCTTCTGTTAATTTTAAAAGCTTGTTATAGTGGTTTAACCCAACCATGCCTGCTTCATCAATGATAAGAACACTATTAGGCTTGATAAAAAGTTTATTGCTTTCAATTCCTGAGAAAAAATTAGTTAAATTAAAAGTATTTTCTTCTTTAATGCCTGCCTCTGTTAAAGATTCGGCTGTTGATGTTTGTGTTGATAAGCCATAAACATCTCTATCTACTGAATAAATTGAGTTTGCAAACTTAATCACTGTGCTTGTCTTGCCTGTTCCCGCATCACCTGTTATGTGAGATATTGCTTTGTTGTTTGTAGCAATAACCATAGCTTTTTTTTGAAATTCATTTAATTTGAATGATTTATTCTTTTTTTGTAAATTCTCATCAAATACATCAACTACTTGTTGTACATTTCTATAATTCATTTTACTTGTGTTGAATATTTCAGCATCAAAGCTTTTGTCTTTTAGTTTTTCAATCAAAGCTATTGTTTCAAATGATTTAATAGCTGCATCTTTTGTGGTAAAGTTTTTGTTTTCAAGTTCAATAGGTTTGTGTTGCTCAGGCAAGTGTTTTTCAATAAATTTAGCTGCATCATCAATTAGAATTTTTCCAGCAAATTCTTGATAAACAGCTTTATCAAATTGTTGCTGTGTAAATTCAGCATTGTTGCTTGTTAAATCATCCATAATTTTGATTATTTGTTTTGTTATTTCATCATCAGATAATTTTGAATGTATTTTACTTTCTTTAATTTTATCAAATGTCAAGTCAGTTTCTGTTTGTATCAAATTATCAAAATGTTTCATTAATTTATTATAAGATAATTCTTCTTTTGGTTTTGCTGTTCCTTTTCTGATGCTTTCAAGATATTTTGCTCTTTCATGCTCTTGGAAATCATGCTTAAGTTGAGATTCTGATGTATATATTTTACCTTCACCATTATTCTCATTATGTTTCTTTTCTTGTTGCTTTTTGAATTCATTTAAAACCTCTTCTTTTCTTGATGAAAATTGATTTATATGCTCATCATCAATACCTTTTACTTTAATTGTCTCATTTTTTTGTTCTATTGATATATCAAAATGTTCTGAGAGTCTATAAGCCAATTTGTTGTTTAATTTTGCTGATAATGTTTTTTGAGCTTTAAATAAATCTTCTGGATCAACTGCAAAAGTTTTTTCAGTTCCATCTTGCATTGTAAATTTTGCAAAGTTGAAAAGGTTAATGTGTAAAATGGTAATGAGGGTCTTGATCTCTGTTTTCATAATGAGTAAAAACAGCAGCAGCTAACTCAGTTTTTTCATTCTCAAAATCTTTGTATTCTGATTTTTTGCAAGATGGTTTTAAATACTTGCCAAAATCATTTTCGACTAATTCATTGGTAGATTCTCTTACTATTTTATCAAATTCTTTTCTTTGTTCAGGATTTAAAGTAGCATATAAAAGACTTATGCTTTTATCAAATGTAGCTACAATGTCATAACCTGCTTTATGGTTTTCCTGTTGTTTTATGTATGACTCAGAACCATCAGCTTTAAATCCATTGTAGAAATTTCCATAAGCTTCTTTTGAATATTCAGTATCAGAAATTAAACCAAGAAATTCAGCTTTGCTATAGTCTCCATTTAAATAATCTTCAAGTTTTAAAGGTGTTTTATCTAATGATAAATCATTTAAAAACTCTTCACTGTCTGTATAGTATTCACTATCTCCAATCCCTCCCATTAATAACATAATCAAACTCCTTTATTTTGTAGTTTACCGATTAAGACTTTAATAGTTTCCTCATTCTCTTTGATGTGTTTAATTAAACTTGCATTTGTTGCTGCATGTTGTTCTCTGTATCTTGTAATTTCATTTTTCATTTCAATGAACAAATCATTTATATTAGAAAAATTAGCCTCTAAAAGTTGTTTATATTCCTCTTGTTGAGACTTTAAATTCTTTGCAACATGTGCAATTTCTACAAAAACTTGCTCTCTATTTTTAGAGTAATTTATGTTTTTAATTATGCTAAAATCTTCATCAAAATTTAAGATTAAATCTTCAATTAATTCAC
>Ga0247722_10001867_pt1 | contig 11287 bp, 7 predicted proteins | sample MSEWelMarce3H_FC_FD_189094 | JGI IMG/M metagenome (GOLD analysis project Ga0247722, IMG submission 189094) | Subsurface sediment microbial communities from gas well in West Virginia, United States - MSEEL Well Study Marcellus 3H_FC | ecosystem: Environmental > Terrestrial > Deep subsurface >... | reverse complement strand
AGCCTAGGCTTACAAACCGCCACGGTAGTTGGCCCCGCCGGATCAGAGGTGCATACGGATGAGCTCGGCCGCATAAAAATTCAGCTACATTGGCAGCGTGCTCAGGAACACCCAGAGTTTGGTGCCAACCTCGACGATAAGTCATCCTGCTGGATACGCGTCGCCTATCCATCGGCGGGTGCAGGCTTTGGGCATCAGTTCATCCCTAGAGTGGGCCAGGAGGTGACTGTAAGCTTTTTAGAAGGTGATATCGACCGCCCAATTGTAACAGGTACTGTTTATAACGGCAGCCATTCAGTGCCCGCGTTTAGCGGTGCTGGCGCTTTGCCTGCCAACAAAACCCTATCTGGCATCAAAACCAAAGAGCATGAAGGCGGCCAATATGGCGAGCTGCTGTTTGATGATACCAAGGATGAAGTGCGCACTAAATTATCTAGCGAGCACGGTAAAACCCAGCTTAACCTTGGCTATCTGATCCATCCACGCACCGATGGCAAAGGCGAAGCACGCGGCGAAGGCTTTGAATTACGCAGCGACAAACAAGGTGCGATTCGCGCCAGCGGCTTACTCATCAGTACCGAAGCCAAAGGTGGGGCTAGCGGCAAGCAGCTAGACCACACACCCGCGCAAAGCCAGCTTGAATCTGCATTAGAGCTGGCCCAAAGCCTAGGCGAAACGGCCACCCACCAACTTGCTGACACCATAGAAACCGGCGAAGACAATAAAACGATTAATCCGGACAATAGCGTGGGTGACGCAAATAGCCAAGGCCATTTGCACCATCATATTCACGCCAGCAAAAGCCTTGAAGCGGGCAGCAACACCGATAAAGATGGTAAGAGCAAATCCAAAGATCAAGCAGGCCAGCAGAATATCATCCTGCTGCATGGCGAAGATGGCGTGGCCATCACCAGCCCGCAAAGCCAAACCCTTACCGCAGGCACCAACTTAGATTTGGTCGCGCAGCGCGACACCAATCAAACCTCTGGCCGCCGCTGGATACATAACGTAGGCCAGCACATCAGCCTATTTGTAGCTGGGGTAAAAGACAAAGTTGCGCTCAAACTGATTGCCGCCAAAGGCCAAATCCAGCTGCAAGCGCAAAGCGGCGATATTGAAATCACCGGCGATAAAGACCTAAAAGTAACGGCTTGCAAAGGGCTGATCAACATTTCGGCCAAAGAAGAAATCCTGATGACTGCGGGTGGCGGCTATATCCGGCTAAAAGGCGGCGATATCGAGATTCACTGCCCTGGGAAAGTAAGTATTAAAGGCGCGAATCATGATATGAGCGGCCCAGCGAGCTTAACACCCCAATTTGTGCCCTTTGTTCAAGCCAAGGATTGCTCACAAAAAATGAAAGATGCCGCTGCGGGCGGCGCAGCTGTTCTTTGATACACAGGCCAAAACTAATGCAAAACACAGCACTCTTTGACCCATGGCCTCCTCTGGCCATAGAGCCGACTCATATTACGCAGCTGGCAGCACAAATTGGATCGTCAAAACAAGACGGCGCTTTATATCTGCTGATTGACCCCATGCTGGGCGAGCCACGCCCCTTAGACGGCGGACCAGATGCTGAGCCGCCAGAGAACACGCCTACTCTGCAAGACTCCCGCACAGCAGCGTGGGACGGACGAAGCATCACTATGCTGACTTTTAGCGAGCCATCTTTGCCCTATGCCCAATTGCCCTATTTAGTGCAATTGCAGGGTAAAGAAGACCCTTTATTTGCAGAGTCTATTCAGATTGCCTTAGAAAATAATCTGGCATTGCTAGATAGGGGCTTTGGCGGGCTACCTGTATGCGCCTGGCTACAAAGCCATGCTGGTAGTGAAGAGCTGGCGGCATGGTTAGTCAGAATGATGCAGCAAAGAATCAAGGGGCTAAAAGGCACGCGCTATTTAAGAGCCGCTGACCCCAGAACATTGCCCTTACTTTTAGCGCTGCTGGGTGAAGAGCGCATCCGTCTGTGGCTTGGGCCTGTTGCTAACTGGTATTTTTTATCGATTGACGGCAGAGCCACCCATCTACAAAGCACCGGGGGCAGCCAGGCAACGCTAACATTAAAGCCCCATGAAGCAGAAGCCATCCTCGATGCGGAGGCAATCAACCGTACTTTAGCGCAATGGTATGCCACACGATCAGCCCCCTATGCCCAGATGTTTTTAAATGCACGGCTATGGGTAAAAACGGCAAGAGAATTTGGCTGGCCACAAATCGATGATCAGTTGGCCTTTGCCCTCTATGCGGATCGATATCCGCAGTTTTGGCAGCACCCATCCATGAGCGCCATTTTTAAAAACGCCAAAGCAACTCAAACGCCTTTGAATACCGCCTTGGCTGAAATCACAGCTAGCCAATGGGATCAGATCATGCTGCACTCACCACAAAAAGAAAACCAATGACGGATACCTGTAGAGCGTGTGAAAAAAGTGGCCTGCCTATTCTATTGGTGCGCCCCTCCGTGATTGCGAATAAAGCAGATTTACAGCCACCCGGCAGTGCAAAGCTGCTTTCGCACGCCATTGCGCAAAAAGCGGCTCAGCTTGCTACGCCCAAGCAATCGCGCTATGTACTGCGAACCCTGCGCCGAGGCTATTTATACGTGTTTTATGAAACCCCGCCAGCAGGCAAAAAAGATGGCTGGGATATTTACCGGATTACGCCAGAAGGGGCGCTTTACTCTGCCTCACATCCCTCCTTTTATTTAGCAGAGCCTTTTTCTTGTAATAAACTCGGCCATTTGCATAAAGTGCGTTTGCTGACGATTCCCCAAGCGCATAAAACGGGGAAAATATGGTTGGCGTATAGCGCTAACTTATGGAATGACAAGCTAAAAAAAGCCAATCAAGCCAATCCCAAAGTCATGCAATGCCTTGATGTTAAAGCCTACTTAGATAGCGGAAAAGCACCAGATAATGCATTTGTTGCCAAGGCAGAAAGCCCAGGTAAATTTGTTGCTGAATATGCGCTACGCAATATCAGCCCGGGCAAAGATGCGGATCCCTACTTCCCCTTTAAAGACGGCTTAGATGCGCTGGCTCAGCTGAATGGCCATATGCAGCAATTTGGCAATATGCACCCCAAGACCAAAGATAAAGGCCTTGTGTTTGCCCTGCATGACCCAGTGGCGGTTTCTGCCGAGCTAAATCATTTGCGTATGCGGGCGCTGGTAAAAATGAACGAGGCACTGGTTCCCTTCTCCCAGGGAATGCTCTGCTCTGCCAGGCTTAGCGGCATTCAAAAAATGCTGCATGAAGACAATTTCAAGAAAACGGACTCATTTTTTGAATCGGGGGCAAGGGATTTAGGCGTGATTACCAAGGGGCAATATGATCGAAAAGAATCTAATGCTTATGGCCAGTTCCCGATTAATTATTCAAGGAAAACGCTCTGGGAGCCACTCGATACCACAACGCCCATTACCTCAAGAACACTGGGCCGCGTTTTTCAGCCTGAAGATACAGCCGAACGTGAACGTACCGCCAATCTGCGAACACAAGCCGATTGGAAAAAAATCGAAGCAAAGCTGGTTAAAGGCAAGCGCGAAGCCTTTGTAAAGAAATACGAGAGTGAAGAGGTGGCTCAACAAGCCATCGTCACCCTTTTTGACGATGATTACGCCGCCGCATCTCAAAAAAACGTGACTGATTTTTTTGCCCTGCATTTTGATGAAAACGACCCGAATGATCCTAAGCAAACCCACCATAGTGCAGGGGCTTGCTATAGCGAAGAGGCTTTTCATGTTTACGGCGGGGGCAGTATGGGGCCTAGCAGCGCCGAGCTGGCGTATCAGCAGGCAATCAAAAAAATCACCGATCTGGATGCGGTGATGCTGCGTGCCCAGCTTTCTAATCAAAAATCACTGTTTGAATATTTGGCCGAAGATAATCAGGCCAAAAGTTATAACCTACTCAAAGACTTAATTGTGCCGCAGCTTAATGCTAAATTTAGCTGGCTGAATGAGGCGGTATTTGGCTTTCATCAGGGGGTTTCTACGGCATTGATTGGCGGGGCGGTGGGCTACGCAAGTCAGCACAATAGCTTTAAAACCATAGAACGCAAGCTGCTTGGCATGGCTTTGCTTGGCCAGAATATGGAGCATATTTTGGCCAGCGTGCTTAATAAAACCAAGATCAAGCCTCGGCCCATATTAGCCAGTGTGTTCTTGCCTTTTGATGAGGCGATTGCATTACTTGCTAGTAAGCGTTATACGCCAAGTAAAAAACTGATGAATAGCATGCGCAATCAAAGCCTGATCGAGCTGCATGTACTTACCGATACCGATAAGCTGAAGCAAGCCTCACAAAGCGCCGCAGCCCTCAAAGACGCTGAAAAAGTAACCTTAAATATCTCTAAGCTTAATTTAACCGCGCAAGGCGTAGCGGGGATACAAAAGGTATCCGCAGATGATTTTGGCAAGATGTTTGCGCAGCAAAGGCACGTGGCAGAGACGGCCAAAGAAGCCTTATCTAGCTTAAAAGAAAACACTTGGCGTGGCGGTAAGGCGGTATTTATCAAGGCAGAAGGCCGCATCGCCATCGGCTTTTTATCCCTACAAATGCTGGGCTTAAATGGCAGCCTTAAGTCCCTAGCCGCAGCCAGCCCAGAAGATCAAAAAGCCTTGCGCGATGCTTGGTTTGGCATTGCCAGCAATGGCTCGGGTACGGTTGGGGCTACTGGGGAATTAGCGGGCATTGCTGCGGCGCAATTTGCGAAGCATGGGGCTACGACACTTTGGCTAAAATCCTTAGGTGGTTTTGCAGGCTGGGGGGCTTTGTTGGTAGATGGTGTGCAGGCTTTTGTTTTTGCAGGTGAACGTTTTAAGCGTAATGATGATAGTGCATTTTTAGCATGGGGAAGTACTGGTGCTTTATATGTTGCAGGTGGATTAACAGGTGTCGGGGCAACATTTGAGGTGGTGCTTATATGGGTGCGAACAGGGAAGATTATTTCTGCCGCAGCGGTGGCCACCGAAGGGGGGATTGCTATTTTGGGTATGAGTTTAACCGGCTGGGGCTTGATCTTGCTTGGGCTAGGTCTGCTGGCATCTTCTGGCTCGGCGATGCTAACGCCTACCGAGTTAGAGGATTGGGCCGAAGATTGCTTTTTTGGTAAGGTGAATAAGTTTAACACCGCTGCAGAAGAAGAAAGAGCGCTCTTGAAGGCATTACATAAGAGCAATCAGGCCGCGCCTGAGCCTCAGTCTAAATATGAAGTGAAGCAATCCCAGCGGGTAGAAAAATCCGCCCCTGCCTCTGTCAAACCCTAAAGAGCTTAATTACCTATGACATCAAATACCGCCTCAACCATGGCTTATCGTGTACTGAAAGGTGAATACCCGCCAGCAATGATTGATGTATCTAGCTTGGGCATTAGCACGTATCTGAATAAAGAAACAACCGCGCGGCAAAATGGCAGCACGCTGAGCGAAGTTAAAACAATCTACCCAGCAGCCATCGAGCTGGCCAGTACCACACATTATCAGCGTGGCCTTGTAACTGTGTTTGCAATGCTCATCATTTTTGGGTTCTTACCTCTTATGATGTATGGTGTCTATTTATCTACTTGGTTACTTAATAGTGATAGAGTTATTTACGTTTTAATATCGATTATTCAATTTATTTTTAGTTCTTTTTTTTCATTTGTTGCTTTTCATTTTGGGTTATATCCGCTCAGGGCGGATATGTTTTCACTTAAAAACGACAGCTTATTTTTTGATAGAAAAAAGAAAAAAGTTTATCGTGTTTTTAGAGATTTACCTGGTCTTATCGATTACGTTAGAAGTAGCTTAAAAAAACGTAATCCATTTTATGCCTGGCCTACCGTGATTGTTGAATACGATTGGGATTCTTTCGAATTTGTGCATGTTTCAAAAGTAGTGATGATGGGGCAATTGCCTTCAACAACAAATGCATTGGGTGTATTGGTTAAAAACACCGCAGAAATATTAAACAAACCTAAAAAATTTGATCTGGAGCAGGATCTTCGCCTTTTATTAAACCCCCAGCCCCGGCCAGAATATGTTGATTTCTTTACTATGGGTAATCCACTGGTCATGAGTGAATATTCCGTGCAGGCATTATGGGCCTATCTGCATGCCTATATGGAAGAAAACGGCCCTGCCTTGCCTGCTGGCGAGTCTTTAGCTGCGGCCGCGCCCACGACGTGGTGGCAGTCGATGGGATTGGTTAGCCCATTGGGGGCAAGTGCGAATGAGTGGGCAAAAGATAGACCTATATTTTTTATCTTCTTTTTATTGATTTTCCCAATCTCTGTGCCTTTCTCTACGCTCTGGGGTACCTTTAATTGGCTATCGCATAAAACCGCATTCGAAGCCCCATTCCCCCCAGAAATCCGTGCCGAATGGGGAGAGCCATTACTGCCCAAAAAATAAGCCTTAGCGCTGCTATCGCCTTGTGCGATAGCAGCAAATAAAGCAGGAATCGCTGCAATTAGATTAATCATTCAATTCCATCTAAAAAAATAAAAGCTCATGACCCCAACGGCCACAACCACGGCTTATCGTGTACTGAAAGGTGAATACCCGCCAGCAATGATTGATGTATCTAGCCTTGGCATTAGCACCTATCTGAATAAAGAAACAACCGCGCGGCAAGGCGGTAGTACGCTGAGCGAAGTTAAAACGATCTATCCAGCAGCTATCGAGCTGGCCAGTACCACTCATTATCAGCGTGGCCTTGTAACCGTGTTTGCAATGCTCCTTATTTTTGGGTTTTTCCCTGTCATGTTATATGGAGCCTATGTTGGACTATTGTTATTTTCAGCAATAATCTCTGATTTCGATAGGGTGCTTTTTATAATAGTGCTTGCTGCCCTAACTCTCTGTATTTCAAGTGTGTACTTTTCAATTAACTTCGGAGTGTATTTTCTAAGAGCTGATATGTTTTCACTTAAAAACGACAGCTTGTTTTTTGATAGGAAAAAGAAAAAAGTTTACCGTGTTTTTCGTGACACACCAGGTGCCATTGATTACATGATAAATAGCTTAAAAAAACGCAATCCATTTTATGCCTGGCCTACCGTGATTGTTGAATACGATTGGGATTCTTTCGAATTTGTGCATGTTTCAAAAGTGGTGATGATGGGGCAATTGCCTTCAACAACAAATGCATTGGGTGTGTTGGTTAAAAACACCGCAGAAATATTAAATAAACCTAAAAAATTCGATCTGGAGCAGGATCTTCGCCTTTTATTAAACCCCCAGCCTCGGCCAGAATATGTGGATTTCTTTACCATGGGTAATCCACTGGTCATGAGTGAATATTCCGTGCAGGCATTATGGGCCTATCTGCATGCCTATATGGAAGAAAACGGCCCTGCCTTGCCTGCTGGCGAAACTTTAGCCGAAGCTGCCCCTAATAGTTGGTGGCAATCTATGGGGCTGGTCTGCCCATTAGGATCTAGGTTTAAGCATTGGTGTAAAGAACACCCTATTTTTGTACCGATATTTTTTCTATTCTTCCCAATCACGGGGCCTTTTTATTCCCTATGGGGAACCTTTAACTGGCTATCGCATAAAACCGCGTTCGAAGCCCCATTCCCCCCAGAAATCCGTGCCGAATGGGGAGAGCCATTACAGCCAAACAATAAAAGCCTATCGAAATAACTCCTGATAATACGATGGATGTATTTACTAACTCAGATTGAGTTTTGGTTTTTTATTCTAAAGATTCAATCTGCGTGGATTTAACGAGCATTAAATCTGTTGGCATTGAAAATATTGTTGACGTTTCATTCACGGCTGCGTTTGGCCCAGTTTTGGGGCTGAGCCGAAAAATGGCCATTCACTGCGTTATGCTTCTCGACAATAACCGGTTATTGCCTTCGCCACATGCCTTGTGCTTGGCCGTTTTCCAGCTCAGCGCAATGGTGAATGAAACGTCAACAGACCCTAGCAACCTGTCGGACTTAAGACTGATCTACTACGGAAAAGCCGGATTTGGCCATATTCCACGCATTTTCTCGTTGAATAGCCAGCTATTCGCCTCAAAAACCCGCGAAATCTGTCTCAAACCGGTCTTTCCCTCGCTACGATCGCTTAAGTCCGACAGGCTGCTAGGGCAATTAAAGATTTGATGTCTGTTTCATAAGTTGTGGCGGGTTATTTTTACTTGAGCTCAATCTGTTTTTTCCGGTACGGTTTGATGCTCTGTTTCCTGATATATGGGCTTGCTATGTTTTTTTATAAAGTTTGTATTGTTTTGGGCTTTGCTTCATCTCAAGCCTTGGCTGCTCATTATCAAATCTCGGTTTCTCCTGAAAATCCCACGCAATTACATGCTAGTTTGACTGATTTTCCTGCCAGTGCTCAGGATAGGGTATTGCGTTTGCATGGGCTTAGCAGGGGCTTGGCCTCACAGCTTGTTGCGCCGCATTGCGATAAGCAGGCGCTGGCTTTATCCAAGCCGGGCGAGTGGGTATTGCCTGCTGGCTGTGCTCAGGTTAGTTGGGATATTTATGCGCAATCCGTGCTGAATGGCTCGGTGAATTCTTCAGAGCAAAAGAGCGTTTATTTTCAGGATAAAAAATGGTGGTTGTTATCTGAGCCTACTTCTTTACTACGTTTGGATGGGGAAGCTGAAGACACTCTGAGTATTGTGGGCGTGAATGTGCAGCAAGGGGCGATGGCGGCGGCTGCAGGGCAGTGGCGAGTGCCTTCTAAAGGTGCGCCAGAATATTATGCCTTTGGTGATTTGGCTTTAAGCCAGCAGCAAATCGGCCCGTTTAGTGTGGATTATGTGGCGGATGATGCGGCCGAAGTCGCCAGATTACAGTTGCCTGCACTGCATGCGGATGCTTTGAGTTATTTAGCTAAAATCCTTCCCCCAGCTAAAAATATTGCGGCTAAAGAGCGCCATCTTTTGGTGGTGTGGCTGGGTATTGATGAAAAAAAAGGGGGCGCGGGTGGTGCTGCGGGGCATCGTTCTTTTCTGGCTAATTATATTAAAGGCGCTGAAAAAAATACCGCTGCCAGTACCGCGCTTACCTTGATGATTCTTGCGCATGAGCAATTTCATCAGCTTGCGGCAATGTCTGTGGGGCATGAAGTTAAATCGCCCGCTTGGGCTGGCGAGGGGCTGGCGCATTACTATGGCTTAAAAACGTTGGCACAAAGTAAGTTGCCGGCTGAGGAGCTTGCGAAACTTCGTGCTCGATTTATTCGGCCAGAGCAAGTGGCTAAAGATGGATTGCTGGCGTTGGAGCGTAAATATAAGCAGGGTGATCGATCGGTATATCCGCTTTTTTATGCTCAGGGTGCTACGTTTTGGTCAGAAGTAGACAGGCTTTTACAAGTAAATAGTCAGAATAAACGCAGCCTGGATGACTTTTTGCCTTTGCTGCTGGCGGATGATTTTACGCAAGCGGGTCAGTTGCCTCCTCGTTTTTTGTCCGCTATCCGTCCCTTAACTGGCGCGGATTTGGATACGTTGTTGGTGAAATATTTGGGTCAATAAAATCAGATTTCATTGTTTAATGCCGGTATTTATTCAGGAGCTGTGAATTGCTACGATTTTTGTGCCTTTTCTGTTTGCCAATCGCATCATACGCGGCCTCCGCATCGTTAAGCCCCGCAGATTGCGCCTTGCTGCAAGAGCGTGGCGTGATTACTGCGGCGAATCCGCTGCCTTGCGATCGTTTGCAAAGAGTGCGTTTTTTGCATTGGGATATGAAGGGACAAAAGGTGGAGGGGCAGGTGTTGGTGCTGGATGTGGTGGCGCCGCAGGTAGAGGCTTTGTTCGCGGCTTTATATCAGGCTAAATTTCCACTCAATTCGGCTTTGCCGCTGGAGCAGTTTGCTGGTGATGATGTGCTGTCTATGAATACCAATAATAGTAGTGCATTTAATGGCCGGGCGATAACGGGGGCTAAAAGCTGGTCTAAGCATGCTTATGGCGTGGCGATGGATATTAATCCGCTGCAAAATCCATATATAAGCTTTGCAGATGATGGCGGGGTGAATGTGTTGCCTGCGGCTAGTGCGAAGAGTTATCTCAATCGAAATGAGCTGCGCCCAGAGAAAACTCGCCGTGCCGGTTTAGTGAACGAGTCGGTGGTCAGCATATTTGCCCAGCATGGCTTTATGACTTGGGGTGGCGATTGGGATGCACCCATTGATTACCAGCATTTCGAAATCGGCAGCCGCCGTTATATTAATGAACTAATCCAACTGCCGTTGGAGCAGGCACGGGCTAATTTTAATCAATATGCCGAGCGCTATCGTGCATGCAGTGCCAATGAGCAGGGAAGTTTAGGAGAGATGCGCGCTCGTTGCGTGGCTAAGGTGCGTCAGTAGTGTGTGGTGCTGAACTTCTATAAATGAACAGGTCTGCGGCTCTATGCTTATAGTGGCCGCATTGAATTTCAGCCTGTTATATAACGCCAAGTAAGCATGCATGAATCGACTACATATCTAAGCCAAGCTCATCTAAGCCAAAGAAGCGTTGCTTGCGCTTTAATAAGTCCATCGCCAAGTACAGTGTTTCCGTGCCGTACATAAGTTCTAATGAATGATGAAACATCTCGGTTTTGTGCATATTAATCAGGCCATCTATGCAGCGGTACACGCGGCGGCGGGAATCTTCCATTTGGCCAAAGTGATGTATCCAGTTGCAGCCTTCTAGCGTGGCGTGTTTGTCGCCAATGGCTAAAGCCAGCAGCGTTTTCAATTCACCTATATATAGTGTCTTCCATGCGGGGTTAGCAGCGGCGGTCAGGTTGGTTATGTCCAATATTGATTTGTCATCGGCCAGACCAATGTTTTGCAGGCTAGCCAGCAGCGCGGCACATTCGGCTTCATCCAGCTGTTGGAGTCTTAAAATAGCCGTGCGAATTTCATTGCTTATAACAATACTTTGCTGCTCAGTAGGCATGGGGCGCTCTGGTTTAGGGTGAAATATACAAATCGGTACGCAATCTACACTGTGTTTCCATAGCTTGCTTTGAAAAACATCCGGCAGACAACGTTACTAGATTTAATACATCTATTTTCTTACTGTTAGTAATCAATAGCTTACCGTATTTCCTGCATTTTATTGCATGGTAGTGGTTGACCTAGTCCGGCAAGGCCCGTATATTTCGGCCTCTCGCTGCAGCGCACACAGCAACACGGTGTTCTAGCAGTAGCGAATGATCTTTAAAAAAATACAGTCGATGAGTGTGAGTGCTTGATTCGGAAGCGAAACAAGTACTTACATGAGTGATGAACATCCAGCGATGGATGTTCAAAATAAAGTAAGCCAGTAAGTGCTAGCTTAGCGAT
>Ga0247722_10001865_pt1 | contig 11290 bp, 4 predicted proteins | sample MSEWelMarce3H_FC_FD_189094 | JGI IMG/M metagenome (GOLD analysis project Ga0247722, IMG submission 189094) | Subsurface sediment microbial communities from gas well in West Virginia, United States - MSEEL Well Study Marcellus 3H_FC | ecosystem: Environmental > Terrestrial > Deep subsurface >... | reverse complement strand
AACAGGATCTCAAGGAGCAACTGGATTCCAAGGAGCAACAGGATTCCAAGGTGCTACGGGTCCCGTAGGGATAACAGGATCTCAAGGAGCAACAGGATTCCAAGGAGCAACAGGATTCCAAGGTGCTACGGGTCCCGTAGGGATAACAGGATCTCAAGGAGCAACAGGATTTCAAGGAGCAACAGGATTTCAAGGAGCAACAGGATTCCAAGGTGCTACGGGTTCCGTAGGGATAACAGGATCTCAAGGAGCAACAGGATTTCAAGGAGCAACAGGATTTCAAGGAGCAACAGGATTTCAAGGAGCTACGGGTTCCGTAGGGATAACAGGATCTCAAGGAGCAACTGGATTTCAAGGAGCAACAGGATTTCAAGGAGCTACGGGTTTCCAAGGTGCTACGGGTCCTGTAGGGATAACAGGATTTCAAGGAGCAACAGGTTTCCAAGGTGCTACGGGTCCTGTAGGGATAACAGGATTTCAAGGAGCAACAGGAGCACAAGGAGCAACAGGATTCCAAGGTGCTACGGGTCCCGTAGGGATAACAGGAGTTCAAGGAGCCACAGGATTCCAAGGAGCCACAGGATTCCAAGGTGCCACAGGAGCACAAGGAGCAACAGGATCAGGTACAACAGGAGTTCAAGGAGCCACAGGATTCCAAGGAGCCACAGGATTCCAAGGAGCCACAGGACCTGTTGGACCTGTAACACAATATTACATAAATGAACAAGCTATTCCTCAATATTTAAATGTCCAACCAGGAGCCTTTCCAGTATTAGAATATATAATAGCAATTTCATCATCGGCTTTATTTGGGAGTTGCGCAACAAATGTCTATGATATAGCTCTTTTTGAATGTCCTAATGCTGGTGGTGGTGCTATTTCTGGAATTGGTGCTCCTGCAACGTGTAAACAAGTAAATGAACCTTTAGAGTTTTGTGACACTATGAAATATGTTTGTTATCTTGTTGGTGGTCCAACTCCTCCTAATCAACCAGTATATGTTGAATGGCATTGGACAGTTGAAGCTTTTCACCCTCTTGCGGGTCGACCAAGTTATTATACCGGTAAATTTGTATATGTGGCTACTGTAGAATGGCTAGTTAATCTATTTAATTCTAATGGCTACCCAATACCACTCTTGAACCAAACAAATCACACACCAAAGTAAAGTCTTTACACATATTCAATTCGCAAAGGTGTAAAATATTAAATTGATAATATATAACTATTTACAACCTTATCAAATTAATTTTATTTCATTTTAAAAAGTATTTTGCTCCACTTTTTTTTAAAAGTGGATATATATATATATATGTCAAGTAATTATACCCAATATTTAGGAGCGAAAAGATGTTGTGATTTAAAAGTACAAGGACCACAAGGTCCGGCAGGCGCTCAAGGAGCTGCTGCTGTAGGTCCAGTGGGATATCAAGGATATACCGGATCGCAAGGATACCAAGGAGCAACAGGTCGTGGCTGTGTTGGACCGACAGGAGCGCCAGGAGCGCCAGGAGTAACAGGAGCACAAGGAGCAACAGGAGCACAGGGTGTTGAAGGTCTCGCTGGTGGAGCAGGTTTAATATTATATTATAATTATGGTTTAGGAGCTATAGCAGGAGCAGGCAGATATCCATTACAAAGGTCTACAAATTATATTAATACACCTTCCCCAAACCCAGTAACCTTCCCAGTTGGTAACGTGTTATGGAGATTAAATCCTACTGTCACGAGCCCTTTTTCAATTTCCGGAGGATCATATCAAAGTGTTATATTTGCCTCTGCTGTTTCGCTTACAACTACTAGTAGTATACAAATTACAAGTGTTACGCAGGAGTTAGGTAGTATATCAATCGCAACAATTAGTAATCCTGTTTCTATACCAACAACAGCAACAGCCGTAACACCATATATATTACTTGGTAATATCGAGACTACAGGAGGTCCTTGGAATTTTAATACAACAAATAATACATATATTGATTTAACACTTACTATAACCGGCGCACCAGTGGACATTACTTTCCAAACCGCAGGAGCATATAGTAACATAAATTTATTAACACCAGTTTTAATTCAAGGACAAACAGGAGCACAAGGTGCCACGGGATTCCAAGGAGCCACAGGAGCACAAGGAGCAACTGGATTCCAAGGATCTACAGGAGCACAAGGCGCAACTGGTTTTCAAGGTGATACAGGAGCACAAGGAGCCACAGGAGCACAAGGTTCTACAGGATTTCAAGGATCTACAGGAGCACAAGGAGCAACTGGTTTTCAAGGTGATACAGGAGCACAAGGAGCCACGGGAGCCATAGGGATAACAGGTTTTCAAGGTGCCACAGGTCCCGTAGGGATAACAGGAGCCCAAGGTGATACAGGAGCACAAGGAGCAACTGGTTTCCAAGGATCTACAGGAGCACAAGGAGCAACTGGATTTCAAGGAGCAACAGGAGCACAAGGAGCAACAGGTTTCCAAGGTGATACAGGAGCACAAGGAGCAACAGGTTTTCAAGGTGCTACAGGAGCACAAGGAGCAACCGGAGCACAAGGTGCTACAGGAGGAACTCCTTGGATACCGATGAATGGAGTTGGTTTGTCAGGTACTGGATACACAGGTATTGGTGTGACAGGTCAAGATGTTTTAATATATGGTAATTTATTATTGACCGGTGGAATTGACCCAACTTATTTAGCATTTACACCGCAAGGTCTCACAGGACCCCAAGGGTTTATTAATCCTTTATGGGTAGATAATATTGGTAATTTGCGCTCAGAGAAAATTTTTTTACAAAATGGTACTACTGGGGGAGCTGCTAATCCTATTTTAACTCTTAATAATACATATGGTGCCACAGGTGCTACTGCTGGCGTTCCATCTGTTGAGGTCTATAAAAGTGGTCGTAATGTAGTTGCTGGTGATATTATTTATTCACAACAATTCAACGCAAATAATTATCAAGGAATAAAGAAAACTTTTGGTAAGGTTGAAAGTGTAATAACTTCTTCTAATGCTCTTACTGATGATGACGGGGCATTAGATTTTTATACTTGCGTTAATGGAACAAGTAGTTTGGTTTTGCGATTGAATGGTAATGATAATGAGAACAATTCTTTTAGACCTTTGGATATGAACGGAAATAATATACGAACAAGTACTGGTAATTTAACTATAACTACTGCTGGTTCTACTGGTGGTAATTTAACATTAACAACTGTTGGTGCTACTGGTGCTGGTGAAATCTCTATTCAAGGAAAAGGAACTTCTACTATGACTGCCCCTACAATTGGTATTACTTCTACTGGTGCGTCTTCTGCTTTAAATCTTCATTCAGTAGGAGCAAATGCGTATGTTAGTATTCAAGGTGCGGACGATATTGCCTTAACTGCTGGAACAGGTGATATTTTAATGACTGCTGGAAGTGGTATGTCTTTATCAACTGCTTCTGCGACTGGAACAGGACAAATTGTTTTAAGTCCTAAACTAACTTCAAATGTATTAGTTAATGGTGTAATGAGACAGACTTGGACGAGTAGTGGCGATACTTCAACAATTACATACGATAATGACGCACCTTCTTTTAACTCTTCTATTAATATGTTTTATCAAAGTCCAGCAGGGGATATGGGAACATATATTCAAAATATTCCTACTATTCAACGCATTCAACAGAGCGATACAATTAATAATAGAGGTGCTGAATATTCGCCTCAAAAAGTTTTATTAAACGATAATAATACTGGACGAACAGCAAAAATAGAAAATAATGTAACCAGCGGTGAGAACAGAATGGATTTGTTTTTTAATCAAGGAGCAGGTGTAGTCGCTCAAAGTGGAATAGTAAATACTGCTGGGACGCAATTGTTATATTTAACTCATACTAATAATGCGAATAGTAAAGCGGTAAGCGTTAGACAAGATACAGGTGGGACAGGAAAAATACAATACGATAATACTATTGATATTTCTGCTTTTGAAATTACAAGTGTTAATACTGGTTTAACTATAACTGGAAATAATGATGTTGATATTACAAGCACTACTAAAAATGTAAATATTACTTCTAATAATACTGCTGCTGGAACTACTGATGGTATTAATCTTACTACTACTCAAAAAATAACTATGAATATGAATGAGTTAGTAATGAATGGGTCTAACCTTTATACGCCAAGTAATCCTTCAACTTCCGCTGGGTCTTTAATTATTACTCTTAATGGAACTCAATATAAAATAGGATTATTTCTTTAACAAAATATCGTGTTTTTTGCTTTAGTTTCACTATTTGTTTTATTTAAAACTTTTAGATTTATTTCATTTAAAACTTTTAAATTTATCTCATTTAAAAAAGTATTTTACTCCACTTTTTTTAAAAGTGGATATATATATGTCAAGTAATTATACCCAATATTTAGGAGCAAAAAGATGCTGTGATTTAAAAATACAAGGACCTCAGGGTATTCAAGGCGCTCAAGGAGTTTCTGCTGTAGGAGGAATGGGATATCAAGGAGCAACAGGAGGGACAGGAGCACAAGGAGCAACAGGTCGTGGTTGTGTTGGACCGACAGGATCACCGGGAGCGCCAGGAGTAACAGGAGCACAAGGAGCAACAGGACCACAAGGTGTTGAAGGTCTCGCTGGTGGAGCAGGTTTAATATTATATTATAATTATAGTTTAGGTCCTATATCAGGTGCCCCAGCTAATACATATCCATTACAAAGGAGTACAGCTCCTGGAGCTGCCACAGTAACCTTCCCAGTTGGTAACGTGTTATGGAGATTAAATCCTACTGTCACGAGCCCTTTTTCAATTTCTGGAGGATCATATCAAAGTGTTATATTTGCCTCTGCTATTTCGACTACACTAAACTCTAGTATACAAATTACAAGTGTTACACAGGAGTTAGGTGGTACATCAATCGCATCAATTAGTAATCCGGTTACTGTTTTAGTAGCAGCAACAACCGTGACACCATATATATTACTTGGTACTATCGAGACTACAGGAGGTCCTTGGAATTTTAATACAACAAATAATACATATATTGATTTAACACTTACTATAACCGGCGCACCAGTGGCAATTACTTTCCAAACCGCAGGAGCATATAGTAACATAAATTTATTAACACCAGTTTTAATTCAAGGACCAACAGGACCTCAAGGAGCTACTGGATTCCAAGGTGCTACAGGAGCACAAGGAGCAACTGGATTCCAAGGATCTACAGGAGCACAAGGCGCAACTGGTTTTCAAGGTGATACAGGAGCACAAGGAGCTACTGGTTTCCAAGGAGCTACAGGATCTCAAGGAGCAACTGGTTTTCAAGGTGCTACAGGATTCCAAGGAGCAACTGGTTTCCAAGGAGCTACAGGATCTCAAGGAGCAACTGGTTTCCAAGGAGCTACAGGATCTCAAGGTGCTACAGGATTTCAAGGAGCAACTGGTTTCCAAGGTGCTACAGGATTCCAAGGAGCTACAGGATTCCAAGGTGCTACAGGATTCCAAGGAGCTACAGGATTCCAAGGAGCTACAGGATCTCAAGGAGCAACTGGTTTTCAAGGTGCTACAGGAGCACAAGGAGCAACTGGTTTTCAAGGTGCTACAGGATTCCAAGGAGCTACAGGATCTCAAGGAGCAACTGGTTTTCAAGGTGATACAGGAGCACAAGGAGCAACTGGTTTTCAAGGTGCTACAGGATTCCAAGGAGCTACAGGATCTCAAGGAGCAACTGGTTTTCAAGGTGATACAGGAGCACAAGGAGCAACTGGTTTTCAAGGAGCAACTGGTTTCCAAGGTGATACAGGTGCACAAGGAGCCACGGGTTTCCAAGGTGCTACAGGATTTCAAGGAGCTACAGGAGCACAAGGTGCTACAGGAACACAAGGGGCAACAGGTTCCATAGGGCCGACAGGACCAGGAGGAGCACTTGGATTTTATGCTTCATTTGGTTCCACTGCAAACCAAAGTATTACTAGCGTAGGAACTACATCATATTTTAACAATTTATATATAGATGGAGCTGGTAATAACCAAGTCACATTATCTGGCGCTAATAATGATACTATTGTAGTTGCCAATCCAGGAACATATAATATTCAATTTTCGGCACAATTTGAAGGACCAAATAATGAAGATATTTTTATATGGCTTGAAGAAAATGGTGTCGCTGTTCCAAATTCAAATACAAGAATACATACAAGTGGTGGTGGAAGCCCCCTAGTAGCTGCTTGGAATTGGTTTATTACAACTACAACAACAAATGAAACATTTAGAATCGCTTGGACTGCTAGTGATACAGGTGTAATAATATTTTCTGCCACAAACACTTATGGTCCAACAATTCCGCCGATAATTTTAACAGTGCAACAAGTGATGAATACACAAATAGGTGCTACAGGAACACAAGGAGCCACGGGTTTCCAAGGTGCTACAGGAGCACAAGGAGCCACAGGTTTCCAAGGTGCTACAGGAGCACAAGGAGCAACAGGAGGAAGTCCTTGGATGCCTATGAATGGTATCGGAACGACCGGTGGATACACAGGAATCGGTGTAACAGGACAAGATGTACTTATATTTGGTAATTTATTAGTGACCGGTGGAATTGATCCAATCTATTTAGCTTTGACACCCCAAGCTTCAGGACCAACAGGATTTACAAATCCATTATGGGTAGATAGTGTAAATGGAAATGCTTTGCGTTCAGAAAATATTTATTTGGATAAACCAGCTGCTAATAATGCTTATATATCATTAAAACCAGAAAATACTACTTCTCAAATTATATTATCAGATGGTGGCATAAATGATATGAGAATGAGTATGACATATGAAAAAATAGAAATAATAAATAATTCTGTTCCTCCTACATTAATAACAAAAATTCAACCTTCAAATATAACTCTTACGGATACTAATAATGCTACAATTTCGCAAGTAAAAGGTAGTGAATTGAATGTTAAAGACGCAGGGCAGAATAGGTCAAATATTATTCAATCTAATAATACTGTTATTACTGAAGGTCTTTTTTCTTCTACTCAAACAAGTCAAGGTATTTCTGCTTCATTTAATGACGGAACTGGAAATGGAGGTTTTATTTCATTAAACTCTGTTAGTGGTTTAACTATTGATAATTTTACTGGCAGTAATGATAGTAGAGCAGAACTAACTACGGCAAGTGGTAAAACTCAATTGAAATGCTACAATTTCAATACAAGTGCTTTATTAGATTATGATATTCTTGCTTCTAATTTATTATTAAATGGAGTTTCTATCTCTAATCCAACTCTCTCACAAGTATTAACTGCTAATGATAATGCTAATAGTTTAAGTATATCTAATTTAAGCAATCTTGGTGTTACTACTATTAATGGTTCTGCTTATCCCCCTTCTGTTGCTACACCTTCTTGGAATGACACGCTTACTATAAATAGTAGTGCTTCTCAATCTATTAGTTTGGGAGGTAATAATATTAATTCAGTTAATAACATACAAGTAAATACTATTAATGGAGGAACTGTTACAACAATTGGTTTACTATGGAGTGATTTTACAAATACGAATGCTTATAATAATTTACCCAATCAAGCATACGCTTTACAAAATACGAGTGGTGTAATACAACAATCTCAACAACTTTTTAACCAATTCCAAATAGATAATACTGGTGGAGGTTTTCCAACTAATATGACGCTTAATTCAAGTTCATTAAGTTTTACTGATAATACAAGTTCTACTACAACTTCTTATAGTTCTAATAATATATCAAGTCAAAACGGAACTGCTTTTACGATTACTGCTGGTAGTGGAGGTAGTGGTCTTCAATCATTAAATCTAAATTGTAGTGCGTTGGTTATTAACGGAACTACTTATTCGCCCTCTACCCCTAAATTATCTCAAATAACAAGTAATACTACAAGTTGGTCTATTAGTGCTGGTAGTTTTAGTATTGTAGCAAGTGGTTCATTTACTTTTGCGAATGGTTGGTCTGGAAATAAAGAGTTTCAATTATTATTCTCTTTTAATAACTATAACGCGAGTGAGACTACTGGAATATTGTATATTGAGTTTTTTGATAATCTCGGTAATGGTTCTTTTCCTTTTTGTTTTAATTCTACTACCCCTTGTATGAATACTAACGGCAGTAGTTTTTCTGGTTCATATACGCTATTTAGTATTGCCGATAGAGTACAACTTGCTAATAATAGTGGTTCTCCTACATTTACTTTCAATATCTATTTAGGTCATAATGGCGGAACTTGGTCTGGCGACGCAAGATATAGTATTGTATTGACGGAGATTTAAAATATTTAGATTTATATAAATAAATCATTAAATCAGAGCAATATATGAGATCATTACAGGAAGATTTTTTACCATAATTCTCTATCAGTTCACGTAATATTTTTTCTTTATTTTATTATTAAAAAAGTATTATATTTTGCTTTTTGCTCCGCTAATATTTCATATAGCCCTTCGCTTCACCCTTCGCTTCGCTTAAAAAAAACTTTTTCTAATGGTATATTATATTACTATGGCCAATACCAGATTTAATTATGACGATTGTAGAACAATGAAAAGGTTACAACAACAGACAGACCCAGGCCGATGGATTTTAAATGTGCCTGGTAATGGTGTGGATCCTTGTTACATAGAAGACCCTCAAATCATTATCCAAAAATGGGGCGCGAATTTAAGGACAAACACAATTAATTTAGAAAGTGAATTGCGAGGTGTCAGTAAGCCCTTAAGCCGTGATTGTTTAGGAAAAGATGAATATAAAAATTACAATGTCACAAATGAGGCTATAAAATACCCTACTTGTAATAATTTGTTTACAGACCAGTCAAGAGCAACAAACCCGGCTTGGTGGTATCGTGATGTCGAACAAACCGATTGGTATTATCCTCCTCTAAATCCTCAAGAAAACACTTGTATGCCTTTTCAAAATAATCTAAATACACGAGTTTTAGAAAAAGATTATTTTACACCAAAGAGAGATTGTGTGATTAATGAGTCAAACAATTATTTGCCAGCGAGCTATAATTTGATTAGAGGTGGTTATGTAGCGGGACCGACCACGTGTGCGCAAACAAATTCTTGCGCATCGGCGAAGAAAGCATAGAAGAAAATAATAACCTGATAACATTATTTAGATTATTATTGAAAGGTTAAAAATATAAAAAATATAATAGTTAATATATATAATAATGGAATTAGCAATCCCTTTAATAGCATTAGGTGGTATGTATATAGTATCAAATCAAACACCATCAAAATCGTGCGATACTGAAAAAGGAAAAACACAAAAAATAAATCAAGAGAATTTTACGAGTATGGGTGTAAATCGAAATTATTTACCAAACACAAATACTCCTCCTCAGAATTTTCCGGTTTCAAATATAAATCAATTAGTCGATACAGTTCAAGAGTATCCAAACCCAAATGCGGCGACTGATAAGTATTTCGACCAAAATGCGTATCAACAAAGAGTCCGTAATAAAGAGCCCGTTGGACAAAACCCGCAACAAATTTATTCGATGACCGGTAATTATTTAGATTCAGAGCAATTTAAACACAACAATATGGTGCCTTTTAATGGTGGAAAAGTAAAGGGCAACACATATGATGTTAATATTGCTGAGTCGGTTTTAGATAATATGATTGGCTCCGGCTCTCAAACCATCAAGAAAATAGAGCAAGCGCCACTATTCAAGCCGGAAGACAATATGCAGTGGGCTTATGGAGCACCCAATAACAGTGATTTTTACCAATCCCGTGTGAATCCCGGTATGAAAAATAATAACATCAAACCATTTGACAGTGTTATGGTTGGGCCCGGTCTTGATAAAGGTTATAATAGTGTAAATGGAACAGGTGGTTACAATTCAGGAATGGAGGCGCGCGACAAATGGTTGCCTTATACCGTGGACCAAATGAGAGTGGCGACCAATCCCAAACTGGAATACGAGCTTACGAATCACGAAGGTCCTGCGAATTCTTATATTAAGAACGCTGCGTCGACTGAAACGATGGGTCGTGTAGAAAAACAGAGACCGGATACGTTTTTTATTAATACACAAGACCGTTGGCTAACAACAACTGGCGCCGAAAAGGGCGAAACATTGCGATCTATTCAGGAAATGGGAATAGTCAGACGTAATGATATTGTGACGGACTATATGGGTCCTGCTGGAGCGGCGGATAGAAAAGCGGCTTATGCTCCTGAAAATTTTGAGAAAAGTAAGCGTCACGAGTCGATGACAACAAGTGTCAATCACTCGTCAGCACAGCGTCGTGGTCCCAGTACAGATACTGATAATTTTTTACGCAGTCACACAAATTACGAAAATAATAGGTCTACTATGAGACAACCTGAAACCCATAGAAGCGGATTTAGTGGCGCAATTGGCGCGGTTATTTCTCCTATAATGGATATATTTAGACCTACTCGCAAAGACGAGACAATACACAATGTCCGTATTTATGGTGAAGCTGCTCCTGCTGTTCCCAAAGGTTATGTTTATAATCCAAGCGACGCAACAACTACAACCATTAAAGAGACGACATTGTATGCGCCAACATTTAACATTAATAACCAAAAAGAGGGTATGTATGTTAATAACGCAATGCCAGGTGAAGCAACTCAAAGAGATAGTACAAGTTGTAGTTATATTGGCACGTCTGGTGGAGCGGCGACTGGGTTCGGTGATATGAGTTATTCAGCAGCTTATAATCAACATAATAATGATATTAAATCGTCGACTGTTATGAATAGACCTAACCAAGGCGGAACACAAATCTTTAACCAGCAAATGAATTTGACAACTATTAAGAGTGATAGCGACCGATTTGCTGGCCGAGTAAATCCGGCAATATCAGTGACGCCATTGCCGCCATCGGTTCAAACATATGGTTCTATTACTATGCCGCAATATTACAATGAGTGTGCTGGTTGTGACCGTATTCAGCCTGATATTTTGAACGCTTTTAGAAATAATCCTTACACACATTCGCTAACGACATCTGTATAAGCCTTGGCGACTGTATAAAGCGTTTACAAAAGCTTACTGATTTTTTTTATCACGAAATCTACATTCAAATTTTTCCTTTAACCATTTTTCATTAGCGAAGTCGTAATTAATATGTACGTCTTGTAAATATGGTATAAAATTTTTAAGATTGCTTGTGTTAATAAGGTCCCTCACATCCAATTTATAACTGTTTTTCTTACTTACGCAAATGACCCACGGTTTCATACATTGACAAAAAATGTGTTGAGGTATCTTCATTTCAAT
>Ga0247722_10001864_pt1 | contig 11291 bp, 11 predicted proteins | sample MSEWelMarce3H_FC_FD_189094 | JGI IMG/M metagenome (GOLD analysis project Ga0247722, IMG submission 189094) | Subsurface sediment microbial communities from gas well in West Virginia, United States - MSEEL Well Study Marcellus 3H_FC | ecosystem: Environmental > Terrestrial > Deep subsurface >... | reverse complement strand
CCTTTACATCATCATGACTCTATTAAATTAAGTCCTGAATCTGTGATTGCTAAACCCTTTAAAACTGTATCTACCTTGCTTTCTTCAACCCTCCAAAATGACATTTTTAAATTAAGTTCTGAATCCGTTTCTCAATTAACCAACCTTTTAAACACTAAACATTTATCTAAAGGTGGCTGGGATTTAGCTCACTCCGTTTTATCCATGTCTGCCGATGAACTAACAAAACTTATTGACAATCAACAGCTAACACCTAAAGGCGATGGGTGGGAATTAGCTTATTAACGCCACTTGAGGATAACACTATGCAATTTCAATCAAAAATCAAAGTCTTAGGCATGAAAGCCAACAAGGGCAGCATGGACAACGGTCAACAATATGACAGTACAAAAGTCTATGTAGAAACGCCACTGGACGAAACAAAAGGCAATGCTAAAGGCTTCGCGGTTGCTGAATACACACTGGGTTTAGCTGCTGAGTTCGACCGATTCAAAGGCATGACATTCCCTTTTGAAGCGACTGCCACGCTTGAGCTAGTTACCACAGGCAAAATGCAAAAAACACAAATGACCGCTTTAGTTCCTATCGTCCAGAAAGGTGCTTAATCATGCTCACACGGGTGATTATTTTGCAGGACTTAGAAAATATGCAATTTCTAGCTCCTTCGCCCGATGGTGACGTAACTTTTACGCCTTTTTTAACCGAAGCTGGCATGTTTTTAAGTGAAGAAGAAGCGCAAGAAACGGCAGAAATGATGCACTGTGAACAGTTTCATTATTTTGCTTGTTTTGTTGATGCTCAAACCGTTCTAGCACATAGGCAATAAATTATGGCCACTTTGTACTATTCCTGTGATGGCTCTGTTACTGCTGGGAATGGCAATAACAGTCAGGCGTTATCGTGTTCTACAGGGTGGCAAACGTACACCCCTCCGACAAATGAGCCTCAAACTTTTGAGTTGTCGGGGGAGTTGTTGACGGCTGCTGATGCGTCCGCGCTATTAGCGGCTGTTATGGTCTTAGTTGCTCTTTGGGCAACTTTTAAAATTATCCTCAATACAATGGGAATAAAACTATGAAAGAAGTCAATCCACAGTTCGCCGACAAGCCAACTGTAAAAATCATGGGACGTACTTTTGTTGGTACTACTGCATTATTGGCGGCGGGTGCTTCTCAAGCTGCTATTGATGTATCGGCAACAACAACAGCTTTAGTCACTGACGGCACAAGTGCCATTACTGCGGTTGGTCTTGCTTTGATTACGTTGGCGGGTATTGCTGTAGTGTTTAAATGGGTTAAAGCGGCGTTTTTCTAATCTGCTTTTATCTGTGCTTGGGGGAGTAATCCCCCTTTTTTTCGGAGTTAAAAATAAATGTCTGCTTTTCATCGTTTCATATTTAGCACATTTTTATTTTTAGCTTTAGGCTGTTTTTGGGCTTCTTCTGTTTTTGCTGCTACTACTAATTATTATTACTCATCGTCTGCTACTCCCACGTCTGGCACTTGTGGACTAGTCCCAAAACCTTTTTGTGATGCTCATTTTGCTGCAATCAACGCATCAGGCAATTTACAAAATATTGGCTGCGAACCTAATTCTAATTCCCCAAATTATTACTATTTGCGTTTAAAATCTAGGGGGACGACCTATGTTAACGGTCAACCTGTTACCGTCTGGAATGATGCTCCTTCCAAATTAATTGCTACTCGTAGTTCTAAAATTTGTCAGGATGGCGAAAAATTTGAGCTAAATGGCTGCTCTGCTACTTGTGTTCCTGACCCTTGCGCTGCTTTTGAGGGTGTGGAATCTGATGCTTTAGTTACTTGTGGTACTGCCTCCTGTCCAAGTCCTGAAACTTTTGATTATAACGGCTCAACTGTTGGCTGTTCGGGCGGTGCAAAAACTCAATTTATTCCTGCTCCTGTTGCTGCTACTGTCATACGTTCTTGCGCTCATACTATAAAAGCAGGTCAAGGGTTGCCCACAACTGCAAAAGTCAAAACAACTGCGAGCGGCTCAAGCACTCAAGCATTTTGTTATGCAACCTATGTCAATGATGGCATTTCATCTGCTGACATTGCACCTATAAATGATGTCGTTTCGTTATCCTTTGGCGGTGTCACTCCAACAACTGAAAATGGCCAATGTCCAGACGGTACTGTAAAAGGTCAAATGAATGGTCAATGGGTTTGTGTTGCTGATTCAAATGCGGGTACTGGTTCGGGCTGTCCTACGGGTCAAATTAAAAATAATTCGGGCGAATGTGTGCCATTTTCACAAGCGGGTAACGGTTCTGGCTCTGGTTCTGGTAGTGGCTCTGGTAGTGGTTCTGGTAGTGGTTCTGGTAGTGGCTCTGGTAGTGGCTCTGGTAGTGGCTCTGGTAGTGGCTCTGGTTCTGGCTCTGGTAGTGGCTCTGGTTCTGGCTCTGGTAGTGGCTCTGGTTCTGGCTCTGGTTCTGGTTCTGGTGGCGGCGGTGGTGGTGGTAAATGTGACCCACAAACTGGGGCGGGTTGTTCACCCACTGGCGGTACTGGTACTTATTCAGGCTCTGTTGGTTGTGAGACAGCTCCCGCTTGTACTGGTGATGTTGTCCAGTGCGGTTTAATTCAACAGGAATGGCAAAGTGGCTGCGATTTACAAAAAAATCTCACTGGTGTACCTGACGGCGGCGGCTCTCAATATGCCGAAGTTGGCACTAACACAAATGATTCTCGCGTGACTGCTGCTGTAGGCTCTTTGACTAATTACACGAATGACATAAAAGCCTTTTTAGTTCCTCCGACTGCGGGGTCTTGTCCTGCTGATTTTTCAGTTTCAGTTATGAATCATTCTATTGTTATTCCACTCTCTAAGGCATGTCCTTTATTTCAGTTTATGCGTTTTTTGCTTCACTTAATAGTCAATCTTGTTTGTTTGCGTATTCTTTATAGTTCATTTGTGAGGGTTTAAAAATGTTTAGATTACTAGCCATATTTTTTGAGCCATTATTTCGACTCATTGCTGGCGGTGCTGCTGTTTATTTAATTTATGACATGATGGCGAATATCGTTATGCCCTTGTTTAGTCAGCTATCAACTGCAGCTATTACTGACGCGACAAATACAGGCGGCTGGGCTGCTCAACTCCCTGTTGTTGCTCAATTTTTCGATTTTTTCCAAGTTTCTCGTCATGTATCGCTTATTGTTGCTTGCATCATGGCGGGGGCTGCTCTCAAGTTTGCTACTGCATCTATGAAAGCGTTTACTAACTCCTTAAAGGGAGTTGGTACTGGTGCAGGTGGTCGCTAATGCTCCACTTAATTACAGGCGTACCAGGTGCGGGCAAAACATCTTTTACATTAGATGAGTTTCTAAAAATAGAAAATCGTCCTAAATACGCAACGCCTGTTAATGGTCTAGACTATGCCAAGCACAACATAGAAAAAATTGATTCATTAGAAGAATGGGTACATCTTCCCGAAGGCTCGGTGATATTTTGCGATGAGGCTCAACAGTTCTTACGTCCCAAGCGTAAAGATGCGGTAAGTCCCGAATGGGTCACAGAATTTGAAACACATCGGCACAGGGGCTTAGATTTTTATTGCACCACACAACACCCGATGTTTATCGACATTCATTTTAGGCGGTTGGTGGGTGAACATGTACACTATCACAGGGCGTATGGTTCTCGCTTAATTGCACAGCGTAAGTGGCAACGTTGTATAGATGACCCTAACGACTTTCACGCACTGCAAGAAGCAGAAATAAAGCATTTAACTTTACCTAAACATATTTTTAAAGAATATAAATCAACCACTGTTGATACGCATAAATTTAAAGTTCCGCGTAAGCTGGTGGTTGCTCTGTCGTTCTTGCTGCTTTTGGGCGGTATCTCTGCTTATTTAGCTTCGGGCTTTTTGGGTAAAGCTGCTGATAATATCGCTAAATCTAAAGAAGATGCACCAACAATACAGGCGCAAGGTCAAGGCCCTGCTGTCGCCAGTGGACAAAATACAGGGCTGTATGCTTCATCGTTGAATAATGCCCAAGATAAACCCTTAACTATTGATGACTTCACGCCAGTATTGCCTACAATGCCCCATACCGCGCCATATTATAAAGATGTTGCACAGCCTGTAACCTTTCCTCGCTTTGCAGGTTGTATGCGTTCGTTTCACAAAACAAAACAGCAAGAAGTTTGCCGATGTGTCACGCAACAAGGAACGACTTTAGCCGTTCCACTGGAGCAATGTGCGTCTGTGGTTGATGGTGATGGTATGCCTTTTGACCCTTTCCGCTCGGAACAAGTTGCTCAAGCTGTATCTGTTGAGCCTCAACCTGTAGCCATTAAAGAAACAAGGGAGCGCGGCTAATGGTTGCAAGAAAAGAAACAAACGGCACTTGGACGGCTGATTTTTATTTGAATAATAAACGGCTTCGCAAACGTGGTTTTTTAACAAAATCAGCCGCCATACGCTATGAAAATGAAACACTGCAACAGCCCCAACAAGCAACCGTTCAAGATGATACTCTAATGGACTTAGTGCATTTATGGCATAAACTGCATGGCTCAACACTTAAAGATGCTAAGTACCGTTATTCACGGACTCAAGCGATTGTAGAGCGGTTGGGCAATCCTTTGGCCAATGATTTTAACGCATTGGCATGGGCAAATTATCGCACTGAGCGGCTAAAAACAGTCACACCTGAAACGATTAACCATGAACAGCGTTACTTATCTGCCGTGTTTTCGGAGTTAATGCGCTTGGGTGCGTGGCTTGGTGACAATCCTATTTTAGCTATACGGCAAATGAAAACTGACCAAACTGAATTACAGTTTTTAAGTTTAGAAGATGTTAAAAAGCTGCTTGATGAATGTCAAAAAAGCACAAATACCCATTGTTATCCTGTCGCCTTATTATGCCTTGCCACAGGTGCAAGATGGGACGAAGCCGAAAGTCTGCCACGTCATGCGGTGTACGGTGGTAAAGTTCATTATCATAAAACTAAAAATGGACAAAGTAGGGCTGTTCCTATTAGTCCAGATGTTCAAAAAGTCATACTAGAGCAAGGTCTCCCCAGTGGTCGCCTTTTTATGTCTTGCCGTTCTGCATTCCGTTCAGCTTATGAGCGTTGCGGCTTTGACACACCAAGACAACTTACGCATATCCTGCGCCATACCTTTGCTAGTCATTTTATGATGGCTGGCGGTGACATATTGACCTTACAAAGAATACTAGGTCACTCGTCTATACAAGTGACAATGCGCTACGCGCATCTGTCACCGTCTCATCTACAAGCGGCGGTTCAATTATCGCCCTTATCACAAATGATAGGTTTGTAATATGTATTACTTATTACACATATATATTACATAATAAAAATTACATATATTGATGTTTTAATCATCGTCTCAAAAGTCTAAACCATTCACGGTCAGTGGCGCGAATGAGCGAACCACTGGCCTGTTACTGTGCTTAGTTCTAACTGAGCGACAACCTTGTATGACTGCTTGTTGATGCAAGAAGCTTCAACGGCTTCTTAATGAGCTTTGTCTTCTTTGCGGCCTATCCTTTAGTCATTCCAAACCAATGAACCCGCCTATTATTAACCGCTTTTAAAAACAGAATAGACGCGGCTATTTTAAAAAAAACTTGCTTAGGCTTTTGTCGTGCTTATAAACAAGTCCGCGCTTGCGCTTTCCTTCCTGTTTTTGCTTTTAACGCTTGAGCGGTTCGTTGACGAATTGGAACAAGTCGCTTGCGGCGAATGCCTGCAAGTGTGCTTGTGTAAATTCTGTCAATGAGGCGCGTTTATCTGACTAATTTTATTTTTTACGTGGAAAAAAAGAAAATGTTGCTCTAGTGAGGCCACTAGGCCGAACGTGCGACATTTTCGCATTTTGGAGCGTAAAAAATATCTCTTGGTCTCACTTTGGTCTCATCTTGGTCGCACTTGCTAAAATTTAACAAATAAAAAAGCCCTGCATTTCTGCAAGGCTTTGATATTAAAGCGGTAATTTGGTGGCTATGACGGGACTCGAACCTGTGACCCCAGCATTATGAGTGCTGTGCTCTAACCAACTGAGCTACATAGCCAACGCTCTCTACAAGAGAGGCGCGTATTTTCTTAGTCTAGGCACATCTTGTCAAGCACTTAATCGAAAAAATCACTTATCAAAGCCAATGTCGCGCAAAAATTGAGCCATATCCTTCAAATACTTACCTTGGTCTAAATGCAAAATATGATTTCCGGGAAACCAATGCAATCGACATCTATCCCAATGTTCCCATAACAAACGACTATGTTTTGGAGGGGCGAGTCTGTCACCTGCGCCGCTAATAATCATCAGTCGTTCTTTGGGCAGTTTAGGTGCGTAAGTTAAAGGACATTGTACCGAAAGCGTATGTCTTGCTTCGTGAATGTTAATACCTGCCATGCGTAAACCTGTTTTAACTAAGGGGGCAACAGGAAACCACTCGTATAACAAATCAACTAAGCTCACGACAGGCACATTAGGCATGGCAAATTGTAAACGGTCTTCTACAGCCGCTAAAATAGCACTGGTATAACCGCCCAAAGAAATACCCGTTACACCTATTTTTTCTACACCTGTACTTTCCAAGTAATCCATAAATAAGCGAAAGTCATAAACAGATTGAGCAACTGCTTCATTAATATGCAAAATCCCATGAGCAAAATAACCATAGCCACCAAAGGGTTCGGTAGGTGCTTTGCGTCTGCCATGAAAGGGTAGGGTATAAAGTAAAATGTCATAACCCTGCTTATAAAACCACGGTAAAGCTAACCATTTGCTATTAAACCAATAAGGATCAGCCATAAAACCGTGAATCATACAAATCGTTGGGCGTGGCTTGTCACCGTGTCGCCAATGTTGCGCCCATGCTGTGCTATTGTGTTTAAGTTTGGCATAGGCTTCTCGTTGTTTCGGATTAACGGTCACAAAGGGACTTTCAAAAGATAATAGTTCACATACGCCGCCATCAGTAGGTTTGTAATCCATCATGCCCGCAGGATGTTTATGAACCGTGACTTTTTCGGTAGGTTTTTTAAAAAACTGGGCGGGGTCGTGCGTATCACCAATTTTTTGATAAAAAAAACGGTCAGCATAATCTTCGGCAAGTTGTTTGGGCGATAGCGTAAAGGGCAGACAACAGACACTGGCCAAAGAAGCCATCGCGGTACGCAAACCAATGTCTAATGCAGCCGTTCCTTCAACCATTATTTGGGTTTTAAAGTCTAAATAAAAATCATCAGGAAATTTATGAAAGCTCGGCTCTAATGAGTTCCACCACGGCTGCTGAGGCAAAAAATGGCGTGATTGATTATAGGTTTGATTAGCAACCCGCGACACAATAGAACTTAATTTTCCCATACTCGAACCCTAATTTGTTGGACGATAGTACGGTAAAATAGCGGTAATTGTCAGCCTTGACAATCTTTTATCAACATTGTTTTTTAATCACTATGCCAATGCTATTGTCATCTATGGTTTTTGTTTCAAATTCAATCGCTAAAAATTGTTGAATCACTGCCATATTACTTTCACAGTGAGGGCTAATCTGCGTGGTACTCAAACTACCTGCACCCGTTAAAGCCATCGGCAATAATAATTGATCGGCCAAGTATTCATTAACACTTGCTTGGCTGTTTAAAAAAGTTTGCGCTTCTTTACAGGTCACGGCGGCTACTTTTTCGGCACTGACACCATGTTCGGCAAAACCACTAAATACGTTTGTCACTTGTGTATCGGCAATCATTAGTAATAAAACATTGCCTTGTCCCATCGCACGAATAGACTTAATTTCAGTTTGCTCGTCTGTCCAAGCCATCTGTTGTCTCACGGTGTGTAACTCACGTTCGGCGATATGAATAGGTAAAGAACAAATCAGGCTTTGTGCATAAGCGTTTTGAGTTTCACCTCGTGTTTGTAAATGCAGGGGAGTGAGTGTATGGCATGGTTCAATTTTTACCATCAATTCGCCACCACCAGCAGGATAAAAGCCATGTTTACGAATATTGAAGCTAAGATTGATACCCATTTGGGCTAACAATGGTAAAAAAGACAGCTCCAAAAAATCGGCAGGCGGCGCGGATTGATTATGTGTCCCGCCCGTAATGGTCACGGTGCTTGAACCATCTGCCATGAGCAACGCGGGTAAAATAGCTTGTAATACTAAGGTTGTGCTACCTGCGGTGCCAATATCAAAATGATAGTTTCCATTTTTAATGCTATTAGGAATAAAAACAAGGTCTTGGCTATTTAATTCCGCGCCCGTGACTTGGGCATCACAAATTTGTTGTGCCGCTTTAACAGCAGTTAAATGCTGACGCAATAAGCCTTTTTTACTGCGATTAGCACGAATGCTGTGCATGGTAAAGGCTTGACCAGTCACCATGCTGAGAGCGAGGGCAGAGCGCAACATTTGGCCGCCGCCTTCACCATATGAACCGTCTATTGTTAGCATAAATACTCTTTATTAGTTATCAGGGGAGTGTAAGACAAGTCTTTTAACTGCTCACTGATAACTGTTATCTGTCAACCCTTCACACACACCACTTGCTTTAAGGTATGCACCACTTCCACCAAATCGCGTTGTGCGTGCATCACCGCTTCAATGGGTTTGTAGGCAGCAGGCGTTTCATCCACCACATCGGCATCTTTACGGCATTCTACGCCTTCAGTCGCTTTGGCATGGTCTTCCATGGTAAAACGGCGTTTGGCTTCATTACGCGACATACTCCGTCCTGCACCATGTGAGCAACTATGAAAACTTTCTTCATTACCCAAACCACGAACAATAAACGAACACGCTCCCATACTACCCGGAATAATCCCTAGTTCATCTTTACGCGCACTGACCGCGCCTTTGCGTGTCACCAAGACATTATTTACGCCAAAGTGTTTTTCGCGTGCCACATAATTATGATGGCAATTCACGGCTAACATATCCGTCGTAAATGGTTTATGAATCAAGCTACGCACTGCTTTAATGACGTTTTGCATCATCAATTCACGGTTTTGTTTGGCAAAACGCTGTGCCCATTCCACCGCAAAAAAATAATCATCAAAATGTTCTGTGCCTTCGGCAAAATACGCTAAATCTTTATCGGGTAAGTTAATAAACCAGCGTTCCATATCTTTTTTGGCCAACGCAATAAAATGCTCACCAATGGCATTACCCACACCCCGTGAACCACTATGCAACATAAACCACACTTGTTGTGTTTCGTCTAAACACACTTCAATAAAATGGTTGCCTGTTCCGAGTGTTCCTAAGTGTTTGTGATTATTGGTGTTTTTTAAGCGTGGATATTTATCGGTGATGGTTTTGAAATCATCAACTAATAAACTCCATGCGGCATCGGCTTCGGGCGGTGGATTTTCCCAAGAACCCTCATCACGCCGCCCACGACCCATTGTCCGACCATGCGGCACAGCACGCTCAATCGCGGTACGTAAGGGCGCAAGATTATCAGGTAAATCACTGGCCACTAATGACGTTTTTACCGCAATCATGCCGCAACCAATATCAACACCTACCGCCGCAGGAATAATCGCGCCTTTGGTGGGGATTACGCTACCAATAGTTGCGCCTTTGCCTAAATGCACATCGGGCATAGCGGCCATCCATTTATAAATAAACGGTAGATTGGCAGCATTGAGTAATTGCTTTTTGGCTTCGTCTTCAACGGGTACGCCTTGTGTCCACATTTTAACGGGTGCGCTGTTGCCTTCTTGTAGTACATCATAGTTGCCTGTTTTCATGGCGTTTTCCTTTTTTATCCAAATTTATGGGCTAATACATTTGCCCAAAAAATCAATATGCAATGACGAGGTTTTGACGAAAAACGAGACCGATACGCTACCGTTACGTCATCTCCTACTTAGAGGAGTTGGGAGTCGAACCCAAAACTTTCGGTGTAAGATGTATTTCCGTCAGCATTCATTGCAAAGCTCTTAATATGACTGACGCGGTTATCGCTTATTTGCGCACATTTCAACCGTTTTCAACGGTTTTATGTTCACAAAACGCGCTAATTGCGGTGCAATGCGTCAGTCTTGCTTAAACGTGATGACTAGAGTTGTTGAGATACGCGTGCTGTTTAAAGGCACACTGATTAGCAGTCAGATGTAATCCCACCGAGCATTCATCACTAAACTTAAAAGAGCGACTAATTTTTTAAGAAACAAAACATCTTTCGCGTCTACCATTCCGCCATATATCAACACGTTGATATAACAGGACTCGAACCTGTACGATTGTGCATCAAAAGACCCCTATGTAGTTCCTTAGGCATTCGCTCTAAACTCAAATAACTAGCAACTAGGTTTTAATGAAACGTTCCTGCTCTACCAACTGAGCTACAGCCCCATAACAGATAATTTGGAGCCGACGGGACTCGAACCCGTGACATGGACATTACAAATGTAGTTCCATCAGCATTTGCTAGTTAAACTTTAAGAATACGACTAAAAGACTTAGATCGTCGGTACGCTCGTTCCGACTAAGGGCGCGATGTAATCCAAGCAGCATTCGTATTCAATTTGGCGGAGACGGTGAGATTCGAACTCACGAACCCTTACGGATTGGCTCTTTAGCAAAGAGCTGTGTTAGGCCACTCCACCACGTCTCCAAATTTAGATGGTGCAACAAATAGGCGCGAGAGTTATTCCTTGTCTAAAACAAGGAGTTGGATTCGAACCAACAATACACCAATGTACTCCCACAAAGCATTTGCACCAAATCTTAGTTATGCCACCTTCTAAACATGAAGATGGCAAGGTTTACAATTCAACCTTATCAATCACATCAACCCAATGATTGGCATTGAATTGGTCGTTGGCGAATAGCCCAAGCAAATTAAACACTTCATCACTAAAGCCCCCAATGTTGAGAATATCCTCACGGTCTGCTGCTTGAGAGCTGGCATAAGGTTGAATATCTATACATACCAATTTAGCCTGTGGATTGTGGCGTTTAATCTCTGCCCAATAGTGCATGGTCGTGCTTGCGCCGCGTGCTTTAGTATCCATCCATGATTGATTGTCAGAAACAAAAATCACCACATCAACAGGCGTTTTTTGTTTCACTAACCATGCTAATGGTGCGCTACAGTTTGTTCCACCTCCACCAATATTGGCTAACCGTTTGGCATTAGTTAACACACTGTCACGGCTATTTAAACGCACATTGACCACATCATTTTCGAAGGGCAAAACAGTGGTTTGTGGATTGTTGCGTAACATCGCAGCCGTTAACAAACCCGCCACATCAATACAACGTACAGAGG
>Ga0247722_10001863_pt1 | contig 11293 bp, 8 predicted proteins | sample MSEWelMarce3H_FC_FD_189094 | JGI IMG/M metagenome (GOLD analysis project Ga0247722, IMG submission 189094) | Subsurface sediment microbial communities from gas well in West Virginia, United States - MSEEL Well Study Marcellus 3H_FC | ecosystem: Environmental > Terrestrial > Deep subsurface >... | reverse complement strand
GAATCTACTTTGGCAAGTAAAGTTACAGTTAAGTTCACTGATAGTTCCAATGACCAGATCCCAACTTTGCTTGTGTTTTTAGGCGAGATCGATCCAGTCAAGAATCCAGGAAAATTAAATGAGATTCAGAGTTATTTAAATGGATTAGGTGACAAAATTTTGCCAGAGTCAGGCAAGCCAGTTAGTTCTTATATTGTTCCAGGATTTCCAATACAGGCAATTCCATCTGAAGATGGTAAAGCGGCTCTCGCAACTATAGCTTTAAACTCTAAAGTTGGTGAAGAGAATATTGAAGAAAAACCTACATTACCTATTTTAGTTGAGTTTATTCGCGAGGATTTGAAAGCAAATTTTGAGGCAAAAAATTTAACTACTCACGTCACAGGTTTTGGTGGCATTTTCGCTGACTTGTTTGGCGCATTTGGATCCATCGATACAACCTTGTTGCTTACAACATTGATTGTGGTTTCAATTATTTTGATTATTGTTTACCGATCACCATTGCTTTGGATACTTCCATTATTCACCGCTGTTACAGCACTTTCACTAGCTGGAACAATTGTTTACTTTTTAGCTAAGGCAGGAACCATTGACTTAAATGGTCAATCGCAGGGAATTCTTTCGGTATTGGTCTTGGGTGCTGCGACCGATTACGCCCTCCTATTAATAGCTCGGTACCGCGAAGAGTTGCATCATCATGAATCAAGATATGACGCTATGAAAATTGCTTTACGTGGCGTGGTTGAACCTATTCTTGCCTCTGGATCAACCGTTATTGCAGGTTTATTAGTTTTATTGTTGAGCCAACTTTCTGGTAACCGAGGACTCGGTCCAGTTGGTGCAATTGGAATTGCATCTGCAATGATTACAGTTCTTACTTTTCTTCCAGCACTTTTAGTTGTTTTTGGACGTTGGATATTCTGGCCGAAAATTCCACGCTTTGATGATGTTGATGAACAACTGAGTGGAACTTGGGCAAAAATTGGTGGGTTGGTTGAGAGAAATCCAAAACGTATTTGGATTTCAACCGCATTATTGCTGACTATTTTTGCTGGATTCTCATTCACACTAAAAGCAGATGGATTAGCGAATACGGAAGCCTTTACTTCGCGCACTGATTCAGTGATTGGTTTAGAAAAATTAGGAGAGCACTTCCCAAGCGGGGAGGGTTCTCCAGTTGAAATCTTGGTTAAAGAAAGTGATGTTGCTTCGGCAACTCAAGCTTTATTAACTGTTTCTAACGTGGCTTTTGTTGAGCCAATTGTCGCCGGCCAGAAAATTCCTGGTCAGCCAGTACCGCCAATTAAAGTAGTAGAGGGCAGAGTTCTGTTAAATGCCACTTTAAAGGTAGCCCCTGATTCAGTTGAAGCAAGAAATACAATTCCATTGATTAGGCAGGCAGTTAAAGAGGTTGACCAAGAGATCTTGGTTGGTGGAGGCACAGCGGTTCAGTACGACACTGATGTTGCTTCTCGCCATGATAATAAATTAATTATTCCAATTGTTCTGGTCATCATCGGAATTATCTTAGGTTTATTGCTTCGCAGTATTTTGGCGGCAGGAATACTTCTTCTGACTGTAGTTCTCTCATTCATGGCCACTCTAGGAGTTTGCCAATTAGTCTTTGAGCATGTTTTTAATTTCAAGGGAGCTGATGCATCATTCCCGTTGTTTGCTTTTATTTTCTTGGTTGCTTTAGGCATTGATTACAACATTTTCTTGATGACTCGTGTTCGTGAAGAATCGATGAAAATCGGAACTAGAAAAGGTGTGATCAAGGGCTTAACAGTTACAGGTGGCGTAATTACCTCAGCTGGAATTGTTTTGGCTGCAACCTTTGCAGTTCTTGGTGTATTGCCGCTTGTGTTTCTGGCTCAATTAGGCTTCGCAGTTGCATTTGGAGTGCTGCTAGACACAATTATCGTTAGATCCTTGTTGGTACCGGCATTAGTTCATGTCATTGGACCAAAGATTTGGTGGCCATCAAAGCTTCAATATGAGAATAAGAAGTAGAGTTTTCTCATGGCACCTCGCGTTGGAATCGCAGGCTACGGACTAGCTGGCCGATATTTTCACGCCCCACTTCTTGTTGGAGCAGGCTTTGAAGTAGCAACGATTCTTACTACTAATAATCAGCGCATTGCAGATGCCCAGACAGATTTTCCATCTGCAAAAATTGTCGAAAATCTAGATGATCTAATTGCATCAAAGATAGATCTACTAGTGGTCGCTTCAGCAAATGATGCCCATGCCAGCCAAGCAATCGCATCCTTAAAGGCTGGAATCCCAGTTGTAGTAGACAAGCCAATGGGAAGAACATTAAAAGAAACCCAGGAGATTGTTGATGTATCTATTCAAACTGGTGTTCCCGTAACAACCTATTTCAATCGACTGTGGGACTCAGATGCACTAACAGTCAAGAAGATAATTAATGAGGGAGTTTTAGGAGATATTTTTAGATTGGAATCTAGGTTTGAAGTTTTTCGTCCTGAATTGAAGGGTAATTCCTGGCGAGAAGACCAAACTGCTGCTCAAGGTGGCGGTAATTTGTTAGACCTACAACCTCATTTAGTTTCAACAGCATTGGATTGGTTTGGACCAGCAGAGTTAATAAGTGCATCGGTTCGCTCCATCAGAGGTGCATCAGATGATGACATTGTTTTGGTTTTGAAACATAAGAATGGTGTGGACTCATACCTATCCGCTAGCGCAATTATGGGCTCTCCTGGACCAAGAATTAGAGTGGTTGGAAATAAAGCAACCTTGGTTATTAAGGATTTAGACCCTCAAGAGAATTTGTTAAAGAGTGGTGCTTATCCAAAAGATGGAAAGTGGCAAGTAGGAACTACAAGTGCAGCGTTCATCCACAAAGGTGATCAGGTAGTTGAATACAAGGGAATTGATGGAAATTACACCGAATTTTATTCGCTGGTAAAAAACGCATTATCTGGTGGTAAGTGGCCGATTAGCACAGATCAAGCATTAGCGGTTGCAAAAATTATTGATCAGGCTAGAGAAATCTCATTTAGATAAGAATGAGTTTTGACTGCATTGTTGTTGGGGCAGGGTTGGCCGGCCTTACAGCTGCTAGGAAGTTGCAAGCGTTAAATCACTCAGTTCTACTCATTGAAGCAAGTGATGGTGTTGGCGGCCGAGTAAGAAGTGATCAAATTGATGGTTTTATCTGTGACCGGGGATTTCAGGTAATTAATCCTTCTTATGAGCAGGTTGCAAAAACAAATTTAATTTCCACTTTAGATTTTAGATATATTGCTGGACAAATTAGATTAGTCGATCAGAATTTAAAGGTCGGATTCGCACCTGCCACACTTTCTAGCAAAATTGGTTCTCTAGGAGAGAAGTTAAATTTTGTTAATTTTGTGATAAATCCTGTGATTAGTAACAGCAAGGATTTCAGTGAATATGCCAGTAAATTCCCTAAGCTGTATGAGAAAGTTTTACAACCTTTTTTATCAGGTGTTTTTCTTACTGATCCTAAAATTATTGCAGCAGATGTTGCGCAAGAGATTTTACGCAGTTTTGTTAAATCTCTTCCCGGCGTCCCAGCTGCAGGTGTGGGGGAGTTTTCAAAGGCATTGGCAAAACCTTTGCTTAACCTAAGGTTAAATGAACCAGTCCAATCTGTGGCTGCCGGGCAAGTGATAACCAAGAGGGCTAAATACAGCGCGAAGTATGTAATAGTTGCAACTGATCCAACTACTGCAGCTCAGATTGTTAATGGCGTTAAGGTGCCAAAAATGTTGGCAAGTACTACCGCCTATTTTGCGACCTCGGAATTACCAAATCAGAGTAAGTACTTAGCAATTTCAAATAGATCCAAATTGGTTAATTCCATTGTAATTAGTCAGGTGTCTAGGAAATATGCACCAAAGGATAAGCACCTAATCAGCGCAACCTCATTACAGCCCATAACGGAAAGTGTTTTCAGAAAAGAGTTGGCAGATATGTGGCAGGTAAATACAAAAACTTGGGATTATGTGGCCAAATACGAGATTAAACAATCATTGCCTGAGCATTTACCTGGGCAGAAAAAAACTAGGAATTTACAGATTGGTGATGGGATCTTTATCGCAGGCGATCACATGTCAGTACCATCCCAACAGGGTGCAATGAGCAGTGGGTATTTAGCTGCGAAAGCTATTCATCAACTAAAGCGGTAAGAGCAGCCAAAACATGCGGATAATCAAACTCAAAATTATTATCCATTAAAACTTTTGGAATAACTTTCTTCGAACCTAGAACCTCAGTTGAAAATCCACCAAGCACGGCGCGAAGGGCAAATGCCGGAGCTGGAAATATTGCTGGCCGCTTTAGTGTTCTGGCAAGGGCGGCGGTGAATTCTTGATTTGTGACTGGATTTGGTGAGGTTAAGTTAACTGCGCCCTCAAGCTTAGAGTTCATTAAGAAAACCATGGCTCTAATCTGATCATGCAAAGTGATCCAAGACCACCATTGTTTTCCAGAACCTAACTTTCCACCTAATCCAAACTTAAATAATGGCAACATTCTTCCAAGTGCTCCACCAGTTGGATCTAGTACTAATCCAGTTCTCAACTTAATAGTTCTAACACTTGGTGCAAGATTGGCTACAGATTCCCATTCTCTGCAAACAATTGATAGAAAATCTTCGCCACCTCGGTCTACTTCAGTAACTGATCTATTGCCTGTTTCACCGTAGTAACCAATCGCACTTGCTGAGATAAAGACCTCTGGTTGTAATTGTTCGCAAGCATTAGCAATTGTGGTAGTTCCTAACAATCTTGAGTTTAGAATTTCAGAACGGTATGAGGCTGACCAGCGCTTATCGCCAACACCAGCTCCGGCAAGATGAAAAACAGCATCTACGCCCTCTAATAAATCTAAATCAATTTCACCTCTTTGTGGGTCCCAGCTGACCTCATCAGACAATCGTGCTGGCCTTCTAACTAGCTTTATAACTTGATGGCCATCACTTTTTAATTGAGCACAAAGAGCGCTTCCAATCAATCCGGAGGCGCCAGTAACTGCAATCTTCTTATTACGTGGCAAATTACAACCCTAAATCAGATTCGAATCGACCTTCTTCTAATCTTTCCTTTAAAGTTACTAGGAATCTTGCCGCATCCGCACCATCAACAACTCGGTGATCGTATGAAAGAGCTAGATAAACCATGGACCTGATCGCAATAGTTTCGCCACCATCTGCACCTTTTACAACCATTGGGCGCTTAACAACTGCACCTAAGCCAAGAATTGCAACCTGAGGTTGATTAATAATTGGTGTGTCAAACAACGCGCCACGTGATCCAGTGTTGGTGATGGTGAATGTCCCGCCGCCTAATTCATCTGGTGTAATTTTATTTTCACGAGTTCTTGCTGCTACATCTGAAATCTTTCGAGCAATTCCACCCATATTTAAGTCACCAGCATCTTTAACAACTGGAACCAACAATCCACGATCAGTATCAACTGCGACACCTAAATGTTCGGCGCCATGATAAGTAATTTGATCACCCTCAACAGATGAATTCAGAACAGGATGTTGCTTTAGCGCTTCGCAAACTGCGACGGCAAAAAATGGTAAGAAAGTTAACTTAACACCTTCACGGGATTCAAATGAAGCCTTAGCTGCATTTCTTAAACGATCAATCTTTGTTACATCTACCTCTACAACTGTAGTTAACTGGGCTGAAATCTTAAGAGATTCAACCATTCGATCAGCAATAACTTTTCTTAATCGCGACATACTCACAGTTGTTCCACGAAGTGGTGAGACTGCAATTGGACCACGTGGGGCAGCAGCTGTTGATGCCATTACTACAGCAGTTGGAGTTGCAGCAGCACGAGGTGTTGCTGCCAAAATATCCTCTTTACGAATACGTCCACCGACACCGGTGCCTTTAATTGTTGAAAGATTCACACCAGCTTCTGCGGCTAATTTTCTAACGATTGGTGTTACATATGCATCATCGGCTCTTACGGCTGCAGCTGATGAAGATGCAATCGGAGCTGGAGCAGTAACTGCCGGTGCGGCTTGTACTGGAGCAGGTGTTGGAGCAACTGGGGCAGGTGTAGAAATTACAGGAGCAGCTTGCATAGGAGCAGGTGTGGGTTTAGATGCAGCTGCGCCACTTGAACCACCAATTGAGGCAAGTCTTGCACCGACAGCCACAGTTGAATCAACAGGAACATCAATACTTAAAACTGTCCCTGAAACAGGAGATGGAATTTCGGTATCTACTTTGTCAGTTGAAACTTCAAGTAATGCTTCATCGGCTGCAACAGTATCGCCCACCTTTTTCAACCACCTAGTTACTGTTCCTTCGGTAACTGATTCACCTAAAGCAGGCATTGAAACGATGGTTGCGCCTTGGTTACTTGCCACAGGTGTTGAAACTGGAGCTGGTGTTGAAACTGGAGCTGGTGTTGAAACTGGAGCTGGTGTTGAAACTGGAGCTGGTGTTGAAACTGGAGCTGGTGTTGAAACTGGGGCAGGAGTTGTTGCCTTTGCGGGTGATCCTGATTCTGAAATAACTGCAAGCTCTGCACCAACTGCAACAGTTGAATCAACTTGAACAACAATTTTTTGTAATACTCCAGCAACTGGAGATGGAATTTCTGTATCAACTTTGTCGGTGGAAACTTCTAGAAGTGGTTCATCAACGGCAATCTGATCGCCCTCTTTTTTAAGCCAACGCGTAACTGTTCCCTCTGTTACTGATTCGCCAAGTGCAGGCATGGTTACTGAAAATGTCATTTGCTTCCAACCTTTCTATTAACCATAGCCAAATTACCCGTGAGCATGAAGCGGCTTACCAGCCAGGGCTAAGTGTGCCTCACCCATGGCCTCTGACAAGGTTGGATGGGCATGGATGTGTTGCGCAACATCGGCAGCATCAGCCTCCCAGTTGAATATTAATTGCGCCTCAGCCAATAATTCACCAACTCTTGAGCCAACCATGTGAATACCAAGGATTGGACCATTTTTCTTGGCAACCAATTTAACTGACCCGGCAGTTTTCAAAATATTTGCTTTGCCATTTCCAGCCAAATCATAATTTAGTTCAACCACATCATTTCCAGCAGCTTTAGCTGCAGCAGTTGTTAGTCCAACTGATGCCACCTCAGGTTCAGAGTATGTAACTCGCGGAACGCCATCGTAATTAATCGCACGTGGATTTAATCCAGCAATCTCTTCGGCCACCATAATTCCTTCAGCAAAACCAACATGGGCAAGTTGTAAGGTAGGAATTAGATCACCCACCGCCCAAACTCCTGGCACATTGGTACGGCACTTGTTATCGACCAATACATAACCACGATCCATCTTTATGCCAGCCTCTTCATAACCAAGACCTGTTGAAACTGGACCGCGACCAACTGCTACTAACAAAATATCGGCAGAGAACTCTTTGCCATCTTCCAAAGTAATCTTCACACCTTTTTTGCCTGACTCTGCTGATTTGAATTTAACCCCAAGCTCAAAATTAATTCCCCGTTTACGGAAAGCTCGTTCTAACTGCTTGCTAGAAGACTCATCCTCTAATGCAACAAGGTGATTAAGTCCCTCAATTATTGTTACCTCAGCACCGAAAGATTTCCAAACAGATGCGAACTCACAGCCAATTACTCCGCCGCCTAAGACAATTACAGATTTAGGAACATAATCAAGTTTGATTGCCTGCTCGCTGGTAATGATTTGCTTTCCATCGATCTCAAGGCCAGGCAAGGTTTTAGGATATGAACCGGTTGCAAGAATTACATTTTTTCCTGTGTATTTAGTTCCATTGACCTCAACTGAGTTATTTGAAACCAATTTACCGGAGCCTTGTACATATGTAACATTTCTAGATTTAACTAAACCCTCTAATCCTTTATGAAGTTTGGCAATCACTCCATCTTTATAAGTGTTAACAGCTGGCATATCCATAGAATGAAAATCAGCCTTTACACCAAACTCACTAGCATGGCGGGTGTTATCTGCAATCTCACCAGCATGTAACAAAGCCTTGGTTGGGATACATCCTTTATGTAGGCAGGTTCCGCCTAATTTATCTTTCTCAATCAATACAACCTTTTGGCCCAGTTGAGATGCACGAAGTGCTGCGGCATATCCACCACTGCCGCCACCGAGAATTACTAGATCAAAATCGGCCATGAGGTAATCCTGCCACGAATTGACCCTGCTGATAAACCAGCCAGTTTGCCGACATTATGATTGTGATGAAGCCAACTCAGCTAATTGCACAAGTGAGCGCAGACCGATACCGGTGCCACCAACTGGCGTATAGCCATGTGCATTTTTTTCATTGTAAGCAGGCCCTGCAATATCCAAGTGAAGCCATGGAGTTTGCGGGTCAATAAACTCTTTCAAGAATAAACCAGCCACCAACATTCCACCCATTCGATCGCCAATGTTTGCTAGATCGGCAACCGGGGAGTCAAGTGATGCTCTAAGTTCTACTGGAAGTGGCATTGGCCAAAATGATTCACCAGCAATCTCAGCTGCTAATAAAAACTGACTACTAAACTCTTCATTGTTGGTCATTACTGCAGAGGTTCTAGTGCCAAGTGCTACCACTTGTGCTCCGGTCAATGTTGCAACATCAATAATTCCGTCCAACCCTCCAGATTTTTTACCAACCTCTGCTGCTTTAACTAAAGCATCTGCTAATACCAATCTTCCTTCAGCATCTGGGTTTAAAACTTCAACAGTTTTTCCACCATAAATAGTAATAACATCACTTGGTCTTGTGGCATTGTCACTAACCATGTTTTCAGCAAGTGGTGCCCAGCCATCTACGGCAATAGGCAGTTTTAATTGTGCGATCGCAAAAACGGCGCCGATAACTGCGGCTGCCCCAGACATATCAGATTTCATTGCTTCCATGCCATTGGCAGGTTTTAACGCTAGCCCACCAGTATCAAATGTGATTCCCTTGCCAACAAATGCATAACGCTTTTTAGCTTTTGCGGGGGAGTATGTGACACGCAAAAGTCTTGGCGGATTTGCTGATCCTTGACCGACAGCAATGATCCCACCAAAGCCTGATTTTTTAAGTGCACTATCTGTGATGATCTCAGCTTTGACGCCGTACTTTGAGGATAGTTTTTTAAGCCGTTGCGAAAATGAATCTGGGGTTAAATGACTTGGCGGAGTGTTGATCAAATCACGCACCAAAAAAGTTTGCTCAGCGATAATTTCAGCACGTTTTGCTGCCGCTTTTGCTTGAGCGGTCTCGGTAAATTTAGAGTAAACACTGACAGACCCAAGAGGTGCCTTTTGTTCTGCCTTTGTGTTGCCCAAGAACTCAGTAAATGTATATGCACCAAGTGCTGCACCCTCTGCAATTGCAGATAGCTCAACTACTGATTTATGTGGCAAAGCAAAGGTTGCCATCTTGTTGCCATGCAGCTCTCTGGCGGCAGCTCCTGCTGCACGACGCAAAGTTTCAGCATTTAAATTTGATGAGCCATCTCCTAAGCCGGTGAAAATTACTAACTTGGTATTTTTGCCCGGCAATTTAATAACCTCATCGGCTTTTGCGGTGGCACCGATTGCAGTTAAGGTTGCAAGTAAGGAGACGCTTTCTAGTTGTGCTCCATTAGATTCAATCTGAAGTTTGTTATTTACTTTGGTAAGTCCAACCACCAAGATATCGCTATCTACTTTGGTAGTTAATTTAACCTTGACCATATCGCTCCTGTTTGCCAGAGGGGAAAGTTTGAACTTCAAATACCTGCCAATCCTAAGGGATTGTAGAAAAAGGTGATAATTCGGTATTTGAGTGTAGATTTGCGCTATGAATAACTCACCTCTTTCAGATCGTCATCTTCAGCTAAATGCCAAGATGGCCGATTTCGGTGGTTGGTTAATGCCAATTGAGTATCCACAATCTGGCGTAATTGCTGAGTACACATCGGTCCGCGAACGAGTTGGTTTATTTGATGTTTCACACCTTGGGAAAATATCAATTAAGGGTGAGGGTGCTCTTGCGTTTTTGAATCAAATGGTCACAAATGATTTAACCCGTATCGAAGCAGGCCAGGCACAGTACAACCTGCTTTGCAATGAAAATGGTGGAGTGGTTGATGATTTAATTGTTTACAAATACTCAGATTCAGATCTTTTCTTGATTCCCAATGCGGCAAACACCACAGCAGTTTTTCAGATGTTAAAAGCAAGTGCGCCATCAACATTAAGGTTAGTAAATCAGCACAAGGATTATGCAGTTTTAGCATTACAGGGCCCAGACAGTGTTAAAGCCTTAGATTTATTAGGGATCGAATCTGATCTTGATTACATGGCTTTTAAATCTGCCAAAATCGAATCCGCTGATGTGATTTTGTGCCGAACTGGTTATACCGGTGAGCTTGGGTTTGAGATTATTCCAACTTGGTCTGATGCTGAAAAAGTGTGGGATAAATTAGTTCAAATTGTGAATCAATTAAATGGCGCGATTTGTGGATTGGGAGCTCGGGATATTTTGCGAACAGAGATGGGCTACCCACTGCATGGTCATGAGCTCTCACTTGATATTTCACCAGTTCAAGCCAGTGCTGGTTGGGCAGTTGGATGGAGTAAACCAAAATTTAGTGGCAGAGATGTTCTAGTTAAGCAAAAAGAGGGCGGAACTAAGTTAAAACTTAAGGCAATTTTGGCAAATGATCGAGCGATTCCTCGCAAAGATATGAAAGTTAAAGACTTAGCAGGTAATGAAATCGGAGTTGTTACCAGCGGAACCTTTTCGCCAATCCTTAAAAAAGGAATTGGCTTGGCTTTGATCGATTCGAATGTCAAAAAAGATGATCAATTATTAATTGATATCCGGGGAGCTGACGCACCTTTTACAGTGGTTTCACTTCCATTTGTGCCATCTAAAGTGAGATAAAGCCAAGCCAGTTATTTAAAATTTTTTAGCAAGCAGCCCAAAGACGCCACGCGTACTCTGCGATCACTGTACCGGTGTAAAGAACTCCAAGGTGAGCAAAAAGTCCAATAATTTTTACTACCAAAGATTTGCCTGCAGTGGTTTTTTCCACGCGAACAATTACTGGTGCATTATTGCTAGATAACATTAGGACTCCTACTCCGGAAACTTAACATTACCATTATCGGCAAAGACAAAGGCAATTGAATCACCGTGATTTAGTTTTAAGTCAGCAACCCCGACCTCAGCCCATGCCCATTTGGTATTTAAATCAGCTGGGTTAGGAATGGCTTGTTTACGTTTTTCAAGGACGGCCCAATAGGCAAACTCAGCCGGCATCTCCTTGCAGCTTTCAATGTAAT
>Ga0247722_10001862_pt1 | contig 11296 bp, 8 predicted proteins | sample MSEWelMarce3H_FC_FD_189094 | JGI IMG/M metagenome (GOLD analysis project Ga0247722, IMG submission 189094) | Subsurface sediment microbial communities from gas well in West Virginia, United States - MSEEL Well Study Marcellus 3H_FC | ecosystem: Environmental > Terrestrial > Deep subsurface >... | reverse complement strand
GGCAAACGGGAGACGGAAAAAAAAAATAGAATTGGATCCCGAAGCCCAGCTCGAGCGCAAAAGTTGTTGCAATGAAAAAAGAAGGAAAAGAAGGAAGAAGAAGAGACGAATAGGGAGGAGTCGGTAGGATCGATGACTATTTGGTACGTGCCGCAGTGAGTGTGTGTATGTATGGTCGGATGGTGCCAAACCGGAGATGGGCTTTTTTCCTTTTTATTTAAAAAAGAACGAAAAATCAACCAACCAAACCCACTCCTCACAGCAACAAAAAAAAAGACGTTGTAGAGAGAAATGAGAGGACCGCCTGTGTGTCTGTACAAGAGGAAAAAAGAGAAGAGACGGGAAGGAAATACGAGTCCAGTCCACATAGAGTCATGACGTCAAACATGTAAGAAGCCTGTTCCAACAAGGCTAACAGCCAGAATACATGATTTAAAACAACTAGTACCAACTCATCATCATCATGATTATTACATGGCTGCCCTGGGTGGGAATGGAATGCGCAGCTACTACTTTTCCTACCACCATCTCTATTAGACGGGGGCTTACTTCAGCAGGAGCAGCACGGTGGTCGTGCATATGTCGTCATCGCTCGTTTCCTGTTGCGACAGGCGACTAACCAACCAACGAATCCTGACAATATATTTCACTTCACTTGCTCCTTTAGCTCAACGGCTCATGAAAATGTTGCGCGGAAACATCCGGTTCGTGTCCCACTACAGCTTGGGAATGGATGGATGGACGGATAAAGATTGTCTGAATAAAAGGAGAGAGACTGAACAGGGGAATGTCGTTTGGGCTGAGAATCTTTCGCTATTCTTTCTTTTTTGGCGGATCATCCCATTCTCGCACACACAGACATCTTGTTTTGTTTCCCCCATTCATTCATCCATCAACTGTCTCTGACTGAGAGTTTCTGGATGTAGAGAACCTCTTCTTTGGATCAGTCTTGCAAAGAAAGGGCCTGTTCCCTTTCATTTTAAATACATTATCAATCTAAATAAGAAAAAGAAACTTCCCTTTTTCTTCCCAGAGAGACTGAATATGTTTGTCTGAGTGTGGGACAATGGGGCGGATAGAAACGGAATTGCAATCCAGTTTGCCGGTTTCTCTCCTTACTTACTCCTCCCTCCCCCTCCGTCTAGTAAGAAATAGTAAAAAAGAATTCCTTGGCCATTTTTAAAAATAGCATCTGCTTCGCTGCGGTGGCAGCTAAAGCGCAGACACGCCAGAAGGACATGGCAGGAAAAAGAAGACGATGATGCCAGAAGGGCAGAAGAAATACGTATATAAAAACAACTTTCTCGGCGCAGTGGTCGGTTGGTTATCTTCTTTCACAACCGTCTGGTTTTCGAGTCGTCCCTTTGCCCGCGCGACACCCGCACAAACCAAGCAAACTTTTACACCAGCCCACCACCATTACACACAATGCATTTTCAGATCGACCGACGTATCGCCACCACACTACCGGATGTGGGTTTTTTCCCTTTAAAATAAAAAAATATAAATATATAAATTGTGGGGGGAGTTGTTTCAAAATTCTCCAGAAAAACGAGAACCAGTTGCTAAGCCAAAGGCAACCCATAATACACAATTCCCTGTGCATATGATGGATTGGCACAAAACTTTTCTCGTTCTCCGGTGTAGTAAGTGTATGAATATGGTGGCTTCTCCCCCTTCTCTCTCTGGGGCACAAACAACATTCTTGGGATACCGAAAGGGAAATATAAGAAGAGAACTCCAAACCGCCAAGCTTTTTGGGTTGGTTTTGGATGTGGCTGTCTGACTCTCCTATTCCCCCCTCGCATCCATTCCGCTTTTCCTCCTCACTCCCTCCACAGGTTTCCCGAGTGCAAAGACCCCCCTTACCATCCCTACTCTTCATGAAAAACCCGCAGGGGTATCTCTTCTCTCTCTTTCGGTTCGGTGTACACATACTATACACTACACACAGACTGTGCCATTCAACCGGTTGGGGGCTGATGGCTGGGGCATGTGTTAAAAGAACAAGGAGGAAGCCTTATACACCAACTAGCCGGTCTTGAGTTTCGGTAGAAAACCCATTTAAGCCTGACTGGATGCTTCACTTTGCCTTTGTCTCTGTGCTTCAAGTTTAGTTTTCACCAAGGGCATACAGGCTCACCATATGGACTTGAACACAAACAGATAAGAGAATCTCTTATAACCTAATCAGATAACGCACAATACCGACCACACAGACCAATTAAAAATCCACTAAATTCTTTGTTTGTCGGCTCTTACCATCGTAGAAATTTGCATTTGATGTCGAGTAAAAAGTTGAGTAGAAGAAAACAAAACAACTCGTGTGGCGCTCACAAAACAAATCAAACAGATTCTTTGGACGATTTTTCACACTGAAGCGCACAGGGAAAAATAACTTTTTCTATGGATAAAGTTTTTCGCCGGTTACTACTAGTGTATATATAGTACGGTGGCTATCAACAGCCAATGGGGTGAAAGAGAAACACGGCGGAGGAAGCACGTAACACACAAAATTTGTTTTAAGACACTAAATGTTTTGGTTGTGTTGATGTTTTCTTCTAGAAAAAAAAGGAGGGAATACGAAAGAGAAAACAAGAGTGGGGTTTGAGAGATTGAAAGGAAAAATTAATCAAAAAAAAAATGAAGAGAAAAAATACAGATAGAAAGAGAGAGAGAGGAGAGAGAAAAGAGAGAGATTGAAAGGGAAAAAAAGGGCGGACGAGCGTACGGCCACGACCAGACTCAACAGACTGACTGAGCGCAACTGCTTCGCTCAGACTCTTAGACTCTACTACACCGGCAAAGACAAAAAAAGAAAAGAAGGCCCGGCAATTTCTCCTCGGTACACACCTCCCCCTCCGCCAGGTTGTGGTAACTAACCATCGCACTAGTTCATCATCGCGCCACTAGATGTCCCTACCACAACCTACTTCTGTCCTATCTAGTAGCGCCCAATGAAACAAATGTCGGCACTTTTCCGCAAATAAAATTTTCCTCCGTTACGTTTGGTTAGGTAGATAAATTTAAAAAAACAAACAAATTCAGACTTTGCAACGAGTGCTGCAATCCTCGAAAGGAGAGAATATAAAGTAGATTGGAAATCAAGGTTTTTTTTGCGGGAAAATGCGGTTTTTATGTCTTAAGTGCAGTAGCGATGGGACACAAACACACACAATCTTCATTTATCTTTCAATGCCAAACTCTGGGAAACCATTAACAAGTTGTTCCATTTATCAAGGTTGACAACACACACACACAGGGCAGCCGCTCTCGCTCGCTCGCTTCCCCTTTTTACTGTAATCAATATCAAATGAAGAGCACCAGCTACACAAGCAGGAGCCATCAGGAGCCTACACACTAATAATAAACAAGTGTCAGGCGACCAATCAGATACTTTCTTTCTCTCTGTCGCCCGGGTAAAAAAGAAAAAAAAAATCATCAGCCCGGTAAATAAAAAGGGAAACACGATGGATCGGGTTTGTACGCCGCGCGACAAGAGATCCGGTCGATTAGGCACGATGAAAAAAGGAAGAAAAGGGGAGCCTTTTTCCTCCCACAAAATGATCCGTGAGATGGCACTAGTTATGTGCCCTTGAGAGAACCGCAGGTGCAGGCGGCCAAACCTTTTCCGTCTGGATGTCTTTAACAATCGCGGACTATTGTAATACACGTTCGAACTGACTAATGAGTACCACGGCCTTCGAACAGAAGAAAAAGAATTATACCTTCCGCTCACTGCTAGACATCCGCAGCCAACTGTTTGAAACTCCACTATTCTCTAGAATTCATTGTTAAACTCAACTAACAATTTGCATAACAGCTGGTAGAGGTGGGTGAGACGAGGAAGAACCCGATAGGAGAGCCGGTCAAATCCCCCATCACAAAAAAAACAAAAAAACATCTGCCGCAGTTTCGTTGCCGACGGGAGATTCCTTTTCCTTTCCGTGTTGCTTTAAAAATATATATACACATTTAAAGGGTCCTAGAAATTTTTGGCTAACGGCGTTAAGGTACGAAAAAGAAGGCTTGTACAGGGAGACACGAAATTGACTGGGAAGTAATAACAAGATCTCTACTCAGCTGTATACTAGCATAATACGAGAGGCGTGGACCTCATCCAAGTGCCAACTTTCATTAAGCTAAAAGAACGCCGCCCGTCTATATCCCTTCTCAAAATGAAAAATATGCACAAGATAACACAGACACACTCTGGTTAATTGTGTGAAAAAAGAAAGAAAAAAAAATACAAGTGGAAGAATGGAACCCATGCGTAGCGGTAGTTATGTTACCAACCATCAGGTACGCTAGCTTGATTCAATTACATCCGCACAAGACATACGGACGCAATATCTATTTCCAGTTCTATCTAGAGTACTGTACAACTATTTACTCCGCCGTCTCTCCTGTAGTGCCACTAAGTGAGAGAGAATCAATAATAGAGTAACAACGGAGTTGAAAGTTTCTCCAGCAAAGTTGGCTGCCATGCCAATCAATTATGAACAGAATGGAAAGTGCTTTCCAATGATAAAAACATGTCCAACCTCTTTTCAAGCCCCCTTCCCGTCTTCATTTTAATAAAACATTCCTACTTATCAAATATTACGGTTATTTTGAGCGTAGGAAATGTGCCGGTCCAATGGGATTTCGATTCAAGTCGGGAGGGAAATAAGGAAAAATAAATAAATGTTCAAACAATAAAACTAAAACAGAATGGGTCGACTTCACAAGCATATGTATGCGGTTGTTCCGCACGAACGATGAGATTCACCTTGAGTCGTCCTTCAAGGCATTCACCTTTCCCCAAAAAATTTAACTCCTACACACAATGGGATTTTTCCCTTGCCTCCCCCCTTCTTCGTCCCCCATTAATCGAAGGGTTTTAAAAAACCAGGACATGCTGAAAATAAAAAATGTGGTCTACCTTTAAAGGACACGCTTAATTTTTATGATTTCAAGGTTTTTTTTCTCAATTTGTAATCGTGACAATTGTTTGGGGGGGATGTACCCCGGTCCCCTTCCTTGTGCTGAGAAAGAAGTCGAGGAATGCTGCGGCGTGACTTGCGGATGTTTTTGTTTGATTCAACACGAACGTTGGGAGGAGGGGGGGATTATTTACACCAAAGTAAAGAGAAACTAGCCAGGGGAAAAGCAGAAGAAGTAAAATCTCACTGCATCTCTCGAGGGGTAGACAGAAAGAGAAGAGGCCTTGGAGCTATTTCGGAAATAAACAGACACGGTCTGGCACTCTGAGTTTGTTCCATGGGGGGTTCGTCGATTAAACACAAGATGGAAAAAAAGTAAAAAGGGTCTTCTCTTCCCTCCGCCCCATCGATAGGGCAACAAATACCTCAAAAGTTCAAACAACAAGCCGTCGATATAAAACACAGAACGCCTGGTACAAATTTAGAATTTCTCATGAGAAAAGGAGGGGAGGGGGGATGCAACTCGTGTTTGTTGGTTTCACCTGGCCGCCAGGTGTCAGCACTCGGTGCCACTAGCACTGGAGAATTCTACACACACTAGAAGGAGAAACACAAAGGATGTCTTTGTTTCCCAACAACCACCCCTTCGAATTTAACTCGACCTCCAAACGCATCCGACCAACCCTTCACAAGACCCAAATCCCTCGAAACCACCTTTTTACCTTGAAAAATCATAAACCACAACAATGGCTTTCTTCGGCATAAAATTGAAAAAGACGAAGGTTGCATACCTGCATGACGTCCATGATGGCGAGAGGCTGCTGCAACAAGGTGTAGGCGTAAAGAACTTCGGAGGCGGGTCTCTTCATGCTACGATGAGAAGAAGAAACTTGCAGTTTTGAAGGGTGACTTTTCCTTCCTCTTGTTGTGTTTCGGAATTTTCGACTTCCAAGCTTCTCTCAAAACTTGCGAGTGAAGACGACGATCGACGGACGATACAAAAAAAAATAATGAAGAAAATGGGGCGTCACACACGCCTAAAAAAGCGGCGTATATCGACGACAAAGCGAAGAAAATTTCAACTGTCGAATGATGTCAAACGAGCCCCGTCACTTCAAATACTGAAACGAAATAAAAATGGCGATTAAAAATGAGGGTCAACTAGCTAGATGATATTAATTGGATACAGTCCAAAGTTCAAAGAATAAATTTAAAAAGAGGGCATTTTATGCAACACACAACTGGCTCAAGTTTGTGATGGGTCAAGAAACATTCAACAGTTTGACGAGACGCCATGTTTTTCGAGACCAACTGACGCCACGCCATCAAACACGAGGATATTCGAAATGTGACAGCACAAAATCTCAGATCACATCTCACATTCCCAGAAAAATGAACTCGATTAATCATGTCGGTCAAAAAAAAACCGGAAAAACAAACAACTTAAACATGAAATTATTATTCAAACGTTACCCACCAAAAAAGTGTTTGGACCTCCTGTTGCAACAACGACTGATCAACGTCACTCTTTCTTCTTTTCTCCCCCTATATACTCTTTCCTTTTGCACTTGAGATTTCACCGAGATATAGTGGAATAGTTTCCAGTTGTGACGCCACAAACAGGTATTCGTTCTTTTTCACACTCACTCGCACACACACACACGACCAACGTCTTCAACTTGTGGTGTGTTTCACGATTGTAAAACAATACACACACGCATCACTCACACAGAAATTTGCAAAGGGAGCAACACGAGAGAGAGAAATGTGTGTGTGAGAGAGTTTAAGAAGTAAAGTGCGAGTGGGCAAAGAAATAATTGAACTAGTGGTTCTGTCGTCGAGTACCGACTCGCGCGCTTCGCTGTCTGTGCACTACCACAAGGCCCCCTCTTTTGGCCTCTTTTTCCTCTTCAACACACAAGAAACGAAATGAAATTCTATTTGAAAATATACCAGCAACAGAGAGAGCAGCAACAGTGATGCGTGTGTATCTTGTGTTTAAAGAAAGAAGTAGAGAAGAGAGGACAGCAAAGAGATTGAGAGGGAAAATAAAAAAGACCCAACTCTCCACGCCGGTTGATGGCGCTTTTCTTCCCTCGTCTGCTCTTAGCCTAAAGGAAAGAAGGGGGGAGGTGGGGGGAATAAAGCGCGCGCGTCGTATTCTTCTAGACTCCGCCCACTTTATACCTTTCATCCCGTAGGGGGCCAACAGACCGGGGGGAAGAGGGAGGAGCGATCCAAATCCGAACCGCGGGTTTTCTTTTTCTTCTTTTACAAATGGCCGCGACAACAATAAACAACATTTTTTCACGCCTATCCGGCAGCATTCAGATGTCGCTGAGTGACGTTACGTCGCACGTTTCTTTACTATCTTGATTTTTTCAGACATCTCATTCAAAAGTAGTAACGGTTCCTGGCATTTCTTTAAATCATTATCTCATTCGAAAACAACAAATTCGTAGTGCTCCGTCAATTCCCTGTCCAATCACAGAACTCATTCGGCCCTCTTAACACAAATCTTCTCTTTATTTCTCGAGGCCCCAAAAGCTCCCCTTTTCTCAGATTCTTTCCATCATTTAACATGGCCCCTGATTGTTTTTGGTAATGCGTTTCCAATTGAAAAATTTTGATTGGGTTGCATAGCGATCCATCAAAAAAAAAAAAGGAAGGCGATGTCACTCTGCCACGCCCCACCCAAAGGGCAACAAACGGGCCTGCAAATAAAGTGGAGCGACCCGGACAAGTTTTATTTTCTCCGGGATGAAACATAATCAATGCTGGACTGCACTCACACAGCAACAACACAAATAATAAAAATAAAAAAAGACCACATCTGTTATTAAAAATAAACACACCATATTATACAATAACGCAGCAACATGGGAATGAAAGTCGGTCCCACCCGTTACAGCGAATATTAGAAAGAAACCTAATAAAGTTTAGTGGAGGAGAATGTCTCCACCGAGAGGCGGTAACGTGACAGGTCAAGTGAAAAAAATATAAGAGGACCAGTAATTGCCTTATTTTGTCCTTTCACTCAAGTGACGATCGGCCATTCCAACAGGTGGTGCATCTATCCCACCAAGAACGAAAAAAAAAAATAACACGGGAGAAAATATGTCGTCGCCAGAAACCCAGAAATAAAGAGCGAGAGTGTATCGATCTGTTACCTAAACGCAAAAGAAAAAAAGAAAGAAACAGGGTTCAAGCCCGTACTGCATTAAGGGCCCTCTTATGGTAGAAGCTCTAATATCTATTCTGTGTAACGCAACTCGAATCATGTCGAATTAGGCTTTCAACCTTCAACTAACTAGGTATATGCACAGGCCTCTGAGAAAACGACAAAAGGTGAAGAACATGTTGCTACACTGTACTCAAATAAAAGCAGCAATCTCTGGGGAGTTTGCAGAGGAAGAAAAGATTGTCCTAGCAACAACAGGATCTTCTCTTAGGACAGCGAGTCGCATTCAAGATGCAACTGAAAGGGCAAAAAAAAAAAATCGTCCAGGAGAGGAACCGAGGCGGAGAAACTACGCGGTACAGGCGGAAGAGTTAAGATCCCGAGGACACACAAAGAGGAGAGGGCTTTAATTCATCATGAGAGAACCAGTCCTGCGGCAAGAGATGAAGAGATAGAGACTCATCGATCGACGGGTTTTAATGTCCGGTGTGTCTGTCTGCCTGTCTGTTAAACACAAGAGAGTGAAACAATGACCAGCAAAGGATTTCTCAAAACCCCCAGTTGCGCTAGTAGTAGTAGAGATGCTGTTACTACGGCTGAGATTAAATCCTAGATGCCCAGAAGTTATTTACGGCTCACGGGGGAGAGTAGAAAGGGGAGAAAAAAATAAACTGTGTAGCATTTACTAGTAAGAGAGAGTAGAACGTTGCTCTCCGCTTTCATCGCCAACACAATGGGCTTATACGTGGAAGGCTTTCGCTCCGGTGTGTTTACCGCTCGCTCTTTCCTCTTCCTTGCAACCATCACGTTCCAACGTTTTCAGAAAAGTATCTGAGAACAGCTCAAACAACTTTTCAACAAACCAAGTGCTTAGACTCTCCTCTCCCTCCCAATACACGGTTGAGGTTTCATTCCGTACGGGATCGGTCAATTAAAACAAAAGACTCTCGGGTATACCAAACCATAAAAATAGAAACAGGCAAAAAAAAAATATCAATAAAAACTAGTTCCAGTCCAACGAAATTCGGGAGGTTTACACAACACACAGTGCAATGCAATTTTTTTTTTACAGAAAATTATGTTGCCTTTACTACCGTCTGCCCTGTGGGTTTGTGTCCAGCAGCAGATCTTTTTTTCTTCTAAATTTAGAAAACAGACGCTGGTCAAAATTCCCTACCACCGCCAAAACGTTTATTATTTTCAGCCTTTTTTTTTTGTAATAAAGTTCAAACAAGTGCGCGCTTTATAAACCACATTCCCCCTTTCTGTCTTTTAATATAAACACCTCGGCTCTTTTTGTTATTATTTTTCGGAGACGGTTGACTTGCTTTTATGAAGTTTTTTCTTTCTAAAAATAAAGTTTTCACAAGGAGGAAGTTTCCTATGTCGGAAATCGAACGGAAATTGAAACCCACTGGTTCTCCCTTCCAACGACAACAACACATACACAATATCGGTGCAAATAAAATCGGGAAGGCGTCCCACGTACACAACAACAGTAGACCTATGCACGACGTGCATGTTTGTGTATGCATATATACGACATTATATAAAAGGAAAAAAAAAGAGAAAAATTCTTTTTTTGGAATACAAAAGCTGCCTCCTATCGATCCGCAACATCACATCAAATACTCAAAGATTGAAAAGGATGTCGCGACCCCCCTAAAAAGGTAGTCCTGTTTAATAAACAACATACCTGTTTCCAATTCAACATTTTTTTCAAAAAATTGTTAATTAGTGACAACAAATTCTAAAAACCTGACCGAAGCTCATTCAAAAGAAGAAAGAAACCACAGGTTTGATGAACGACATGTTCTTTTTCAGCCTCGAATGTCAAAGAAAAAAACAAACAAATTCCTACTTTCCCTAATTGGAAATGGATCTCCAAAAGGATTGCCAAGTATAGAAGTAATCAAGAAATACCGACCCCTAAAAAGGTACATGACGTTGGACTAAATCGCATCACATTGAAAATGGACGCTATGACCGATAGGCGAAGGTTTGTCATCCGGCAGTCTTTGCTTCTGGTTTCTTTCCCTTTTTACGGCGAAAGGGGGGGACGCAGGTTTCGTGTCTGCCGGGTGTGTTGCGATTAATGGACTGCCGGATCCAATCCTATTCAATCCCAGACAAATAAGCTCCTTCCTACCCCGTTGCTCCGGGAGATATCGATCCCCAATGGCAGTCAAATCGAAATGAGACACACACGCACAACAAGTTGAGCTTCAAAGGCATAGGCAAACAAAACGGGGAAATATAAATAAGGAAGGAAAGAAAAGAAATTGTATCGACTTCAAACGAGTCGTGCACAGACACATCGGCAGCAGTTGAAGGAGCGACGATCGATGGAGCTTCATACAGAAAGGAAAAAGCGACTAATTAGTAAGCTGCCGACCGTGTAATGAGTGTGTGCGCGTGTGTGTTAGACGATGGAGCCATCAAGAAGTTTTTTGGACCAACCGAACGAATAACGAAGGGAACAGAGGACGCGTGAGATAAAGCACTCACCAGTGGGCGTTCCACGCGCTTCTGGATCGGAGACGCACAACAAGTTGCCGAAGATGTCGTGTGTCAGGGCACATAGAATAGAAAATCGGCGGGGAGTCTTAACAACAACTCTTTCTTATCACGCAGCTATGGGTGGAACGGTACACTCGACGCCAAGACAAAATAAAAAAAGTTATAAATAGCGAGGAAGGAATAAGAAAGTGGGGAATTCAATAGACGCCGTCTGAAATTGCTCAAAGAGCAAGGAGGCTAAACGGATTTGATTCCCGTTTTCAAAGCTGCTTTTCGGTTGTCAAGGGATAGAAGAACTAACGGGTGGTACCTAGGTGAAAATAAGAGGGCGTTATGAATGAGACGTCAGTTCTGTGTTGACGTAACCGTGGCGACCAAGAACTCCCTCCTCAAATTTTTCGACTACTTCATCTGAAAACGGAACACAACAATAATGTCCAATTACATACCCAAACTGGAAATACCACGCGTGAACGCACAGCGACATGTTTGGGGGGAAGAAATATACAAGGAAAAACCTGTTGCTGTTTTTGTCTTGGGATTTTTTCTTTGGCTTGTTGATCATTACAATAACAGCTGTTTTGTGATTACGGAGAACTGGAAAAAAAGAACGGTTAACGTTCGGAGGAATTGGTTTATTTAAAAAAAAAGGCGGAGAAAAGAATTTAGA
>Ga0247722_10001861_pt1 | contig 11300 bp, 8 predicted proteins | sample MSEWelMarce3H_FC_FD_189094 | JGI IMG/M metagenome (GOLD analysis project Ga0247722, IMG submission 189094) | Subsurface sediment microbial communities from gas well in West Virginia, United States - MSEEL Well Study Marcellus 3H_FC | ecosystem: Environmental > Terrestrial > Deep subsurface >... | reverse complement strand
ATCTAACGCAATGCGCCCCTCGCGACCCCCGGTCTTGGAAACGCATGGTCCAAGGCAAAGGCCGCACATGCCGAAAGGCGCCGCGTGGTAAAAAACTTACAAGACGAAACCGTGATTAAGTAAATGAGAGTAAACATTATTGGAACTCACAAGAAGGATACCGGCGTCTCACAGGACGTCCATATTCTTCATGGTATGATTGTGCACGCGCTGGGTGAGGATACACAGATTCGCCACGTCCCTCATTATTACCCGCAGTGCCCACAGGCAGAGGTGAACTTTTTCATCGATGTCATTAATCCTGCATTGTTCATTTTTGCAAAGAAGAATATCTGGATTCCGAATCCCGAGTGGACATACAAGACTTGGGAGCCGTATACGCGCATGGTAGATGAAATCTGGGTCAAGACACATGAGGCCGAGAAGCTGTTCTCCGAGTGGACACCCAATGTTCGCTATGTTGGATGGACCTCTATCGACAAGGTAGTGCCCGAGAAGAAGAACTATTGGAAGGCGATTGTCCCTGTTGGAAAGAACGTATGGCGCAATCCTAGACCCATTATCCAGACATACATGTGGATTCACAAGAACGACATCGGATTGTATCGCGGCCTACCCGAACTTCACATTGTGCATTCTCCTGAACACGTGCCTCTTCCGGCTCTTCCCACAGAGGTCGCAGACAAGATCATACTTCATTCCGAGGTGATGCAGGAGAAGGAGTACGATGCCTTGCTGCAAGAGTGCGGGTTGTGTATCTGTATGTCGGCGGCAGAGGGGTTTGGGCATGGAATCAATGAGGCAATGTCTGCAGGCTGCGTGATGATGTTGAGTCCACTCGACGCATTTACCGAACTCATGAAGAACAAGAATGTATTGTGGGTATCCGAGTTGAAGCGCACACCCCATCCGCAGTGCATGGGTGATTTATATGACGTAGATCAGCGGTCTATCTATGAGGCTCTGATTACCTATTCTACCAGCCAGTTCCTGTGGAAGCGCGGATATTCCATTGCATCTCGCGATATGTATGAGAAGAATCACAAGGCATTCCTGGAGCGAATCACACAGACTATCAAGAGCACGTTTGAGGGAATGGAGGAGTATACGCTAGAGACGCAGTTCCCGAAGGAAGAGAGCATGCCCAAGGTATCCATGATTACAGTTACCCGCGATCGTAGGGCATTTATTCCTCTCGCCAAATATTGCTTTCTGGCACAATCCTATCCCGAGGACAAGTTGGAGTGGGTTATTGTCGACGATGGAAACGATCAGATCAAGGATTTAGTGTCTGACTTGCCGAATGTTAAATACGTCCTGTCGGACGAGAAGATGACGATCGGTGCAAAGCGCAATCTAGCAATAGAGAACGCGTCGCATGATGTATTGGTGATGCTTGACGATGACGATGTCTATCCTAACAATAGTGTTCTGACACGTGTGGCATATCTAATGGCAGAGCCAAAGAAACAGGCAATCTTTTGCACGACAATCCCGTGTTTTGATATTCACGAGAAGAAGAGCTTCATGAATATGCCGCCCAACATATTGCGGATGTCGGAGCGAGTGTCCGAAGCCACACTGTGTTTCACGCGTGAGTTTTGGCTGGCACGGAAGTTCTCGGATGAACAGATTGCAGAAGGGAACGCATTCATCCGCGGACGCGAAGAAATGTGTCGGGATGTTTCACCCCAGGATGTGATTGTGAGTTTACTCCATAAGAAGAACACGTCGAGTCGGAAGTCGCCTCCCGGAGAGTCAAACGGATGTCATTATGGGTTTAGCGATGATTTGTATACCTTGGTTTCTGAGATCGCAGAAGCAATCTAAAAGAGCTTGCCAAAGAGACCCTTGCGGCTGCGACGGCTGCGCTTACCGCCCATGGGCGCCGGCGTTTCTAGTTTCTCGCCCCCCTTTATCACCGTGCCCGCAATAGACGCCAGGTTCCCACCCTTCTTGACCATCTTCAGCTGGGCCTTCTTGGCGCGCTTCGTTAAAGACGCCTTCTTGCCTGTCGTCTTGAGACCGGCCTTCTTGAGCATAGTCTTCAGCTGCTTCACAGACGCACCGCGACGGGTGCGACGACCGCCGCCCATACCCTCTCCACCCGCACCCACCGGCGAGGGGACAATCGTAGCACCACCTTTAGGAACAGTTGCATCAGGAGCAGACATTTAGTTTGTTTATCAGCAGATAGATTTTTCCGCACTCACGCAGAGCAAGTTACACATGCAGGAGGTTCGACCGTAAACTGCTGGGCCTTGGCGACGGCCTTTGTCCGGAGATAATAACACCCTGTCTTTAGTCCTTTCTTCCATGCGTAAAAGTGCATGGACGAAATCTTGGAATAGGTGGGTTCGGCGACGAACAGATTGAGACTCTGCGACTGGCAGATGAACGGAGCACGACCGGCTGCAAGATTAATAACAGTCTTCATTGGAATCTCCCAAGAGGTCTTGTACAATTCGCGTATCTCGGCGGGGATTTCAGAGATGCCCTGGACAGACCCATTGTTGGCGATGATCTGTGTGCGAACATCGGATGTCCACAAGCCTGCCTTGATTAGATCTTCTACAAGGTACTTGTTCACAACCACAAACTCACCGGCAAGTACGCGGCGAGTATACAGATTGGAAGTGAACGGCTCGATACATTCGTTATTGCCCATGATTTGTGATGTAGATGCGGTAGGCATCGGTGCGATGAGTAGACTATTGCGAAGTCCATATATAGAGAGACGTCCCTTCAAGTCCTTCCAATCTAGGTAGGGAGTACGTGTCGGCTCCTGACCCCACAAGTCAAACTGGAGTTGCCCCTTGGACGCGGGGCTGCCCTTGAATGTGGAATACGTTCCGATCGACTGGAAGTGATTGGCGTGCCCCGGCGTATCATAGGCAATTTCCTGACTCTCGTAGACAGCCGCGTAATAGATGTTCTCAAAGATCTCGCGGTTCAAGTCCTCTGCTGCCTGTGAACTCCAAGGCAGTCGCATCATCGCAAACACGTCAGCGAGACCCTGAACTCCAAGACCAACGGGGCGATGTTTCATATTGGACATCTGCGTCTCAGGAGTCGGGTAGAAATTCCGATCAATTACCTTGTCTAGATTGTGAATGAGAATCCGCGTATATGCTCGGAGCTTCTCAAAGTTGAACACGCCATTCTCCACAAACTTGGGAAGTGCGAGTGAACCCAAGTTACATACCGCAGTCTCATTGGGAGATGTGAACTCCATGATCTCGGTACATAAATTTGAAGACCGAATCGTACCTAGGTTCTGTTGGTTACTCTTGGAGTTGGCGGCATCCTTGTAGCACAAGTAGGGTGTCCCAGTTTGGATCTGGGCATCAAGGATAAGTTGCCAGAGTTTCTTGGCAGGCATTTGACGACGGAACTTGCCGGCTTTTTCATAAGACTCGTAGAGGGAGACGAACTTGTCGCCCCAGCAGTCGGCGAGACCGGGGCATTCATGAGGACACATAAGACTCCATACCCCGTCCGATTCGACGCGCTGCATGAAGAGATCGGGGATCCACAATCCATAGAAGAGATCTCTGGCACGATCTTCTTCGGCGCCGGTGTTAAGTTTGAGGCGGAGAAAGTCCTCAACGTCCGCATGCCACGGTTCAATGTAAATCGCAAAACTTCCATTCCTCTTTCCTCCTTGATTCACATACTTCGCCGTATCATTAAACACTTTGAGCATCGGTACAATACCGGTCGACTTTCCATTGGTACCATTGATGCGGGAATCCTTGGCACGAATATCGTGAACGGCGAGACCGATACCACCTGCCCATTTGGAGATCTGTGCACAATCGCCTAGTGTCTTGTAGATACCCTTGATTGAGTCCTCGTCCATCGTCAATAGAAAGCAAGAACTCAGTTGAGGAGTGTGAGTCCCCGAATTGAAGAGAGTAGGCGTGGCATGAATGAAATACCCAAGAGAGAGGGCGTCGTAGGTCTCCTTGACACGAGGGAGATCAATAGCAGTTGTCTCTGTAGAGCCGTGAAGTTGGAGTGCGACGCGCATCCACATGTGTTGCGGTCTCTCGCACGCCTTTCCATCACGAGTGCGCAATAGATAGCCCTTCTCAAGAGTCTTGAATCCAAAATAATCAAAGTTGAAATCGCGAGAATAATCGATCATCTCCTCGATCTCCTTGTGATGGTCAGTCAAATCCCATACATAGTTGTGAGAAACCAAGAAGTCACGACCAAGTTTATCCACACAGTCCCGAAGAGTTGAAGGCGTTAGTTTCTGATGGTTATCAATCACGATACGAGCAGCGAGTTTTCCATAATTCGGGTGATGGCGTGCCTGCATCATCGCACAGGTCTCAGCCGCAAACTCGTCCAATTCAGAGGTCTTAATACCATCGGAGATCTGTGTACACACCTTCTGTGCGACTAGATCGGGGTTCACATGGTCTAGACCATCCGCCAAAGACTGTACGCGCGTCAATATCTTGTCAAACGATACCGGTTCACGGTTCCCTGTACGAGTTGTTACGTAAATGTGATCAGACATCTTCGGTACTGTATCCATACTCATTACCTGTAAATAGGGTGGAATTAAAACAGGGCGAAGGCGCCGTTCGTCTGACAACTGGGGTATGGCGGTCCATCCTTGAATTTCTCCTTCTTCACTTCAGGAGTTGCTACTACCGGGGCATCCTTGACAAGACCCAACCCTCTCCCAACCATCAATATGACTATGAAGATAATGACCAAAACCAGGATGACGATAAAGAGAATACCGTTAAAGAAACTAGAAATGGGGTCTGTATAGCCATAACTAGGCGAAGAAGCCATAGGATCTGAGTACGATGATTCTTCCATGTCGTTTACATACTACTCAATAATTGGCGGAAACGTATATCGACAGTCCTCATTGCGAGTCGGAGAGTATAAGTCTTGGAACCACATGCATAGACTCTAATTCCTGTGTAAACACACTCATTGCATAAGGCATTTCGATCGTGTCGCGAGACGTATCAATACGACCCGTTTCCTTGTCGATCTGGACGGTGGTCTTGTCTGACCGTTCCATGAAACTCTCACGAATAAACTTGGAGATACCGTGTGTGACAAGTGAATCGCGCTCCATCTCGCCAATGCGCATACCACCTTCATTGGATCTACCCTGTGTAGGCTGGTGTGTCATCATGGTCTTCGGACCTGTATCGCGATAACTGATCTTGTCTTCTACCATTTGCTTGAGCCGCTGGTAGTAGATTGGACCCATAAAAATATCCGCATCCATTTGTTCACCCGTCAGTCCATTGTACAGAACCTCGTGTCCGTGGGGTTCAAATCCCATCTTCATTAGGGACGCCTTCAAATCGGGAATGCGATTGTCTACGCTGAATGGTGTAGCATCCACAAACGATCCCAACTCAATTCCCAACTTGTTTGTTCCAGCCTCCAAGAACTGACCTACCGTCATACGAGTGGGAATGCCGTGAGGATTGAATATCAAATCGGGACGTAACCCACGCGCAGTAAACGGCATGTCCTCTTCCAGTAGGATCTGACCAATTGTACCCTTCTGACTGTGACGACTCGACATCTTGTCTCCTACAGTTGGGGAACGATCCTCAACAATTCGAATCTTGACTCCCTTGAGTCCGATCATCTTGTCTCCGGCAGACACCAGAGTGGTATAGGTATAGACTGCATCGACACGTCCAACCTGACCACGCTTGGGTTCTACAGACACGTCGCGATACCCAGTGATCGTACCTGCTTGCGAAGTAATAGGAGACACCATTCCAAGAAGAATCGTCTCGGCATTCACAAGAGAGTTCACTCGAATAATACCATCCTCATCCAACATTTCATAATCAAACCCTTCCTTGCGTTTCATTTCGCGCTTCAGAGGATTTGCGATTTCTGTATGCGTCTCCAATCCAATATCCACCATTTCCTCGGCATGATCGTAACTATGGTAATACATTGTCTGGTACATTCCACGTCGCATCGATGCCTCGTTCATGATCATAGAGTCTTCCTGATTGTGACCGCCATACATTGTAATCGCGACGATAGCGTTCTCTCCGTACGGTAGACATCCTCCCTTCCCCAACATCTGCTCATACAGCCATGTCTGAGACAAGGGCTTCTGAGGCAAGACTAGGAACTCTGCAATGGTGTCGAATCGCTTCATATAATTGGTGTGGTACCACCCAGCCGCAGATTTCTGCTGTTGAATGCTGAAGACTGAACGGGGACCCGGATTATGATTTGAATAGGGAACCATATTTGCAAGAGCAGACATGTTGAACGACATGTGAATCTCTGAAGGAAGTGTTGGGTGGTGAGGAGTCATGGAAATGCGCAGAGAGTCCGATTCGTACGCATCAATGTAATCCAAATGGTTGAGAATATCCTTCCACGTCTTTGCTGCACGGATCATATCTGGAGTCGTGCCTTCGCGATAGACAGGTCGGATCGGTCTACCTGCATCGCAATAGATCTTGTATTCATTGTTGACTCGCATCCATGAAAGAGATACAGAGGACGCAAACACTCCCGAACGCCTTGCCTTGAGTAGACCTTGGTGGAGTTGTTCGGTGTTTCCAATACAAACAGCCCACAAGTCAGAGTTGACAAAAATCTTTGTCCATTTGGGATCCCATGTAGACGGGTGAATGTTCTGAACTTCACGAATCATCCCGGTCTCTCGCAATACTTTTTTGATATCTTCCACAGGAATTGCAGTCGAAATCTGAGCAAAAATAGCCAGAGACTTCTTGTATCCGATATCGGAACCATCCGGGGAATCGACCGGGCACATCAACCCGAACTGTGATGAATATAGACGACGAGGAGGTGCCGTACTCGTGGATTTATCGATTTGGAGATCTGTCTTTCGGAGATGGTGAATCGCTGCCAAATAGGAGACTCGCATCAACTCTTGCGAGATGCCGACACGCCCACCCCACGATCCTTTGAAGGATCTCGATAACTCACTGAGCATACGATACCCCTTCCAATACCGACCAATTGTTTCGGGTTCAATTAGATTGGCTAGGTTCTTGTCACGGTAAGTCGTTGGGTTGAATGTATTGTCGCGATCCATGCGTAACAACATCTCCTTCCCGTTCTCACGGTAAATACGGCGGAACTCTTCAAACACCAGCACACCCGATGTTGTGAATCGCTTGAATTGAAAACTATCACGATCCGAGGGCGCACGACGCCCGATATCAACGTCCAATGCCATCTTCAACATCTGTCCTAACATATATGCCTTGCGACGAAACACGGCTCCATTGTCATCAGTAGTTCCCTCTACATGAGAAAACAGGGATTCGTGAAGATTCTGTACAATTTCAAAGCGCGACTTACTCCGGGTGAACTCGGACAACACGTCTAGATCTGACTTTCCAAGTTTGCTTAGGAACTTGTCATGACTGAGAATCAACTGGTACAGAATTTCATCGTATGCGATACGCTCCTTATCCGCAACACCTGCGAGAACAGTATCATAGATATCGCGGTCGGATGTAATACCCAATGCGCGGAAAAGACTGAGTAGGGGGATGGGTTGCGAATATCCCCGAACATTGATCATAGATAGACGATTATCACGACCATAGTTTCCAGTCTCTGCTGTAGGATTGAATGTCTCGGATGGAATTGTCAGAAAATGCGAGTACGGACCACGCACACCGTCCTCTGAGAATGTACGAAGTCCAACATAGGTCTCTGTGACATCTTCGTATACAGTGTCTGCGTCTTCCTTGACGTCCTCAAATGTAATAGGCTCATCTGCTTCTACCAATTTCGCAGTGGTCCCTTTGGGTGCCTTTCGTTTGCGAGTTCCCACGTAGAACATATTGTTCCCCAAAAGTTCCTGGGTGAGAAGCACCTTCTCTGCGCCATCGATAATGAAATATCCACCGAGTTCGTACTTGCACTCACCAATCTCGTAGTTGGGCAGCCCAGTCAAATAACACATTCGACTCCTCAACATCATGGGAATCTTGCCCACCAATACATTTGGAAACGCCTTCAACTGTGTTGAATTGTCTGCGAATGTGTATTCTACTTCGATATCCGCAAAGATGCTCAATGCGTATGTACGATTGTCTAGCCGGCACATGTGGGGTACAATCGCACTTCCATCTTCTTCGACAGGAGCCTCGTACCGGATCTTATTACCATCTTTTCCACCAATGTAGACTCGTACAAATCGGTCACCCGAAACCTCGAGTTCAAATGGATTGCTCTTTTTGATAAATGTAGGAATCCCTACATCGAGCAAGTCATTAAATGAATCCACGTGATGTTGAATCAGTGGGAATTTTGTATCGGTGAAGAATCGTTTGAGTACGTGTCTTGGCACATCCATTGTCTTGTTCTCAGCAAGCATTTTCTAGACTCCTACGAAGAGAGAGCATGTGGAGTGAGACACGCCGTCCTGAATTTTTTCATGGAATTGTCGGACACACCGAAGTGAAACATGAACTTCAGACCTATTTGCAAACCAAACCACACAATAAGGTTGTTCTCTTACACGGTCCGCCCGGGATTGGAAAAACAACGATTGCGCTCGCAGCCGCCCGAACCTATGGGTTTGAATCCTTGGAGATCAATGCCAGTCGTTCTTTGCGTAGTTTTTCCGACATTGAAGCACTCACACAGTCATGTCGTCACTCGTTCAGTATAGCCACAATGATACGGGGGGATAATCTCCCTACGTGTTTGGTGTTGGATGAAATTGATGGATCGGATCCACATGCGCAGCGAAAACTTGTGGAGTGGATGATTGGTCCAGACCGCAAGATCCCGGTTCTTATGACATGTAATGAGATTCCTCGGATTATGAAATCCAAGGAAGAGATTGAAATTCTACGATGCTATCCACCCAAACCATCTGATTTGGCACCTCTATTCCCCGAGCAAGACGTTACCAAACTTGCGAAACGGTTCAAGCATGATGTTCGCCGGATACTCCAGTTTCTTCAATATGGAGATTCGGACGCATTACCGAATACATCTGCGCCAATGGAGTGTTCTCCTGAAGTCGCGCATATTCTCCATCAACAAAGGTGGACCGAAATAGATCCCATGGTATCGGCCAACGAACACGCACAGCCATCTTCCCGTTCGTATCATTCAAAACCCGCCCCTTGAAGATCTGTGGTGTTTTGTAAATATCTGATTTGTTTACTGTGTTTCGGGAGTGTCCCATAACTACGATTGTCTTTTCTGCAGGGACCTGTACCAACTTGGCAGTCCATGCCTTTGTAAATTCATATTCCTCTCCTCGAGTCTTCTCGGGAAAACGATTTGCCTCTACATATCGTCTTCTCAGAGTATAGGTTGCCGCCGTTCCGTGGAAATCCCCAAACGGTCCAACTTCCATCAATGCGTTCTCCTTCGTGAGCAATACGTACATGTGCGATGACGCCGCAATATCAGCCTCTGGATTTTGTTGGAGTGCTTCCAATCCACTGGAGATGCGTTCCGGGGGATAGTAATCGTCATCATCCCAAAAAACGATATACTCTGCTCCCATCGCAAGCGCCTTGTCAATACAGATATTCCGAAGAGCACCGATTGACTTGGGTTCATAGACACGATGATAGTCTACTAAAGGAAAGTCTTTCGATGCAACCCAGTCATACGCAGGAGCGGTAGAATTGTCAACAACGAGCCACTTGTCGGGCTTTTGCTTTTGCATCATCATACATGCCTTGGAAAACTCCCAACTCCATCGTCTATTCTTCGTCGGCGTGCATGCGATTATCATTATTGGTAGTATCGTTGTCATGGCGTAAGCCTCCAACGCGAACGTCGTGCCTGCATACTGGACAGCGGGTATTCATAGTAAACCACTCGCGAATACACTCCGAATGAAATGGATGATTACAGTGGCGAATACAAGTATGAACACCTGTAATATCTTCTTGACAAATCGAACATGTAGTATCAGGAGGAGCAACTGTAAGGATTTGCGTTCCTGCTCGAATTTGTCCGGCTGTGGGAATGACAGCAACGGGATCCAAGAAACTGCGTAGAAAGTTGCCACTGGGATCAAGAATAGAGTTCAATGGAATATTCATCACAATATTCTCCACTCGATTGGCTTGCTGTGGTGAAGTCATAAACAATCGGAGCAGCGATGTCATCTGACTGGTATTTCTCATGTGAGCCGCTACGATATGATTGCGGGTATTTCCATCCAAAAATCGAATCACGTTGAAAAAAGCCCGATCCGTTTGTGTGATATCTCGGATTGCGTCCAAGACAGTGTACTCACCTTCCTCCATGTGTGTATGTAACTGAGATTACGAAAATCACTGTGTAAGGTATAAATGTCCGCAGCATCCGTACCACCTACAACGCTAGCCACTGCTCCTCCCAAAGATGAGACAGCGACTCCTTCCGCCACGGCAACGTTCATGCCACCGGCTGGATTTATGCCCGTCCTCGGTGGGTTGGCAGTTCTCCCCATAGTGTTTCTACTGGTCTTCCATGGTGGCGCTGCATATCTATCCTACCAAAAATACCAGAGTGGCTTGTGGGCGGTACTGGACTTTATCTTTGCGTATTTCTACTACCCGTATTACGCGTTCTTCCTGTCAGGATCGTCTCCGTCTATGGAGGCATCACCGATCAATACCATGATGGGTGGTATGCGCAAACTCTTCAAGGCAGTGCGTAAGCATTAAGCCTTCTTGACAAGAAACGCATCCATCGGACCTCGAGTATTCTTTCGAACAACCTTGAGTAGGGAAGGAGAACTCAAGAACATGATACTCTCTAACTGCTTCTCCTTCTTGCCCAACAATGCCTTGGTGGCTTCCTCTTCATCGTTCGCATACTTTTCCAAGAACTGTTCATACATTGTTGTGTAACTCGGTCTGCGAGGAGGAGCGTATCCTTCTAGTTTGTCGATACACAGCGCAAACAACTGTGCTACCGGGTTCTGGATCTGATTGGTGATGTAGAACGACGCATCCGGTGTCAGCTTGTTTGATCGCACATATCCCACTTCCTCAATACGATCTCCCTGTTTTCCCTTATCCTTGTTCTCTGCGACAAACATGAACTGTAACCGATCTCCAACCTTGGGGGCGGTTCCAGCGTCACGGCTTTCCATTCGATCTGCTAGTACCCGATGTGCGATCTGTCCAGGGTTCTTGTAGTCATCTCGCAACGACTTGCTGATGATGAACTTCTCCAATGGCACTCGGTTCTCCAACACATCCAGCAACTTGCTATTCACGAACTGCTGTGCCTTTCGCACGTCCTTGTCGGTCAGCAGCATATCCAGAGCACCGCCA
>Ga0247722_10001860_pt1 | contig 11300 bp, 16 predicted proteins | sample MSEWelMarce3H_FC_FD_189094 | JGI IMG/M metagenome (GOLD analysis project Ga0247722, IMG submission 189094) | Subsurface sediment microbial communities from gas well in West Virginia, United States - MSEEL Well Study Marcellus 3H_FC | ecosystem: Environmental > Terrestrial > Deep subsurface >... | reverse complement strand
GCACCTAAACCACCCGCGCCACAACCTCCGGCACCAGTTCCATCTGGTGAATGTTCGGGGGTTGAAGGAGGTGAGCCGTTTGGAACCGACCAGGAAGCATTCTACAGCATCTGCGAACCTGGAAGAACCACCCCGACCAAGATGCCATGTGCGGAGGGTACTCTCTGGGACACTTCGATCGGCGTATGCAATTGGCCAAAATAACTTCACATCAATTCTTCCATAAGCATCCGTTCGAGGTCGTCTCCATCGTCATCGTTTGTATGATCCATAGATGTATCTGTAATTTCAACGATTTCTTTCTCCATTTCTTCGAATATTTCCAAGATCCTATTTCTATACTTGCAAATTATATCGCCTGTATCTTTGCAAGGAGAGTCTTCCGCGAATACATTTCCATTGCGCATGCAATACGCACACGATTCCACGACGAAATCGCAAGGAGGGTGGTCGTGTGTTACTCCCGGGATAAACGGCGCGACCGTCATCCCACTCATTTTCTTCTTCTTGGCAATTTCATTTATTACACTCGTGGCAAATTCTGTGGCTGCGAGCTCTGCGAGATCTACGGCATTCATTTTTATTTATGTGTTGGTTACATGATTAACGGGTTTACATAGGGCCTGTTGTCAATATGGCATCGCTTCCGGTAACGAATGGGTGCTCTAGAATCTCATCGATCGTGATACGCGCGACCGGGCTCCGGTAGAGCATCATTTTCAACAGGTCCTTGAATGCATCAGAGCGGTCAAAGAGTTTTTCGATTTGGGGCATCATATCAAACCTTGAGATTTCATCAATAAAAACCATATCGCTTTTATTTGTAGGATTTGCGCCTCCCATTGATAGCGTGGCAAGATTGTACAACGTCATCCCAAAGGAGAAGATATCAATTGGTTTTCCAATGGAAAAAGGAGTCGTGTTCCTTTTCACATGGACCGCGGCGACTTCTGGGGGCATGTAGAAAACAGAACCCTTCAGTCCATCCAAGGTCATTGAGTTGTCGTGCTCGGCATTTCCGAAATCGCACAACACATAATCACCATTGTCGTCGATCAGGATGTTCTCCGGCTTGATGTCCCTGTGGACGAGGTCCAGGTCATGGACGTGCTTTATGGCATCCGCGATGTCAATCACTAGTTTCCTGAGCTCCTCATCGCTCATATCCCGCTTCTCCTCGACGACGTGCGTAAACAAATCTTTCTTCATAAACGGGAGAATCAGGTGGGTGGTCACAAGCGCCCGGCGGTCGTAATAAAACGCGATGGGCGAGATGATGTGAGGGTTGTTCATTTTCCTGAGGATGAAAAACTCCTTCTCCAGCGCGCTGTTCGTATAGCGCGAAGAAGAAATCTTCATCGCCACATATTCCTTGGTGTGTGTATCAATCGCTTTCCACACTTTGGCAAAAGAACCGGAACCAATCTTCATAATACTTGTGTATCTTGATTTATCATTTCTATCGCCCGCAGCGGGTTCCGCAGCATTGATGATTTCGTCAACGGTGAGTGTCATGGTCTCAGAACGCCGGAAGCAAGAGCCGAAGAAACAGGAAAACATAAATGTGTGTTTGTAAAGTGGGTTGGGAAATGCCCTGCGGAGTGTATATTTATAGCATGGGAATTACCAGGGTCAAATGACATTATGCGTTCCTCGTAAATTTAAAAAATATAGCCGTAGAGCAAGAATGGCAACCTGCAAACCCTGCAATCTTTCCGTGAAGAAACTCGACTCTCTTGTCATAGCTGGCGGGGGTGCAAAAAGTATGGCGGGTCTAGGGGCGATACACATCCTCCGGAAAAACGGTCATCTGAAGGAATTGAAGACTGTAGCGGGAACCTCTGCGGGGGCGATTGTGGCGACCGGTGTTGCTTTGAACAGAAACTGTGTGGAAATGTGCAAAGCATTTGCGAATGAAACATACGTACCGTCTATTGACATTGGTAATTTCTCTAACGCGTTCGGGATTGACACTGGTGCTCATCTGTACAGATGGATCGACATCGTGCTAGGCGACAGGTCTCACACGTTCAAGAGCATTTATGATGAAACTGGCATTACGCTGATAATTTGCGCGACGAATATGTCAACGTTGTCAGCAAAGTATTTCTCCCCTACAGAGACTCCAGATTTCGACGTGAAGACCGCGATTCGTATGAGTTGCAGCCTTCCGATCTTTTTCTCTGCGGTTCGCCACGAGGGAGAAGTCTACGTAGACGGTGCTTTGACGGACGCGTTTCCAATTGATTATGTAAATAATATGGAAACTACACATAACACGCTTGGTATTAGATACGATTCTGCGGAATATAGCACTCATAAGGACATAAACAGCATTGACAAGTTTTTCACGAGTCTCGTAGCGATATCTACCAGGGATAAGTATTCACCGGACTCGAACGTTCTATCAATAGACGTTGGAAAAATAACTGTGTTAGATTTCAAAAATCCTAAAGTATTGAAGAAAGCATTTAAAATCGGCGCATCTAGAATGTCGCAATTATTGAAGAAAATAGAATAATCAAAGATCGCCGAACATCATATCATCATCACCGGAATAACCATCCAGAAGAGGAACCGATGGGAGCTGATTGACGGTCTGTACTACAGGAGTTGTCATCGGTGCCATCTGACCTGACGTAAGGGCATCCACATTATTGAGTTGATTCATGATTCCGGAAGATGAGTTCCGGTTCGTGTCCCAGGCGCCGTATGGATCCATCGTTGCGTCCACCGCACTGGGTGCAAATGAAACGCTGTTTTGGGTTATTGGTGCTCCGGTCTTTTTTAGTATGCCTTTTGGCAAGTTAAGTTTTGCGACTATTTGCTTTTTCCTGTCCACGGGTGCCTTGTATTCTACGACAGTGGTTGCCTTGTCTGCGTTTACGAATTTGAGCACCATGAAACCTAGCGCAATGATTACAATGCCGACCAAAATCCTGATCGCAACATTTTCAAACATATTTATATGTAATTAAATATTATTTTTTTTAAAATTTAATACAAATCTTCCGAAATTGTGCACACGATGGCTACCTCTGGTTCAGAGTCGTCATATTCCCTCTCATACGGTTCGCGGTCTACATCGTACAGACACTCGTCGATGTCTTCGGTGATGCTCGCTTCCTCGGTAACGGGCACGTGCGTTTTCTTTCTCTCCATCAGCTCTGTATAAAATCCCAGCAGGATATTTTTGCGAGCTTCGAACCATAGACGGTCCCTTTCCACCACCACGATGTCTATGAACGGCTTCCCACCGTCGTTCATGAACCCCGGTTTATATTGAATGAAATAACAGAAATCCACGTTGCACACCTCCATCTGGACTTGAATTTGAGGGTAATAGTGATGAGGAACCTCCCCTGGGATAATCTTCCTCCTGAGCGGGCACTTGATCTCCACGCAATAGCCTCTTGCGGTGATCCCATCTGGTGACGCTGCCAACCAGGGGAAATCGTCGTGAACTATCAGACCGAACTCGAACATTCTTTCCCCGAGGATACTCATTGCGAGTTCCGCCGCCTCCGTTTCATACTTAATTCCGTGTTGTAATGGCATGCCTAGTACAGGTATCACATTCAGTTTTTTCATGAGAAGATCTTCTCTCGGACAACCGCGAAAACCATTGAACGGTTTTATACCAAGAGCAGAAGATGATTCCGACGCGGTCATAAGACTTTTTCTCACTTCATACCACTCGGGTGTGCGCTGGGCATACTGGGGTTTCTTGAATAAATCCACAACACGTGGGTGAAGTGTGGAGATATTTACGTCAGTGGGGATCGGGATAATTGACATTTTACAATTCTATATTAACGTTTGTATTAAGTAATTATGTTTGTTGATATGAAGACATCCTTGTATCGACAAATCGCTTTTTTGTTGTTTAAATAAATATTGGTGTATATTACGTATTACATGAAAACGACGATCAGATATACATACTGTGTAGAAAAACACATAGAGTGGGCAAAGAGCTGGGTAAAGTTTTATGCGCCGACAACGTCGGATGACATCATCAACAAGATATTTCTGTCTAAATATTTTGTGACGAAATATTCTACCGCCCCGTCGAGTAATAAAACTCAAGCGGAGATCATGAAAGAAGCGACCGAAGACCTCGCAGACTACTTGGAAAAGGTCGAGAAAAGGATCGGGGCCTTGAAGAACGCTGATAAACGGGCGAAAATCCTCAAAAAGGTAATGGAAGAGATGCCGAATGCACAGGACCTGTTCGACATACTGATGTCATACAGGATCTACAAAACCGAAGAGAGAACTCGTATCAGACGCCCTACGAACGTCGTATTGTCCGTGGCAAAAATTCAAGAAAATAATGATAAGAATAAGTAAATGAATTCCATCGTTTCTTTCCCAGGGAAAATTGCAAACATAGGGGCGGAGATTGATTATCATGGTAACGCAGTCACTCAAGAGATCCGCGTGATGCATGGTATAATAGACAGCCATGGAAAGGGAATCGAGACAGAAATGCAACTCATGCGCGAGTCTTTTGAGAACGAAATGAGAAATATGCAAAAGAAGACCAAGCAAATTTGCATCACCGTGCTCGCAGTTAATGTCCTCTCTAGAGTTTTCCTGCGGTAAAGTCGAGAAGATCTTCTCCGAATATATCTGCAATATCTGATTTTTCTATTATCTGTTTGCTTGCGGATATCCTGGGATTCCTCTTTTTCTCCTGTTTTCTGATCACGAAAAACGCAATCATCATAGCCATCAACAATAACAAGAACTTCCACATATACTTAGAATCAATATTTTTTTAAAGCAACATGTGACGTGGCATGTATGGGTCAAATGACACGCCCTGGGTCAAATGACATTCTCCGAATATCTATATAAGACAACCCATGCCCCACCAAATGTATAATTAATTACAATGTCTTCGCCTACCTACTACAACGAGTACGACTCTGAGTCCGAGCAGTATGGCGAGATTGAGCACGAATCATACGAGGAATACGAGCCCTATATGACTTATGACGAAGAGATGGCGGCATTCGAGGATTCTGATAATATCTTTGAGGACGATTACACGGACGATGCTTATGTTATTAATTCCGAGTATTAATTCTTATGCGTTTATTTCTGAAATAAAAATAAGTATGTAAATATATACGAGATGCAATTCGTCGAGCAAATCCAGGAGTTTATCAGCTCAGTACCCAAGCCAGTGATCTTCGCAGTGGTTCTCCTCGTCCTGGTCGGCGGGTTTTTCCTCTGGAAGAAGATGTCATCTAAGGACAGTGAGACCGAGGTAGAAAAAGGTGCCCTAGCTTCCAGTGTCTACGCCCAGAACGTAGCAAATGATCTTGATGCCGAACGCGAGCCGATGCTGTCCGCTTCCGCTACTTCTTTCGTGAAGGAAGTGCAGACAGGTCTGCAAGATTTGGAGACGGCTGCTAAGGACGTTGTTGGCGCCTCCGCTCCAGATGAGGATGACGACAGCGACTTCGATGAGTTTGAGTGATTTATTAAGCATTTTACAAATTAGTTTCGAATTATATTCACATAACTTTCGAGATTACACTATGTAACTGAATTTACTTTCACATGACGATATAGGACAACTACAACACGCACAACTAGTCTTACACAGGTCGTAAAAGTTATCCCCAGGTGGTAAGCACTCGACAACTTCGTAGTTATATATCACGGGGGCCTCATCGTGCTCGAACCATATGTCCGTAGCATCGTCGTAATACCTATTATGCGCATGATAATAATTCTTCATGATGAATGGTACGACATCCTCTGCATTTTCTCTTTCTTGCGCACACTGCTTACAGCACGAACCATGTTCCTCGTGATGATGATGTTCGTCCTTTTGGCACATATCGCAACATTGGGTCATTATCTGAAATAAGTCATCCGTTGAAAAATCATCAGAGCACGGAAACGTTTTCAGCATAGTGCAAAAAACATTCCATTTGTATTGGTCAACGACTTCCCCTGTCTGTAGAGTTTCTACTGCATTTCTACGCAGTTCTTTTAGGAACGACATTTTTATTACAAATACGATATCGTATAAATTGTTTGACCCGGTGATATGATGACACAATCATATTGACGCCCATATGTATAAAAGAAAAATTGTCTTATGTAAATTTACAAAAAATGGGATATATCTACATGCTCACATCGCCGAATGGAAAAATCTACATCGGTCAGACTATTCGCCCTATAGAAAAGCGTTTCAAACAACATCGGAAAAAAAGTAGTGGCTGTGTAGCGATTTATAACGCCATCCAATATCATGGGTGGGACAACTTCGAAAAAGATTGGTACGAGTGCCCCGACGAAGACCTTAACTTTGACGAGGAACTTCTGGTGCGGGAGATGAGAACGCTAGCACCATATGGGTACAATCTCAGAGAAGGCGGTGGTAATCGTGGCAAGTTAAGCGAGGATTCCAAAAAGAAGATAAGCGAAGCAAACAAAGGGAAAACACATACAGAAGAAACAAAGAGAAAATGGAGTGAAATGCGTAAAGGCGAAAATAACTCGATGTATGGTAAAAATCACACTGAGGAAACAAGGAAAAAAATAGGTGAGATAAACCTTGGGAAAACACATACAGAAGAAACTAAGAAAAAGTGGAGTGAAATACGCACAGGCAAAACTCATACAGAAGAAACAAAGCAAAAAATGCGTGAAACACAAAAGGGTGAAAAACACCCGATGTATGGGAAAAGTCATACAGAAGAAACAAAGCAAAAAATGAGTGAAGCAAAACTTGGAAAGACATTTACAGAGGAAACAAGACAAAAACTAAGCAAAGCAAACCTTGGCAAGATATTGACAGAAGAAACAAAACAAAAAATGAGCGAAGCAAAACTCGGTGAAAATAACTCTCAATCTAAAAAATTGTTTCAATACTCCCTGATTGGCGAATTCATACAATCTTTTGCTTCGGGTGGAGAAGCAGCACGAGCTCTCGGCAAGAGCGGTGGGTCGATTATAAGTGAATGTGCCAATCGTAAACGAAAAACCGCGTATGGTTTCAAATGGTCTTTTGAATTACATTAATCTTCATCAACAAACATACATTCCATTTTTTCTTCTATCTTCGGTTCGGGTTCCTTTGATCCCTGAATTGTAAAACCAATGCGCCTGTAAAAAGTTTTCCTTTTAGCAATCTGACTGATGAAGAGTGAATACTGGTCTACTACATCTACAATTATCGGGTCATTTCCACTGCCACCGCGTAGGATGCGCCCGCACGCTTGGATGACGTCACTCGACGGTGTCGCGAGCACAAGCCCTGAAAGCCGCGGATTATCGTAACCTTCAGAAGCCAGGTGGTACGTCGCACAAATCACCTGGGCATCTGGCTCCGTCTTATCACCGCCAAGATAAGTCGCAGCTTGGATTCCAAGGGACAGTAGGATGTCCTTTATTTCTATGGCATGCTGGCGCCGGTGGCTTAGGACCAACACATAGCGCCCGGTTTCCGCGATTTTCTTTGTTTCTTCCGCGATAAAAAGAGTCCTGTCGCGAATTTCGCAGATCTTTGTTATGAGCGACGTGTAGCAAATATCCCCCCGTTTGTTGACAGGAGGGGGCTTCTTGTATTCCGCGTGAGTGAATGGAACTATCTTAACAAACACGTTTTTCTGCAATGCCCTTCGAACTTCAAACGCAGTGGGACCCATAAACCAATGGAGAAGACGTGTAAGTCCGTCTTTCCTCGTTGGCGTAGCAGACAGCCCGATCACGTATTTGAAAGAAATACCAAACATTGTCTGAGAAAAACTTTCTGCCGCAATATGATGACTTTCATCCACAATCAGACACCCAATCCCATCGAAATCGGTGTACTTTCTAACCATCAGTGTTTGGATCGATGCGATAATAAAATCACCTGATATATCACAAGAATCGCCCCGGACCTTAGAAATTTTCGCGTCTGGAACGAATCGTTTGATGGTTTCTTCGAATTGTTCTTCGAGGAACTTCTTGTGGACGAGGATCATCGTTTTTACCTTAAGTTTACATGCCGTGTAAACTGAGCAGACCGTCTTCCCGAAACCCGTGTCAAGTGACAGAATTCCTCCGCCTATGCTGAGGAGTTGTTTGAGAAGCGCATCAGTGGCCTCTATTTGCTTCAGTTCCTTGCGAAGTGATCCAGTGAACTTTACGGTTGCGTTCATGGATTGTATGTTACCATATTCGTGTGTCACCGGTAGATGTTTCAGGTTCTCTAGGGCCCAAAACTTTGGGACAACCACATGAGTGTCGTTTCGCCGAAAGACTTTAAATTTCTTTGGAAAGTCGTCGTTAAGGGTGACAGGAGCGACAAAGAGCTCGCGATTCACAAGCTTCTTTTCTTTATCAGAAAGATCGCTAATTTTAATTGTAGCCCCCTGGCGAGATAGCAACATTTTAACTTATACTCATATCGCGAGTATAAGTTAATCGTTTTGTCAATATACTAAACCCTTGGAATGTACACCCTATTACCCTCTCGAATCACGTTTCTCCAGAACAATCGTCTGTATCTATTCGCATACATAAACCTCTTCTTGGAAATGGTTGGTGGAATTATAGTGCCGGTGAACTTATCATAAAATTCGTCGAACGTCATCGTTTCAAACACCTTCACGGTTCTGTTCCGAAGTCCGAAACAGAAGCAGAACATTTCATACTCATACAAGCGATAATAATGATAAGCTATTACTTACCAGTTCCCGGAAACTTTTCCCTCGTTTTCCCACCCTTCCCAGAGATCGCTATTTTCGACCCGCCTGTGAGGGCGAATATTGTACAAGTTCTGTAGTTTCTCATGAGGAACATGCCTCCAAGGGAAAAACTGCGCCTTTTTGCGCTGCGTGGTTCCCTCCCTGGGCGGCGATACATAGTAAATCGCGAGACTCTTCCTGAATTTGTCAGTAGTCGTAGGAGTAGGGAGCCCGTGGATCGAATCGTCCGTAGTTCTGAACAGCACCGCAGTGTTGAACATGGGAGAAACCTTTTTTATCACGTCATCTGACGCGTGAATATCTGTGGTGAGAATAAGGTCACCGCCACACTCTTTGTTCCAATCCTCTGTCAGGAATACAAGAAGGTTAAGACGCCTCTCCGTTCCTGTTACCGGGTGGACGGAGTAGTCGAGGTGCATGTCGAGTTTACCCCCCGGTGGGTACGCATGAATTCCGGCCCCGTGAAGATGAGGGTCGGCCATCAGGTCTTGCACCCCAGAAATCCTCGACATCATCTTTACGAATTGAGGAGACTGTAAAATATCGAACACCCCGGTTGTACGTTCGCCTAGATTTATATTTTTGGCAAACTTTCGCTCGAGTGGGTTCTTGTACTCGTGCCAATCTTTTTCACCGGGTGTCCCAAACTCCGAAGCAATATCACGCGCGCATTGTTCGCTAAAGAAGTTTTCGATGACGACGTGTGGGAACGGGGAAGCGGAAGAGAACTTCTCGGAAATGACGTCTATGTTTTCGATCCAATCTCCGAACATGATTGTTATGTGTATAACAAAAGTTGTTAAATTAATTAATTTAAATGATTTTAAATATGCGTGTGTAAAATTATGATCATTCTCGAAGAAGAAACTGGGATAATTTATAAGATATTGTTCCCGAATGGTAAGGTATACATTGGCCAGACGAAGAGAACTATCTATGCGAGAATGAGGGAGCATCGTCGTGATGACTCTGGCTGCGTGAAATTGAAGAATGCGCTTCAAAAATATCCTCCTGAAGAAGTGTACGCTTCGGTGCTCAAACGAGACATCCCCGTTAAATATCTCGATTGGTGGGAAAATTTTTACATTTTGGAATACGATTCTATCAAGACCGGATACAATATCAAGTTTAACGATTCGCCCGCTATTCCATTAGATGCCGAAGTTCCTGAGGTCACCGTTAAACACCATGAACCAAAGGTCAACATTTTTGCGCATTTTGCGTGTAAATCATACGTCCCACCTAAAAAGAAGATTGAGTGCCTGTTACCCAAGGAACATAAAAAGGAGGAAATACCCTGGTACATGAAGCATCTCACACACCATACCAACGCATGACATCGCTTGTTTCATGTTCAGGCTCTTTGTGATTTTTCACTGCGGATACCAGGGCGACGATCGCAACTACGAAGAAAAATATCAACAGACCAATCATTATTACGCCGAAATTGTTAATGAGACCAAGAGTCAGAAGTGTGATAAATCCCGCGATACCAATGAAGGACATAAGACATGCTAGTATAAATTGAGCTTTCATTTTTACATTACTGGTTGGGTGTCTTGTTAAATACATTGGTTTGACGATATCACGAAAAATAATTATAGTAAACATACCCCCCCACCGTGATATATACGAGACCCACAGATACCACAAGTGTCATTACGAAAATCAACAGACTGCGCGCAAATCCTCCTGGCGTGATCATGGTCAGTGGCATTCCGCAGTGCATCTTTAATTTAATTAGAATACAATAAGAAACGCCCTGCTTAATACATCAATGTGTCGATATGTTCGCAAAAAGCGCATAATTGTTATCGGTACGTATATAAATGCTTCGCGCGTTGGATCTTTTTAGTGGAATCGGAGGAATCACACATGGTCTGCGTGGCATAGTAACACCAATTGCATATGTTGAAAAAAATACAGACGCACGAGGGTTCTTGGAACAAAAGCATCCGGAGATTCCAGTGTTTGACGACGTGTGTACATTTGATGCAACCGAGTGGAAGGGAAAAGTAGACATAATCACTGGCGGTTGGCCATGCACGGGTTTCTCCGTGGCGGGGAAGGGTACTGGGTTTGATCACGAAGCATCGGGGTTGTTTACAGAAGTTGTAAGAATTGCGAAGGAGTGTGAACCCAAGTATTTATTCCTCGAGAATTCACACGTTCTATCCACACCAGAAAACATCCGAGTGGTTGTTGATGCATTCGACGAACTCGAGTACGATTGCAGATGGGTGACTTGCCAGGCGACGTGCGTCGGAGCTCTTCACCAGCGCAGGAGATGGTTTTGTTTGTTGAACAAGCGATGTGTCGATACGAAGATTTGTATTCCCGACGTCAACAAGTTCGATTGGACGGTGAACGAGCCAGACAGACAAGTAGAAAAGTATTCGGTAGAAAACAGAAATTTACTCGGTTTCCTTGGCAATGCGGTCGTTCCTGACCAAGTTAGGTATGCGTTTTCTACGCTTGTAAATTTGTCTACTTTAAAAACAAAAACCAACGAAAAAAACGGGTTCTCCGTCAATTGCAAGATTACAACGTTTAAATTGAAACACCAGAAAACTCCTC
>Ga0247722_10001858_pt1 | contig 11303 bp, 13 predicted proteins | sample MSEWelMarce3H_FC_FD_189094 | JGI IMG/M metagenome (GOLD analysis project Ga0247722, IMG submission 189094) | Subsurface sediment microbial communities from gas well in West Virginia, United States - MSEEL Well Study Marcellus 3H_FC | ecosystem: Environmental > Terrestrial > Deep subsurface >... | reverse complement strand
GGGGGCCGGGGGGGGGGGGGGGGGAATAGAAAGAACATACAGATATATATTCAGCTGAAAGCTTCTCATTATGTGGAGCGCACCGATCTGATTGATAAACTATAAGAGTTCCCCATCACTTTTGCTGGAGCAGCTAGCAGACCTCTGTAGTAGTATATACTTGAGAAGATAAGGCGACTCCGGCACCGACTGGCCAATCGTGGGGAAGACTTTAGCATCTTTTCTCTAGTTCTTTACTCCCCCCCTCTCAATGGCTGTAACATCCAATGAGCCTGTCACTGTCTATCAACATCTCTGATCGACGCTCTGTTCCCGAGTCGCTGCCTGGATGGACCCTGGGAAAATTTGTTCTACGCCCCTCTTCACGGCGAACAGAGCTAGACGCTAGCCTTTTCCCGTTGATGGCTATTGACATTCTTTGCTTTCATTTTATTTATTTTTTTTTAGAGAGAGATTTAGCGCCTTGTAGAACACAGTCCACAAGATAACAATTAAGGCGCAGAAGCAAATAACATAATGGCACAAATTCTTTTAAATAAAACTAAATTCCGAAATCTATGCCGAGTACAAATATTATTGACTTAGCTTTTTGTTATAGCTTCCTGCGAATTGATATGATATGGAAATGTCTACTATAATTTGAAATGGCTCATAATAATTTTCTGATTATTTCCGCTTTTGCTTAACGTAGGGTTTTGAACAACATCAAAGCGAGGGTCGTCGACATGCAGGAAAGTTCAGTTTATAAGCTTGTATGAAACTTGTATGGTGACTGGAGGTTGTCAGACATGTATGGGCCGTACTAGTCCTTGTTTATAATCCAATTGTTGTTGATGAGCCTCATTGTGGATGACGGAACTAATTGATGTAGAAGCAGAGCGGAATGGAGGCAATCAGAACCAGAAGGTAAAGCGGAAATTCACGCGACGACGAGACTGCAAATTCAAACCACTACCACACCGGTAAAGCTGTGACGAAGCCGCTTCCATGTTCATTCCTTTTCGTCCATCCTTTGTCTGCGTACAAACATAGAACTGACATTTTACCGAGTTATGCCGTCCAGCCGTCTGCCGTCCTCTATCCGTGCGCCTAACGAGATTAAACCCGTGTCCTCTGTTTTTAACAAGGCTATTGCACATTCCGTCATGTATCGAGCTCGTCGTAACTCGGACGTCGAAACAGTTGGCTCTGGTGCTCCGTTTGAAGTCGACCACTCCAGTTCGTCTGAATTGTGAAGGTTGGAAATTGAATTTTCCAGCTGTGGTCCGTCCCAGCTCGGTCCCATTTAACATCGACCACTCATCGCGAATGACCTGACTGCGATTGAATCAACTTGAATCGTCCCGAGGAGAAAAGAAAGACAGGAAGAAATCATGTCTTATTACGGAAAAAGCCTCTATTTGGATTTTGATACTCTACCCAGAGCTAACCACCGTTTTTCGCTTGGACGTGTGTTAGCCAAGGGCACTTCGGCCAACATTTATCATGGCGTCGACCATGAATCCGGTATTTAAATCTTTCTCCTTTTTTTTGGCCGATTTGAGTAGTTTTGATTGGATGACGCAAATTCTAGAAAAATATTAGTTCTTTACACACACGTGTATCACTGGCATCATACTAATAATAGACGGCGTTGACTATTAGGCGATCGATTGGTGGCCATCAAAGTGTTGAAAAATTTAATCGAAAATGTTGAGTACATTGAAGAAGAGTACAGGATCTTCAAAAATTTGAGCCGACATGACAACTTCCCCACCTTTTACGGTGGTTTTCTCAATAAATTCGACAAAGCAGATAAGGATGAACTTTGGCTAGTCATGGAGGTAGGATTTAGTTGCTTATTCTTCTTGATTTGATTCGTATTTATGTGGTGGCATTATATTTTAGCAATGTGAAGGAAGCTCCTTGGGCGACTTACTTTACAACATGGGGCTAAACAACCGTAAGTTAACCGAGCAATTGATCGGCTACATCGTCCGCGAGCTGATCAACGCACTCAGCTACCTTCACATGAATCACATCATTCACCGGGATGTCAAGGCCTCCAACGTTCTCTTGACACTCGACGGACAGATCAAGTTGACCGACTTTGGATTTTCCAGGTTGGTCACTTGTTGATGACTTGACTCTGCATCAAAAATTTAGAGCTGAAATTTTGTTATCGATGCTAGGCACTTGAAGCATACAATGAGCCGTCGGTCCACTTCGATCGGTTCGCCACACTGGTGAGATGGCGGATTATATTCGGAATGTAATTGATGATGTGTAATAATAGGAGATAATAATTTAGGATGGCACCGGAAGTGATCCAAAGCACTCCGTGTAATACCGAAGCGCTGGACTTGATGGACGAGGAGGAGGCGAAGAAAGGCTACGATCATCATTGCGACGTTTGGTCTCTAGGTAAGCTCACCAGAGATACGAGAAGCTTATAAGCAACAAAGTTGAAATGCGGAAGTCCACCTACTCCGCTACTCGAGACTGGTGAAACCAATCTATTTCAATTCCTTAGAAAAGTACGAAGCCAAAGATTGGCCTACATTTCAAGGACTTCACCGTCTGTTGGATTTTTTTTTTTTTTTCAATTTTGTTTCGTTTCGAGTGCTGTTCGTCCGTGAACTTGAACATGTCAGTTCATTGATTTTCTTGTTTAGGTATTACCTGTATTGAAATGGCCGATGGAGTGCCACCTCTGTGGGATCTACATCCCATACGAGCGCTGTTTCAAATCGTTAATAATCCGCCACCTGAGGTGAAGGTTCCTTCGGAATGGTCGGCAAACTTCAAGGACTTCATTTCAGAGTATTGCACAATGATTTGTTGGTTTCTGGCTTATATTTGCCTAACCTACTTATTCGGACGACTTTTTGACTTATCGACTTTTACTAAGAAACTTTTCCTCTTTACAGATGTCTCATAAAAAATCCGGAACATCGACCGGTCATCATGGAATTAGCCGAACACCCGTTCATCCAGGAGATACCAGAAGACACCGGAATGGTGTGGTGTTTGTTAAAAAAGATCACAGTGATCTTAACTGAGATATACTAAATCCTTTTTTGAATTTGAACAGTTGCAAAATCAACTCAGAGTTTTGATTGCTAAGCATACGTCTTCTGTTGATTTGGATAGGCCACACGAAGTTATAATTAGGAATGGCAAGATGAAGGTTCGAATAATTTAAAATAACCCATACGTTCCGAGCGTTTAATCAAATTGAATTGCCGTTACTCATACAGACCGAACCAGATGGGTCCTTTAAAAAAATTTATCCAGACGACTTAGCCTCCCTTGAGGTTGTGGATGAAGAGAAGGTGTTGATCACTCTCGGCAATCGCTATAGTCGAGGTCAGTTTCAGACATACGCCGGGACTGCTCTTCTTATAATCAGTCCGCAAACGGATCAGTCTCAAGTATATGAAAAAAAGGTAAAACATTTTCTTCAGCTTTTGCTAAAATTAATTTTGCTCGTAATTGACTAGCCTAATTCATTTTATTTAAATAGTATCACGAGCGCTACATGTTTAAGGCTCGCTCCGACGAGGAACCTCACGTTTTCGCAGTGGTAGACCGAGCGTGGCAGGACATGCTCCACCACCAAGAGCATCAAAATATTATTTTATCCGGAGATCGCAATTCGGGAAAATCGTTCAATTTTACGCAAATCATTCGCCACCTGTGCTTTATGGCAAAGGTACCAATGAACTAGAACTCACGTCTATACATATTGGGTGTTGAGACGCAGCTGCTTTCGTAATATTTACAGGGTAACCAAATGGTAGCCGACCGAATCGAACAGCTGCCTTTGATCCTTGATTGTTTCGGAAACGCGGCCACGGAAGGCAACGCAAACAGCTCCCGACACCTCCGCTATTTGGAGATGAAATTTACCGAGAGTGGCAAACTGAGTGGTGCCATCATCAGTGTCTATATGCTTGAAAAGTGGCGTCTCAGTGAAACGCTTTCAAAGTGCGGAAAGCTTTCCATAAATTTCAGTCAATTCTCAAGTAACTAATCCTCTAATTTACCGTTTAGGTCGAATCGCAACTACCACATCTTTTACTACGTCTACTACGGACTGAAATTTGATGGCCTTTCGGAAAAATATTTTCTTGATGGCCAAACCAATTTGCGTTTTCTACCCATTGGTGACACAGACGCTGAAGTTGGTTACTACTTAACTGGCTACAAAAAACTTAAGAAATATTTGCGCTTTTGGGACATGGAGGGAGACGAACAATCCTTTATCTTCCATACGATTGTCGCCGTACTTCTCATTGGCCAAATTCAATTCGGCGATCGCAACGGGGAATCGTACATTACGAATCCTGACATCTTAAATAAAGGTAAAGACTGTTATTGATCTGTTAGGAAATTAACTTTGTCAATATCACTTGCTTTGAAAAAGTTTCGACGTTGCTTAACGTCGATTCAGCGAAACTGGGATGGGCTTTGTGTAACAGCTCAAAGTTCTCCAACGGAAATTTGGAAGTAGAACCTTGCACATGCAGTGAATCCGCCCAAGCTCGTGATGCTCTTGCCAGAGGTTTATACTCTCGTCTATTCGACTGGCTAGTCAACACCCTTAATCTCAACATGTGCCTTGGCAGAAAAGCATTGTAAGTCATAAAAATTAATGTTGAGGGCTTCAAATTTTTTAATTCGATATCGACCGTTTCAATTTGACCACCAATTAGCGGTGAGAAAAATTCGATGGGTATTCTGGATCCACCAGGTTTTGACAGTGGACTCCGCAGAAACTCGTTCGAGCAGCTCATCTCCAACATCACTAATGAACAGCTGTCTTACCACTACAATCAAAATCTTTTCTCGTGGGAAATGGTATTTTGTGATTTTAAATTAAATTTTTTATTTTAATTTTAACAGTCGATTGATTTTGATGAGTATAGCAAGACTACAAGGATGAAGAAATACGCATGGGAAAATTTGCCTTCAGAGACAACCGGAATATTTTGAACGCCATGCTCTCCAAACCAGATGGATTGTTGGCTGTTGTTGACGAACAGTCTCGCGCACCCGATTCAACTGATGCATCTATCCTAAGTTTATTTCATTTCAACAAACTGATGAGCGAACTTGCATTTATCAAAATATTCCAACAACTGCAGGTCACTTTGAACGAGTTATTTCACCTTCCAGCCTTCAAGTTGAAAATGATGGCAGTTTCATCGTTCATCATTCTGGGGGAGATGTGCGCTATCGCATGGAAGATTACGCTAATCGTAATCGCGATTTCCTTTCTGCTGATTTAATCAACGTTATGCGAAGGTCGTCTGATTCGCGATTGGTCAATATCTTTCTGAATAAAATGACCAAGACTGGACACGTCACAAGTGACCCCACTCCGGCCGAGAGATCAAGACGGAAGTCAAGTCTCATTGTACCGGAAGCGAACAACAAAGTGAGTACAAAGCAAAGATGGATGAGGATTTATGAATTTCTGTCAATTAAATTTAACGTCTATCTGTCACCTTAAAGGGATTCAACACCTTGTCGCAAGGACAATTCTCCCAAACTCGACAGATGCAGACGATGGCTATGAAAACTCGCCAATCTCTGATCCAACTTCTCAAAAAATTGGTTCACGGCACGCCACATTTTGTCCGCTGCCTGCGAAGAAGTAAATCTGGAGCAGCCAATGTCGTCTTGGACAAAGCTTATCTTGCGGAGCAAATCCGTTCCTGCAATCTGGTCGAAACTATCAAAATTCGCCAGAATGGATATGCTCATCGTATTCCTTTTGTGGAGTTTCTGCGCCGGTATTTATTACTATTCCGAAGGACTGTTTGCGCTGTACTTAATTAATTCCAATTTGTGTTTGCGATTTCAGATACCAGTTCTTGGCTTTCGATTACGAAGAGACGGTGGACATGACGCCAGATAATTGTCGTTTGCTCCTCCTGCGTCTCAAAATGCCGCAAGAAGGTTGGATGATAGGAAAGACTAAAATCTTCCTAAAATATCACGTTGAAGAATTCCTTGCCAGGTTAATTTGTCTACATAGACTGTCCGCATTTTGCATAACAATTTAATCCATTCCATTAGGCTGTATGAGTCGCAAGTAAGGAAGATCATCAAAGTCCAAGCAATTATGAGAGCAGTGATGGTGAAACTGAAAAAGAAACGCGGAGGAGAGAGTTCTCAGCGTCGTCGGCCAACTCGCATGGCGAGCGACATGACCAAGGATGAAGCAGCTCTAGCTATTCAAAAGAGTGAGAAACGACTCGCTTTTGGATCTGATTGTGTGAAGTAACAATATAATTTCTTGTTTGACACGCGAATGTTTGAAGGCTATCGAGGTTACTCGGTTCGGAAGGAATACGGATGCGCGCCTGACAAACCAAAGCGTTTCAAATGTGTCACCATTCAAGAGGAAGCGGCCAACACCATACAATACTTTTGGCGGAAGTGGAAGGGCAAAACTATCTACCAGCAGCTGCTCCTCTATCGTGCAGCCAAGCAGCAGGAGCTCACTTATTTTTGCCAACAGGTCAGAAAACATTCCTACAATTCGATTCGCCTTTTTTTTTCTTTCACTATTAAGGGCCGTTTTTTTAAAGCGAAAAGTACAGAAAAAGTGTGTTGAACGCCATCTAGCGCTTTCGGAAAATTTGAGTGAATATTAGTGAAAACATTGACTTAAATATGCTACAGCCACATAAAACCAAAATAGGGAAACGTTGAAATTATTTCAACGATCGTTATGGTCCAAACTTGTAACAACAACCGAGAGGCGACTGCCGTAGTTTACGTGGAAAAATGCCGTGCTTTCATACAAAGTCGCCACCACTAATTACTGGGTTAGAGTTTCACTAATTTGGTTTGAAGCGTTTCTTTTTTCTCTTCTTTATTTTGTGTTTACTTTCGTTGCCTTAGGTTACAAAACAGTTTTAATTTTCATACCCACACACACACGCACAGTCGCACACACACACACACAAAGAGTTGTTTCCTGTTATTGATTGAAGGAACTTCCGGTAACATAAACCAGCAGGGCGCAGGAGCCGATGTTAAAATAAAAACGGAGGATACTTGTTAATTATGAGATACATGGCGGCAACATGCGGCTTTTAGTCGTGATTGCATTTAATTAAGTCAATCTTTAATTTTCTTAAAACAGGTGCACATTTACGACCAAGAATTTTGTGGCAATGTCCGGAAGACAGAAACTGCCGTGGATATGTCCAAAATCAGTATTCAGAAACGTCAAGCTAACCGAGCGATTCCGAAACCTGTTGGTCCTAAAAGACTTCCATTGATTCTGAAAAATCGCCACTTTCTCGACACGACATTTATGTGCATCAAAGCTTTCAACAAAAGCGATCTAGTTGTGAACCCGTACGTCTTTTAACCAATTGCTTAACTAATCATTCTCATTTTTATAAAAAATTTGCAATTAAAAGGAGACCAAAAAGTTTGGCCGTTCAGAATACTACTGCTGTGCACAGAAACAGTCGTTCGTCCAGTCCATCTTCGCAGTCACCCAGGTTTCTATTTTGAATCTTTCTTTTTTCCCACCTTGTTTTCGGAAGATCAATGTCAATTTGGAGTAGTCAAATCTCTGGTGCATAGATGGCGTTTGTCGCTAAAACAACCTCTAAAAATCTCGAGCAAATATCAACAACAATCTTTGTGTTCAAATTGTTCATGAATTCGTTCGATGTGTTTTTATTTCAGCCGATATGGCCGATACGATGAAAAAGTACCAGCATCTCGCAATCGAACTCCATCTCCGATTAAATCCCCTAACACCCTTTCACCTATTAAATCCCCTTCGAGCAAGTCTCCTACCGCCAATGGTGTGAACAAAGTAAACGTCACAGTGAGCGAATGGAATGGAAGATCACCTGAACCTGGGAGATCACCAGAACCTCCAAAGTGAACCATAATACTGTTAAACTCTTTTCAATAGAATTGGATTATAATTCATGTTCATTTTCAGGTATGGATTATCAAAACCGGTAGGCCCAAAAATTAATGTGCAGCCACCATACATGGGCTATTCAATGGCAAAACCATCTGATCAAGTCAAGATTGCCAAAGAAATTGAGAAAAAAGCTGCTGAATTGGGAAAAACATCTACTGATGATTCTGCCCCATTCAATTTCCAAGTATTTTCTGCATCATACAATACATTTTATTTGTTTGATTCTCATTAAATGCTTGATTATTGCAACAGGGAATGCTTAAGAAAACCGACTACAGTCGGGGTTCAATGAAGAGGGTGAAAGGAGAAAAAAAGGAAAGTGAAAGCCCCTTTGGTGAAAGGGTCCCAATGAAAAGTCCATCGGTGGTATATCAGTCAAAACCAGGAGGGAATACATCACCAAGTAATATCAGGATCAAATGTCAAGCTCCTTCACCAACTCTGAAACATCAGATTGCTCCCGGACTGACTATTGAAGGAGAAGAAGCAGATCTTTAAATATTCAAAGAAGCTCCACAGGTAAGAACTCTTTTATTATTTGTTTGTTTGCTTTCATAGAAATGGGAACTCTAGCGTTAGAAAAGAAACACCGATAGAATTACCAACTTGGAAAACATTTTTATTCACAACTACACACACTAGGCATTTTGATTTCAAGAAAGTATAGGTAAATCCCATTTGAATGCTTTTTTAGTATGCGTTGCGAATTTTTCGTATAGCCAGTAGACAGCGACAGCGACCATGACTATCCATAAGGCACTCACGGTTTTGTGTCCCATTCCTCACCAGACGGTTCGGGAGTTCATTTCGTACTAACGGAATCGACAAAAATAATTTCACAGTATTTAATCACAGAGAAAGAAAGATACGGAAAAATTCAATTGTTTCTTAGAGTCGTATTCGTTACCTGTTGCGTAATCGAGTGCAATGGAAAAATTGTTGCGATGTAGGGAGTGTTAAATAGTAGCAGTCTAAAGTAAAAACCGGGACACCTTTGTTTAATAGCTGGAAGGAATCAAATCAAGTTTCAAACTAGGACAGCTTGTCAGTTATATAATTTTTGTTCTACATGGCGTTGAGAGTTTCAAGGATAATCTGACCGTCGGTTCAGTGGGATAAATAAAAAAACACTGCAAAGATTATGTTATGTTTGGCCAGGATCAAGGGTTATTTTTCTTCTTTGCTGGCGAGGTCATTTAAGTAAGACGCAATTCCAATCAAAGCTTAAAAGAAAAGACCATTCAAAGAAAACAAAGATAAATATTCTAACGAAATACGAAAACAAATACCTAACTGTCTTGTTGTTCAAGGCAATCGGAGCACAAATTCAGTGAACCGTGATGACAGAATTCCGTTGATTTCACCTCAAGGCCGTGATTACAGCTATATCGTGGGGACGATTCCCCTGCCCTTAAACCACAGGTTGATGGCGTCATTTCTTGGACGTTGGTAAAAGATTTGGACAAAGCGCAGCTCTTTCAGGTTGAAATCGTAATCCATAGATGTCTCCTTTTGTCCGTCTCACTGCGTAACTTATAACCTCACCCAGAGTGCGGGCGTTAGAGCAGTCCCGCAAAAGTACTTCGAGTCGTTTCCCAATCTCATTTTCTTGTTTCAAGTCTTTTATTTATTTTCCACTAGAAGCCATTTCATCGCTCGCCCGTTTTATTTACGAAATTTTATTATTTGCTTGCAATGGTCGTCGTCCTTCACCCTCTCGTGTGGCTAATCGTCGTGGCTGTAAACTCTCGAATACGATCAGTCGTTTCACGAGAAGAAAAAAATTCCAACCGAAATTGAAAAATAAAATAAATGTAAACGTTCGTTCGTTCGTTCGTTCGGCGGCCCCGAGTGTTGAGAGAGCTCTTTTCGTTGTCTTAGAACTTTGTGTGTCGGTTTTTTTTTCCCCTTGATCCTCCCGAACACAACACCTGAGCGACGAGAGTTATAAGAGATAGAGAACTCTCTTGACTAGATATACCCAAAGGCTAAGGGGCTTCTATCATTAAGATAGAAGAAAGAGCCGAGCTGACCGAGTCAGACTTTAAGAACGAAGATGAGGCGGAAAGAAAAGAAAGCTCAAGGAAAAAAAAAGAAATAGAATGAAGAAAAAAGTGGGGTTATTTCGGCATATATGGCGCTTAATCTCGGTTGTATAACGATTAGATGGGAGGCTCGAGTTGGCGGCTGGCGAACCGAGAAGAGAAGAAGAAGAAGAAAAAACAAAATTATGGACGAAGGAATTTTTCGAGGAAACAAGAACCAAAAAGTCGACCCACTGCAACGGCGACGATGACTACGGGACAACAACAGGAAAAAGAAAATATGATATAAAAGGAACTGTATAATAAAACATTATTTTCCAACAGCGAAAAAAGAAAGAAAAGTGGCGCTCCATGTGTGTGTGGACCGCGCTCTCCTTCTGCTAGTCTCTCTCCTAACGTGAATCCATGACTGATGTTCTAATTATAAGAAAATTGTGAAGTCTTGGTTCTCCTTCTTCTTCCTTTCTTTTTTTCTTTCTTTTTTTTTTTTGCTTTGTGATACGCACCTGCCGCCTCATGCCCCCCCACTTGCTTCCCCCTTTTTACAGCGACTGCTACACCTTTATGACGCCCGAATGTAATGTAATAACCGCCATTAGTGCACACTGCAGTGCGTACTTGGAGTCTGTCTACGGCGCGTTGTACATGCGACTCGCTGTGGTCTTTTCGTCCATTTCATCTTCTCCTCTATTTTCTTATTCTTTCTGAAACATCCACCCCACTTCGTCTCGTCCGTTTCCTTGTACCACGTAATACCCCCATCCATCATTAGTCTGCTGCCGTAGCCCTTTGCGTGATCCTCAACTTCTTCTTCTTGAATAACATCTTATAATGTCAGCAGCTGCTGGATATGCCCGTCTTTTTCACGCCCCCTCCCGGTTCCAGAGATATCGCATTTCATTACATTACAGATAGCTTCTCTCTTTTACTTTTTCCCTATCCGTCGGGTTGTGTCTTAAAAAAAAATACAAAAACAAAACCCAAGAAATGAAAAAAGAAGAAAAGAAAGGCGTCGCTTTTTATTATTTGCTTCCTTCTCGTGTCGGCATCAAGGGGGAAAAACAAAATTTTCGGGTGTGTGTGTGTGTGTGTGTATAAAAAAATAACACCAGTGACGTCATGTATGAAAATGGACGGTTCTCTTTGAAAGTCCAATAAAAATTTTGGGCATGTATACAATTCAAGGCAGCAGACTAATGATGGATGGGGGTATTACGTGGTACAAGGAAACGGACGAGACGAAGTGGGGTGGATGTTTCAGAAAGAATAAGAAAATAGAGGAGAAGATGAAATGGACGAAAAGACCACAG
>Ga0247722_10001857_pt1 | contig 11309 bp, 10 predicted proteins | sample MSEWelMarce3H_FC_FD_189094 | JGI IMG/M metagenome (GOLD analysis project Ga0247722, IMG submission 189094) | Subsurface sediment microbial communities from gas well in West Virginia, United States - MSEEL Well Study Marcellus 3H_FC | ecosystem: Environmental > Terrestrial > Deep subsurface >... | reverse complement strand
AAACAAAGTAGCGATCCGAGACAGAACAGATGTTCCCTTATCTGGCTGCTTATCTAAATCAACTCGACTAATTGAAACTACTAAACCTGGCAGATCTACCACCATTGGCATGCCATTTATATCAGTAATCGCACCACGCACCGCAGGTGTAATAATGTCTCGGCTTTGAATACTAAGGGCTGCAACTTGATATCGCTCAGAGTCTAAAACTTGGATATAAAACAATCTGCCAAATAGCGCTGCAACCAAGGAAATAATTAAGGTTTGAAAGACAATTAAATTAAGCCTTGACTTACTGCTCATATTAAATCTCTACTTGAAAGGGAGAATTTTCGAAATTTAATTATTAATGGTAAAAATACTGGAGTAATAAAGAAACTCCATACTGAGTTAGCGGCAATTACTCCAAGATTATGCACAAATCCACCATTTGCTTGACCAAGGAATAAACCTAAAAACAAAAAGGTTGTCATGGCTAAAGCTGAGGCCAGTGAAACAAAGCCAATAAATGCAATTGGGCGATCAGTGAAATCGCCAATGGTCTCTCGATTTACGGTAAAGAGATAACCAATAAAGGTTAGCGCCAGTGCCCATTGCCCAAATGGTGTGGCAGAGCCTGGAGATAAATCCATAACTAGGCCGCCAAGAAAACCAAAAACAAGTGCGCCGGTGCGATCTTCAAATGCAAGTAATACCAATAGGGCGGCTAAGTAAAGGGAAAAGCTGTGCCATGGAAAGTTAATGCGATTAATTACCGTCTCTTGAACAAAGAGCATCAGCAAAAGAAATAATGTTGTGGTTAACACACGTAGCTGACTCATGAAATTACCTAGTAGGTGAAGGAGTCGGTGTTGGTGTTACAAGGACAGTAATTACTGGTTGTGGTTTAGGAAATAGCGCATCTCGAGGTTCTCCATTTGGCGCAGCGATCACAACTGCAACTACGCCGATTCGCTGCAAATCTGTTATGCCATCGACATCAGCGTTTTGGGTAATTGAGGAGGCGTTACTTTGCACAGTGTTAACAATGCCAACTGGCACACCAGGAACAAATGGTCGATTACCTTCACTGCCCCGCGCAATTAAAACATCACCTTTTTTAATCTCACCAGTTGTATCTAATAATTGCAACAAATAGGAATCACCGCCCTGACCTGAAACAACACCGATGGCTTGTGTTCCTGCGATTCGAACACCAATTTTAAATGTGGGATCACTCATCAATAAAACTACTGCGCTACTTGAAGTAACACTTTTAACTACACCTACTAAACCTGCATCTGAAATAACTGTCATATTTGATGTGACACCTGATGAGGAGCCAACATCAATTGTGATGGTCTGCTTAAATGTTGTAGTTGCGCCGCGATTAATCACCCGAGCGGCAACTACTTTATAGCCACCTCGACCAGCTAAATCTAAGACGCCTTTTAGTTGATCTAACTGACCAGCTACATCGGCATTGATTGCAGCTTCGGCAGCTAATTTCTCATTTTCAGCAGTTAATGCATTTATCTTATTTCTAGTTGACCCCAGATTTCTGATGTCACCGAAGAAGTTTCCAACTGGTGAAAATAGTTTTGAGAAGAATCCTTCAACTGGTGATAAAACAGTTTGCGTAGTGTTTCGCAGCCCGGTTGCAATGTTTACCCCACGTAAATCTAAGGTAATGAGAAAGAGGGATGAGACAAGTAGTAATACCAAAAGTAATCGTGATCGATTACTGCCACCTCTTGCCATAGTTAATTAAACCCTAGACCGCTGCAAATCTTAGGTTAGCGACGAGGCTCGGAGATCAACACCTTCTCAAGAGCTTCAAACTCTTCAATACATTTTCCAGATCCCTCTGCAACTGCTTGCAGTGGACGCTCAGAAATGTGAATCGGCATGCCAGTTTCATGACGAAGGCGTTCATCTAAGCCACGAAGTAATGCACCGCCGCCAGTTAAAACAATGCCGCGATCCATTAAGTCTGAAGCTAGCTCTGGTGGCGTCTTATCTAGCGTGCTCTTTACCGCATTGATAATTGCATTTACCGGCTCTTCTAAAGCTTTGCGGATATCAGCAGATGTAACAAGAATTGTTTTTGGTAATCCAGTTGCTAAATCGCGACCACGAATTTCAGCATCTGGCTCACCTGGAAGTGGGAAGGCAGATCCAATTGCCATCTTGATTTCTTCCGCTGTGCGCTCACCAAGCAGTAATGAGAACTCACGCTTTACCCAATTAATAATCGCTTGATCAAGTTCATCGCCACCTACACGAATAGAAAGTGCAGTAACAATTCCACCAAGTGAAATAACAGCTACCTCAGTTGTTCCGCCACCAATATCAACCACCATATTTCCAGTCGGCTCATGAATTGGCAGATCCGCACCAATTGCTGCAGCCATTGGCTCTTCGATGATGTAAACCTTACGAGCACCTGCTGCATAGCCAGCATCTTTTACTGCTCGTTGTTCAACGCCAGTAATACCAGATGGCACACAAACCACAATACGTGGTTTTGCTAAGTAGCGGCGCTTGTGAACCTTTTGAATAAAGTATTTAAGCATTCGCTCGGTTGTATCAAAATCTGCAATCACGCCATCTTTAAGTGGGCGAATCGCCACGATATTTCCAGGAGTTCTACCAATCATTCGCTTAGCTTCAATACCAACGGCAAGAATCTGGCCATTGTCTTGATTGACTGCAACTACTGATGGTTCATTAAGCACAATGCCACGTCCGCGTACATAAACAAGTGTGTTTGCTGTACCTAAATCCACCGCCATGTCACGGCCGATCCAAGACATTCTATTTTGGCCTTTGCTCATCTGTTCCCCTTGTTTATTCCTGGTAGTTTTTTTATAAAATTAATTGCCGAAAAAAATCTTGATCTCACGCTCAGCCGACTCTGGTGAGTCACTGCCATGCACAATGTTTTGTACAACCTTTGTTCCCATATCTCGCGCTAGATCACCACGAATGGTTCCTGGCTCAGCCGTTGTTGGATCTGTTGTTCCAGCAAGTTTGCGAAATCCCTCGATAACTCGCTCACCTTCGGCGATGATCGCAACAATTGGACCAGACATCATGAACTCCATTAGCGGTTCATAAAATGGTTTGCCCTCATGCTCGGCGTAATGCTTTGCCAAAATACTTTTATCAGCAGTTAACATTTTTAAGTTAGAAACTTTGTAACCTTTACGTTCTACTCGTGCAATTACCTCACCAACCAAACCGCGTTTTACGCCATCTGGCTTTACTAAAATTAAGGTTTGCTGAGAACTCATTTGCGTATTCTACGGCCATTGTTGCATTGATAAAAATTAAGGGGTTTTGCCATCCCGTTCAGCGATTAATCTCGCCTTTATAGCCTCACCCTTGCGACCAAGGACAATTGCGATAATCCAAAGGGCGGCAAATAGTGTCCCCAAAAAGTACATCGTGTACTCAACTACGCCATATGCAATCAAGCCAATTTGAAGAACTGAACCAATTTGATAACCCAATTTACGCTTAAGTAATCCAGGTGTTAACAACAATAAAATTGCAAGTAAGCCGCCTAACCACAAAGCAGTTGAACCTGCATCATCTTTGGCAAGTAATAAAGCAAAACCCATGGTTAATGACTCCATCACAAGAACTGCTGATGCCATCACTCTCATTTTTATTGCTCCAATCCTCTTAAGATTCCTCTTGCCTGCCCTGCTGTTACAACTGATCCAGTAATTAAAACAGCGCTAACGCCTTCATTTACCTGATTAGAAAGTGTTGCTTTCTCAGTTGCATAGGTTATTGCACCGCGCAGCTCTGAAATAATCTCAATTTGTTCTGGCTTAAAAAATTTAGCCGCAACTTTGGCTAACTCATTAGCCCCGAGTGCACGGGGGGATGAACTCTCAGAAACTATTAAGTAATCAACTACCTGAGCTAGCTCAGCCAAAATGCCAGCGGCATCCTTATCTCCTAAAACTGCAACCACGCCAATTAATGTTTCAAAATCAAACTCAGCACTAATTGTGGCAACTAAAGCTTTGGCGCCATGTGGATTATGGGCAGCATCAATGATGATCGTTGGATCTCGATGAACAACCTCACACCTGCCAGGTGAGGAAACCTTTGAAAACGCACTTCGTACTAAATCAGAATCTAATTTAACCCCGGTAAATGCTTCAGCTGCAGCTAATGCAATCGCTGCATTATTTGCTTGATGTGCGCCATGAAGTGGCAAGAAAATATCATCAATTAATCCATACAAGCCATTGATAGAAATTAATTGACCGCCAACTGCAATTGCTCGGTTAGCGAGTGAAAACTCAACTCCTTGGCGAAATGGGATTGCCGAAACTTGGGCAACCTTTGCCATCAAAACCTTTGCAACTTCAGGAGTTTGCGCTGCTAGAACTACATTTGATTCTGGTTTGAATATTCCAGATTTTGTTTGTGCAATTTTCTCCAGCGTATCCCCTAGATACTCCATGTGATCTAATCCAATTGGTGTCATCACTGATACCTGTGACTGCACAACATTTGTGGCATCCCATTGCCCACCTAAGCCAGCTTCAATAACTGCCATATCAACTGGATGCTCGGCAAATGCAACAAATGCAATCGCAGTTAATGCTTCAAAGTAGGAGATCTTGTGTGGTTGTTTGGAATCAACTAACTCAAAGTAGAGGGCAATATCATTGTAATTTTTTATAAATTCATCAGGTGAGATTGGCTGGCCTTTAATTGAAATTCGTTCTAAAAAACTCTCTAGATGTGGACTGGTGTATCTGCCTGTGCGATAGCCGAGCTCACTCATTAAGGCATCAATCATTCTTGATGTGCTGGTTTTGCCATTTGTTCCAGCTAAGTGGATTGTTGGATATGACAGTTGTGGCGACCCCAGTAGATCAGTGAGCGCACTGATTCGATCTAAGGATGGTTCAATTATGCTCTCTGGCCACCTAGCCATTAAGCCTTGTTCGATTACCGAAAGAGTTTCTAAATTATTAGCTGGGCTCACTATTTTGGAAGTTTTTCTAACAATGCCGTTAAACGCTCAATATCAGCGGTGGTCTCCGCAAGGCGCGCTCTAATCTCAGAGACAACCTCCATTGGCGCTTTTGCCATGAAGCCCTCATTATCTAACTTCACCTTTGCAGTATTTAGATCTTTTTGCGCGGTGGCTAGATCTTTACTTAATCTTGCGCGCTCAGCTACTAAATCAATCGCACCAGTTAAATCAAATTCAATTACTACATTTGCCGCCTCAATTTTGGCGGTGAAATTTCCTTCACTTTCCTCACACTTAACAATAAATCTAAGTGCGCTCTCATACTCAGCCAAGCCTGCTGCGGCTAAACCAGTAAATTTGGCAGCAATCTTTGCAGTGGTTTTAATTCCTTGATCAGCTCTGAATCTGCGAATTTCGGTCACGATCTCCTGCATTTTATTTACTAACTCAACTGATTTTAAATCCTGCTTTGTAGCATCCGGGCTTGGCCACTGCGCTATTACTAATGACTGCCCACCAGTTAGTGAGCACCACAGCTCTTCAGTAATAAATGGCATCACTGGATGCATTAGGCGAAGTAGTTGATCAAGGACTTCACCAAGTACTCGCTTACTCATCTGGGCGGGTGCGCCCCCTGCATTAAATGTTGATTTTGAAAGTTCTAGATACCAATCGCAAAGATCATTCCACGCAAAGTGATAAATCAGATCACATGCTTTAGCAAACTCATATTTTTCAAAGAGTTCATCTACTTCAGAGATGCTTTGATCTAATCTAGTTAATATCCAATTATCTATCGCATTTAAATCTGAGCGAGCAGGTAGATCCCCATCAATATTTGCACCATTCATCATGGCAAATCGACTGGCATTCCATAATTTAGTTGCAAAGTTTCTAGAGCCGGCAACCCAATCCTCAGCAAGTGCTTGATCAGTACCAGGATTAGCACCCTTGGCTAATGTGAAGCGCAGTGCATCTGAGCCGTACTTATCCATAAACTCAATTGGATCAACAGTATTGCCGCGACTCTTACTCATCTTTTTACCAAATTGATCACGGACTAAACCATGTAAGGCGATGACATCAAATGGTTGCTTGCCATCCATTGCAAACAAACCCATCAACATCATTCGTGCTACCCAGAAAAATAAAATGTCATAACCAGTAACTAGTACTGAGGTTGGATAAAACTTCTTAAGAGAAGCACTCTCATCTGGCCAACCTAAGGTTGAAAATGGCCAAAGCGCTGATGAAAACCAAGTATCTAAAACATCTGGATCTTGTTCATAACCAGCTGGTGCTTGCTCATCTGGTCCACAAACAACTACTTCACCATTTGGTCCATAGAAAACTGGAATGCGATGTCCCCACCAAAGTTGGCGAGAGATACACCAATCATGCATGTTATCTACCCACTCAAAATATCTTGGTGACATCTCAGCCGGTTCAATTTTTACTTTGCCACTTCGCACAGCATCACCAGCAGCCTTTGCAAGTGGTGCCACCTTTACAAACCATTGTTTTGAAAGTCTTGGTTCAACAGTTGTCTCACATCGCTGACAATGTCCAACTGCATGAACATAAGGACGCTTCTCGGCAACTACGCGACCTTGCTTCCTTAACTCTTCAACGACTGCTTTACGTGCATCAAATCGATCCATGCCATCAAATTTTGTACCGGTACCAGCCATTACGCCATGTTCATTCATGATCACAACTATTTCCACATTGTGGCGCATCGCCATCTCAAAGTCATTTGGATCATGGGCTGCTGTCACCTTAACGGCGCCAGTTCCAAACTCTGGATCAACTAATTCATCAGCGATAATTGGAATGTAGCGATCTACTAATGGCAGAAGTACTTTCTTGCCGATCATGTGTTTGTAGCGATCATCATTTGGATTAACTGCAACTGCGCCATCACCCAACATTGTTTCAGCGCGAGTTGTAGCCACCGTAATATTTATTTCATTATCACCGTATTTGACAGAGACAAATTCACCAGCATCATCTTGGTGTTCTACTTCAATATCTGAAAGCGCCGTTAAACAGCGTGGGCACCAGTTAATGATTCGCTCTGCTCGATAAATTAATTGCGCATCGTATAAGCGCTTAAAAATTGTTAAAACTGCTTTAGAAAGTTGGGCATCCATGGTGAATGCTTCCCGATCCCAATCAACGCTATCTCCCAAGCGTTTCATCTGATCTAAAATCAAACCGCCTGATTGGCCCTTCCATTCCCAAACCTTTGCCACAAATGCTTCGCGCCCTAAATCATGACGTGACTTACCTTCGGCAGCTAACTTCTTCTCAACAACATTTTGTGTTGCAATTCCAGCGTGATCCATTCCTGGTAACCACAGCGCCTCAAAACCTTTCATTCGTTTCATACGAATTAATAGATCTTGAATTGTGTGATCGAGCGCGTGACCAATATGAAGTGAGCCAGTCACATTTGGTGGTGGAATTACAATCGTAAACGGCGGCTTCTTAGAGTTCTCATCTGCTTTGAAGTAGCCAGCAGCAAGCCATTTTTTATAATGCGGTGCTTCGATATCAGCGGGCACAAAGGCTGCCGCTAACTCTTTTTTAGTTTCACCGCTCATCAGAGTGCAAGTCTAGAGGATCTAATTACGCGGTTTTTTCCTCGGCGCTTTTATCACTTTTCTCGCCCTTGTTTCGTTTTGCGCTACTAATTGAACGAGGAACATAAGTTGGTGCTTCCTCTTTGCGAACAACAGCTGGTGTAATGACTACCTTCTCAACATCCTTGCGACTTGGCACTTCATACATAACTGCAAGCAACGTCTCCTCCATGATTGCGCGAAGTCCACGTGCTCCAGTGCCACGCTTAATTGCTAAATCAGCCACCACTTCAAGTGCCTCATTTGAGAAATCTAATTGAACATCATCTAACTCAAATAACTTTTGGTACTGCTTAACTAAAGCATTTTTTGGCTCAATTAAAATCTGCATTAACGCTTTTTGATCCAGATTTTCTACTGAGGTAAGAATTGGCAGACGGCCAATGAACTCTGGAATCATGCCGAACTTAAGTAGATCCTCTGGCATTACCTCACCAAAGATATCTGTGACTACTGCGTCATCAATAGTTTGTAGCTTTGCATTAAAGCCAACGCCTGCTTTGCCCTTGCGACTTTCAATGATTTTTTCAAGTCCAGCAAAAGCACCGCCGACAATAAATAAAACATTGGTGGTATCAATTTGTAGGAACTCTTGATGTGGGTGTTTACGCCCTCCTTGTGGCGGCACTGATGCAGTAGTTCCCTCAAGAATCTTAAGTAATGCTTGCTGCACACCTTCACCAGAAACATCTCGAGTAATAGATGGGTTCTCAGCCTTGCGCGCTACCTTATCGATCTCATCTATATAAATAATTCCAGTCTCCGCTTTTTTCACATCAAAATCTGCTGCCTGAATTAACTTTAACAAGATGTTTTCAACATCTTCACCAACATAGCCAGCCTCAGTTAATGCAGTTGCATCGGCAATTGCAAATGGCACATTAAGCATTCTGGCTAAGGTTTGTGCCAGTAAAGTCTTACCGCAACCAGTTGGTCCTAAAATTAAGATATTTGATTTAGATAATTCAACTGAATCCTCGCGCTTGCTGCCACCTGACTGCACACGCTTGTAGTGGTTATACACCGCAACTGATAATGATTTCTTTGCGCGATCTTGGCCAATTACATACTGATCTAAAAATTCATAGATCTCTTGTGGCTTAGGTAGCTCTTGTAAACCTAAGGTGCTGGTCTCATTTAACTCATCAATAATAATTTCATTACATAGGTCAATACATTCGTCACATATATAAACACCAGGTCCGGCAATTAACTTTTTTACTTGCTTTTGAGTTTTGCCACAGAAGGAACACTTAAGCAGATCACTGCCTTCGCCAATCTTTGCGCTCACTTTTGTAATCTCCTAGTTCATTAAGGGAAGGTGATAAGGGTAGATCGTGAGTTGATGCTGGCGTGGTGAAAGTAAGGGTAAACCTGTTCGCTTATAGACGAATTACTAGTGCTTCCTACTTAAGCTTTAGCTTTTGCCTTACGAGATGCAAGCACCTGATCGATAAGTCCATACTCAACTGACTCTGCAGCGGTCAGAATCTTGTCGCGTTCAATGTCCTTTGCAATCTCTTCTTTGGATTTCTTGGAGTGCTTTGCCAACATCTCCTCTAGCAAAGTGCGCATGCGCAAGATTTCTCTTGCTTGAATTTCAATGTCAGAGCCTTGTCCGCCACCTTCTGAATATGGTTGGTGAATCAAAATACGTGCATGCTCTAGTGCATAACGCTTTCCAGCGGCGCCACCTGCAAGCAGGATTGCAGCAGCTGAGGCAGCTTGTCCTAAACAGATTGTCATTACATCTGGTCGAACAAATTGCATCGTGTCATAAATTGCAGTTAGCGCGGTAAAGGAGCCGCCTGGTGAGTTTATATACATCATGATGTCGCGATCTGGATCCATAGATTCAAGAGTTAACAACTGAGCCATCACATCATTTGCCACAGTGTCATCAATTGGTTGACCTAAGAAAATAATGCGCTCTTCAAATAACTTTGTGTATGGATCAAGGCGCTTGTAACCGTAGCTAGTGCGCTCCTCAATTGTTGGAAGAACATAACGTGAGGTTATTTCATTTATTTTGTTCATGTTCATACCTTGATTCATCGTGAGGTTCCGCCACTTCCAGATACTTGTCCAGCTGATTTAACAACATGATCAACAAAGCCGTACTTCTTCGCATCCTCGGCATTAAACCAGCGATCGCGATCTGAATCTTCCTCGATTTGTTCTGCTTTTTGCCCAGTATGAAAAGCGATTAATTCAGCCATTTTCTTTTTAGTAAATGACATCTGCTCTGCTTGAATCTTGATATCTGAAGCGGTTCCACCAATGCCACCTGATGGTTGGTGCATCATGATGCGAGCGTGTGGAAGTGCATAGCGTTTGCCATCTGCACCTGCACATAATAAAAATTGACCCATTGATGCGGCAAGACCCATTGCAACTGTTGCAACATCATTTTTGATGTATTGCATAGTGTCATAGATAGCCATACCAGCTGAGATCGATCCACCTGGTGAGTTGATGTAAAGGTAAATATCTTTTTCTGGATCCTCTGCTGCAAGTAATAACATCTGTGCGCAGATTGCATTTGCCATTGAATCTTCAACAACTGAACCTAAGAAAATAATCCGCTCTTTTAATAAGCGTTGGTAAACCTGATCATCTAGTCCACCCATGCCAGATGCGGCGTTACGTGGTGCTGTTGTTAAATCCACTTAGCTCTCCTCTTTAAAGATATGCCTTGAAATATATGTATTGACCTTAACAATATTTAGCACAAAATGCTTCCGCAATTGAGCCTAGGACTTGTTCGCCGTTAGCGATTATTCTGCTGGTACCTGCGCTGTTTCCGCTTCCTTTGGGCGAAGTGCTTCAAGATCAACCTTTTTTCCAGATTTATCTTTAACTTTAACCCGACCTAACACCCCAGCAAGTGCCTTGGCTCTGGCAACTTCAGCAACCATAGTTGTGATCTGTCCCGCCTCAGATACCTCTTTAATAAATTGATCTGGGCTCATGCCATAACGTTGTGAAGCACGAACTAAGTACTCAGTTAACTCTGATTCATTTACTGAAACAGATTCTGCCTTAACAATTGAATCAAGTAAGAACTCGCGCTGAATGGTTTGGCTTACCTCGATATTAACTTCAGCGCGATGTTTATCATCTTCAAGGCGACCCTCTTTTTCAAGATGCTCATTTACCTCAGCATCAATAATCTCTTGTGGAAGTGGGATCTCAATCATCGCAATTAACTTCTCAACAAGAAGGTCGCGGGCTTGTGCACCTTGTTCCATCTCTTTGAGCTTGGTTAATCTGCTTCTTAAATCCTCTTTTAGCTCAGCCAGAGTTTCAAACTCAGAGGCCATCTTCGCAAATGCATCATCTACTGGAGGCAGGTCTCGATGTTTAACCGCTTTCACAGTGACCTTCACATTTCCACTTTCGCCTTCGCTCATGCCAACTAATTGAGTTGAAAACTCTTTGCTCTCATTAGCTGATAAACCAATTAGCGCCTCATCCAAGCCATCAATCATTCGCGCTGAGCCAACCTCGTATGAGATGTCATTTGCAGTTCCACCCTCAAGCTCTTTGCCATCTGCGGTTGCAATTAAATCAATACTTACAAAATCTTTGTTTTCAACCTTCTTCTCAACTGTGCTTAATGTGCCAAAGCGAGCGCGTAGTGCATCAATCTGCTCATCTAGATCCTTATCCAGCAC
>Ga0247722_10001856_pt1 | contig 11309 bp, 10 predicted proteins | sample MSEWelMarce3H_FC_FD_189094 | JGI IMG/M metagenome (GOLD analysis project Ga0247722, IMG submission 189094) | Subsurface sediment microbial communities from gas well in West Virginia, United States - MSEEL Well Study Marcellus 3H_FC | ecosystem: Environmental > Terrestrial > Deep subsurface >... | reverse complement strand
ATGATAGATTATAAATACAGTTTTGTAAGCAATAATATAGATAGTGATCTATTTGTATTAGTAATGTCTTGTTGGTACATTGATCAAGATGGTCAAAAAGTACAAGTTAAATCGGACACTCATGTGAATAAATTACTAACAGAATGCTTTGATTTAGCAAAGGCTTTCATAATAGTTCAATAATATGGCTACTAGATTCGCGATAGGGAATGGAAATTGGAGTAATACAGCAATTTGGGATAACGGAGCTTTACCAACAACTAGTGATATAATTTTTGCTAATAACTTCACAGTTACTTTAGATCAAGATATTACTGTTGGAAGTTTAAGAAATACAGCAAGTAACGTGTATTTACCTAATATGCCTATCCCATTGATGACTGGAAATACTCAGCCTAGTGGGGAAGCCATTGCTGGGCAAAATACATCAACCGCATTCCAAGTATTTGATTACACTCTAGCTACAACTTGGACTGGTACGCCAGGGGCTACTTGTTATGTTGGTTATAAATTCCCCACTAGTAAAGTAATAAAAAGATACTACTTTTATAGAAATGGTAATAATGGTACACCTACAAGTTGGACTTTTGAAGGATCTAATGATGGAGTTACTTACACAGTACTTGATACAATAGCATCATATGGACCAAACTCCTCGTATTTGAGCGGTGTTTTAGCCAATACGACTGCATATACACATTATATATTAAGAATTACAGGTGTAAATAATAGTGCTCCAATAGTATATAACTTAGAAATGACTGAAGGTGTGGGTACTGTTTATGGCGGAACAGCTGGTGGAAATTATACAGTACCAAATACTTTAGTTGGCAGTAGAAATATTGTACAAACAGGTGATGGTATTATTTCTACTTCATCTGGATCGGTAGTAACAACTAACCACACATCTGGAAGTACAGTTAATTTTAATATTAGTGGAAGTGGTCTAATTTTTAACCAATTTAATGATCCAACAGGTACATCAAGTACTGCAAAAGTTGTAAATGTTCTGGGGACAGGTGCTATTAATTTTAATGGAGATGTATATGGCACTCAAACAGTAGGTACAAATATAAATGGTAGTGCAATTGGAACTATCTATATTAATGCAAATGCAATTATAACTATAAATGGGAATGTCTATTTAGCAAAGGCTAGTACTGGAGCTTCTCTTTATTATATAACAATAAATTTACCGGCTACAGTATCCAATAGTGCTGTGTTGAATATTAATGGTAATATAATAGGGACTAATAATTCAGCTAATAGTTATATTGCATTAGATTCAACTGCAACCATAAATATAACAGGTAATTTAATATCAAATGTTTCGGCTTGTATAGTGACTGCAGTATCTACCACAACTGGCGGTGCAGGAAATATTAATTTAATTGGGACTGCTACAATGACAGATTCTAATAGCCAACCTTGCATAATTACAAGAAATACATTAGTAACAATCACTGGGAGTGTTACAAATAAAGGGAATACAATGGCGATATGGGGTAGTAAAATAAGGTGGCAAACCTCTATCACACCATATTTAACATTACAAGATACAACTGGAGCTGATATGGTATTAACTACTGGTGCTGCTTTAGGTGCATATCCTAATGAGGCTGATGTGAAACTAGGAGTTGTTTATTCTGCTGGTCCTACAAAGACTGGTACTTGCGCCGTGCCACTACCTCAATATGTTAGCCAAGGAGTTCCTACAGGTTCTTCTATAGGTACTGCTTATTTGAACGTGGAAGATATATGGAAGGTTTTAACTTCTACAATGACAACAACCGGGAGTATAGGTGCAAGATTAAAAACTGCCTCAACTGTGGAAACAACTGGGGATCAATTAGCTGCTTATTTAATATAAAAACTTTATAAATTATGTCTTGGAAATGGAACCCCTTTACCAAAAACTTAGATTACTACGAGGAAAGCACTGGTGGTGGCGGAGACCCAGCTACTACAGTTGAGATTATACATGTAGCTAATTATTCTGCATTACCTGACCCTACAACAGTGGGTTTATATGATATTTATATTGTAGACAATGCTGAAGGTACTAAATGGTTACCTGGAAGTATTGGAGGTACTTATTATCCTGCAGGAGCTTACTATTCTAATTTAGTGAATTGGGTTTATAGTGAATCAGCTGGACAAGCTACACAAGCAGAAGTAAATGCAGGAACTGTTACAGATAAGTTTGTTACACCTGAAACTTTAAGTAGTTATGATCGTTGGTCTACTATATTAAAAAGAAGTGCTAGTATTGTCACTGTAGATAAAACAGCAGGTGTTGGAGATTTTACATCCATTGCAGCCGCTGTTGCAAGTATCACTACAGCTTCAGCTAGTAATCCATTTGTGGTAAGAGTTAATGCTGGTTTATATTCAGAGCCTGTTATTACTATGAAATCTTGGGTTACTGTTAAGGGAGACAGTAGTATGAATACTATTGTAGAAGCTAGTAATAGCACTAATAGTGTATTTATGATGGCGGATCAATCTATGATTATTGATTTGCAAGTTCAAGGTTCTACTGGCACAGGTGTTTCTGCAGTTGTATATTCTTCTGCAACTACTCCTCAAACTAATGCAATTGCATATGCTGAGAATGTAAGATTTGGAGCTAACTACACTCACGCTAAAACGATAGGTACTGGAGGTGGAAATTGTATCTTACAATGTTCTAATGTTAAGTATGGTGGTTATCCATTTACATTAGGATTTCATGTAACAAATGATGGTTCCGGTATAGGTAGAATGCAATTAAGAAATGTTACTTCTACTAATGGTGGTGTGACAACAACAACTGGTCTAATATTTGCTAAAGCTGATCAACCTAGTTGTGCATTCATTGTTAATGGATGTTTATTAACTAAAGCAACAGGTGTAGCAGCAGGTACAGGATTTTGGGTTGAGAATGGTGCATCATTAAGATTAACAGCAGTTAACTTCCAAAGATGGGCTACAGCTATTTATGCTCCAAATGTAGGAACTGCTCCAAGTATATATGGTACAGCTCTTAATTTTGAGAATAATACAAAAGATGTTCTTGTTGAACACCCTACGGCTACAGGTAAATTTGAAGGTACAGATACATTCTTAAAAACAGAAGTTCCTATTGCAGCCCCTATCTACGAAATAAATAAAGATCCAAGGATTATTACAGTGGCTAAGAAGGGTGGTAATTTCACTTCTGTTGCTGCAGCTGTAAGTTTTATAACAGATTCAAGTATAACAAATAAATATATTGTACAAGTAGGTCCAGGTATTTATACAGAGCCTTTGATTAATCTTGCTGCTCATCCGTATGTGAGTCTTGAAGGTTCTAATATTATGACAACTATAATTACTCCTGATACTAGTAGTCATGATGTTATTTTAATAGGTGCAACTAATGAAGTATCCTTTTTAACATTACAAAATGCGGGTACAGGTTTTGCCGGGCTGTCTGTTAATGATACAGGTGTTTATGCACAAGCCCACAAGGTATCATTTGATAATTGTAACATCGGTGTTTTAGTGCAATCTGCTACTCAGGATACTTTATTCTATGGTGAGTATATAGATTTCAATGGTACTTATGATTACGGTGTAAAAGTAGTTTCTACAAATGGATTTTCAGCTTTTGCAAATTTAGAAAATTATTATAACTTACCCTCTGCAGGATTAATTGCAGGTACTTGGCTATCAGGTACTTTAGCAGAAGCTCAAATAATTAGTTCAGGACATACAGCTAACGGCACAGGTACAGCATTCTATCTAGAAAACGGAGCTTCATTAGGTGTTTCATCTACATACTCTGATGGGTTTAATGTTGGTACACATATCGCAAATATTGGAGCTGCTTCTAAAGCATTGTTATCATCTTTAGATATAATTTCATCAACAACTTGGGATTTATTAATAGAGCACCCAACAGCTCTAGGTACATTTAGTGGGTCTGCAAGCCATGAAAAGACAAGCAATGCATCTTCAAACTTTGCATGGGCTTTCTTAGATAGTGTAGATTCTCAATTTGAGATTACAGGTAAGTTAGCACTTACTTATCCAACAGGAGAGCATTCTGATATTTCATCACTTTTATTAGAAGGTGGAACGATGGGGGTTATGGAAGGAGGAGCTCTAACTGCAGGAACTGGATTTATTGTAAACATTGCAGCAGGCTATGGTTACTATGAGCCAGCGTTAAATGTAGATATAGTACTAAGAAAAGATTGGAACGCTACTTCAATCACCCTTTCCGCTAATCAAGATAGATATATTTACTTTGATAGCACCGGAACATTAGCTAGTGGCGGATCTCAACCTGATAGCGTTTTAAATATAATTTTAGGTCGAGTAGTTACAAATGCTACAGGTATTGAACTTATAGATGAGACACCTTTACATGCAGAACATACCTCAAATAGATATGGTAAATTGTTTAGAGAGGCAATGGGACCTATCTATGCTTCAGGTTCAATAGTTACAGAAAATTCAACTCCATTTCATTTAGACATTATAGGTGGTAGATACTATTACGCTTCTGATGAATTTAATCCGGTTGGTGGGATAAATAAAATCTTTACTCCTACATTAAATGGTGTTCCACAAACTGCCATCTATGTAGTACCTAAATCTTGGGATAATGCAGGAACACTTACTGCTCTAACTACAGGCCAGTATGCAAAACATTCATTATATGTTGTGGGTGATAATGGGCATGAGAAATATTATCTTGTTTATGGTCAAACAACTTTTGCATCTTTAGGTGCTGCAGAAACTGGTGCAATACCATTAGCACCAACATTTATAAAAGATGCGGTTACATTGATTGCAGGTATTATTGTCACTGAAGGAGCTTCCAACATTACAGAAATAATTGATCAAAGACCTGTAATAGGTTTTAAGGCAGGTGCGGCATCGGCTACATCTGATCACTTAGCACTTTCTAACTTAACTTCAGGTGATGCTGGACATACACAGTTTTTAATGTTAGATGGTAGCAAACCTATGGCTGGTGCTCTAAATATGGACACTCATGCTATTAGTAATATCACTACTTTAAATACAATAGATCCTGCAGATTGGTTTAAAAGGGGAGGTAATGCTTATGGAGCTGATACTATTTTTGGGTTAACAGATGCATTTGCTTTATTCTTTCGTACTAATAATCTACCGAGAATTGGTATAGCTTCATCAGGAGAGGTATCAATTAATAATTTAACAGGTGCTACAACAGAAGTTATTGGAGCAACAACTACAGGCCAACTTACAAGATCCGTAAGCACAACAAATTTAACAGAAGGAACTAATCTTTATTTTACAGATGCAAGAGCAATAGCTTCCCCTTTAACTGGGTATACTTCAGCACCAGGTATTATAACTGCGACAGACAGCATTCTTAGTGCAATTGAAAAGCTTAACGGTAATGCATTAGCAACAACTACATCCACTATTTCTCATGCTGTTAAGTATGGTGAAGCTATTACAAAAGGGCAAGCAGTTTATGTAACAAGTGCTGATGGTACTAATATGGTTGTATCAAAAGCAAGTAATACTTCTGAGGCTACTTCTTCTAAAACAATGGGATTAGCTATACCAACCGGTGTATTAAATGACCAAGGTACTGTAATTACAGAGGGTTTACTTGCTGGCTTAAATACTAATAGTGGTAATGAGGGAGATCCTGTATGGTTAGGGGTTAATGGAGACTTGATTTTTGGTTTAGTTAATAAACCTACAGCTCCTGCTCATCTAGTATTTATAGGTATTATAACTAGAAAAAGTGCAACTAATGGAGAAATCTTTGTTAAAGTACAGAATGGATTTGAATTAAATGAGATACATAACGTTAAAATTGATAGTTTAACTCTTGCTAATAATGATGTTCTTCAATATAACAGTACAACATCTTTATGGGAAAATGCACAACCTTCAGCAACTAGTGGTCCATTTATTCCAGCATTGCCGCCTAGTAATTATCCTTCAGGGTACCATGCAAATAACGGTTCGGCTACTATGACTGTTATGGGTAACATTTCTGCTGCTACTGTTTCTGGAACTGCTGCAGCTATATCAATATCAACAGGTTCTACTATAAATAGGACAATAAGATTGCAAGTACCTTCTACATCTACAGTAGGAGCAAAGTCAGGTATTCGTTCAGCATCAATAAGACATTCCGTAGGTCAAGGTTTCTTTTTCTCTGTGGGTTGGTGTATCCGAGATGCTGCATATGTAGCAGGAGCTAAACAGTTCCATGGATTCTTACCTATTACAACATTAGGAACTTTATCAAACACAGTGGATAATTCTTCACTAATCAATCTTATAGGTGTTGGTTCAGATGCAGCCGATACTAATTTACAAGTGATTTATAATGATGGTGTAGGTACTGCAAGTAAAATTGATTTAGGTGTTGATTTCCCTGCAAACAGAACAGCAGGAGCAACATTAGAAGCATTTTACATATTTGATATGTATAACGAACCAGGAACATCTACAGTAAAGTACAAAATAACTAATCGCACTACAGGAGCTACAGCACAAGGAACATTAACAACAGATTTACCAGGTATTGACACTTTATTAGGGGTACAGTGTCTTAGAACAAACGGAGCTACAGGATTAGCAACTGTAAACCAATGGTCTCATTTAGTAGCATATGAATTTTAATATGGAACAATTTTTAATTGAAACAAGAAGATTTACAGATATAGGTGATAGTACTATATACTATGAGTTAGCACCTACTAACATTGCTTTAAAAGATTTAATCTTATTTGGGGATGAGTGTGAAATAATTAACACTATTGAAGAAACTTTAGCAAGTGAAATTGCATTACATAAGTCAAGTATGTTTGAGTTTTTACAAACTTATTACCCTGAAATAGCAATAAATTATTATTTGTAAAAATTATGAGAAACCCTTTTACCAACATTATAAATGATACACTTAAAAAGAAACTGGAAGATGGTTCTGCTCGCTGGAGTCGGACTTCTCTTACAATGTTTAGTGCTTGGATCACTGTTCTTGCTACTGCGGTAACGGATTATTGTAAACACGGCTTACGTTACGACGTATGGATAGCTCTAGTAGCAGTTGCGCTGGGATCTAAAATTTCTAACTCTCTATCAGAACGTCTGAATAAGTAGTTTCCTTACCATTTAAAAATATATACATATATTTCAACTCACAAATAATATATGAGATATGGAAAAGGTTATTGACATTACAGAACAACAATCTACTAAAACAGTAGCGGAATTACAACAAGAAGCTTTTGAAGTTGCTGAACGTAATAAACAACAATGTGGTGCTGAATTAGATGAACTATTAAAGAAATACGGTTTACGCTTAGAAGTAGAAACTATTATTAATTCTAGAGGTATTACACCTCGCATATATTTTGAAATCGCAGGATAACATGAAAACAAACGTTAGAGAATATACAAGTCTTGAAATCATTGAAAGAGTAGAGAAATTACCTACATTCAAAGGTTGGGCAGTAGGAAAGTACACTTTTTGGGTAAGATCCAATGAAGATCAATTTAATAAGTTTGATGATAAAGCTTATAACTTTGAAGTTATGGCAGAAGGTAAAAGACCAGTATTTCATTCTTTAAATTCTGGTACTACTAATGCTGGTGCCGCTGGTTTAAAAGATTACAAAAAGTATAATACTCTAGGGTGTGCTATTTTAAAAGCTGATACTATGGTTTACGGTTCTCATACTTATGGGGTTAGTAAAGGTAAAGTAGCTTATAGACAAGCTAAACCTTGGCCATTTTTCAGGGATGGGAATAAAAATAACAAATCTGAAGAAATCGGTAAAGAATACAATGAAATTATTCATGCTCATCAACACAGAGCTGGAGTAGCCAGTCAAAATATTGATAACTGGTCTGTTGCTTGTTTAGTAAGAAATGTAGAACAAGAATTTGAAGATTGGTTAACTTGGATGCACAAGTTACCAGTTAATACAGCTATACTTAAAGAGTGGTAAAATGAATAAATTGGTTCCTAAATTTTTAGTGGGTGGTAGCACTGAGCTAAAATTAAACAAACGTTTAAATGCCTTTGATGCTTATGGAAATCCTAATGGATTAAGGAACCCTTTATTGAGTGCTCCACCAGAAACAAGCGCTCCAAAATTGCCTGCGACTAGTACACCAGCACCATTGAATTTTGGTAATACTGGGATTGCATCTGCACCAGTAAAGTTACCACCAGTGAAAGCACCTGAAGTAGCAATTCCACAAGCAACTATTGACCCTAATGCTATAAATAAAAACATTGGTAATATTGCAAGTGGGATTGGTAAAAATGCCTCAGCTGAAGGTAAAGCAGGAGCAATTTCAGCAGGTGTCGATTTGACAGCTATAGCTGGTAAGTACCTTATAAATAAAAACATAAAGTCTACTGACTCCGCTAATAAAAAGGGAAACGCTCTTTGGGCTTCTACTGTAGTGGATAGAACTTCTCAAGGTGCTACACTCGGATCTGTTGCAGGTCCTTATGGTACAATTATTGGTGCGGCTGTAGGTGCTATAGAAGGGACTGTTGAAGGGGGTATTAAAAAGAAAAAAATGGTTGCTGCTGACAGGAAAGCTCAAGCTATTGCAAAAGCGCAGACTTTAAAAAATAATGCTGATTTTAAAAAAGCTTCTATTCAATATCAAGATATGATGACCTCTAATGCGGTTATGTCTGCTAAAAAAGGTGGCTTATTAAAATACAAAAAAGGTAACGAATTAGTGGGTAAACCAGTAGCTAAAGCACCCACTAAAAAATTAAAAGATACCCCTATTTTTGCATTAGGTGGTTCTTTAAAAATTAGATCTTTACAAGATTTATCTGAGGATGAAATAAAAATGTTTTCAGAAAAATTACAAAAAGTAAAAGATCAGGAAGGGTTTCTAGCACTTACACAAGAATTTTCTTTGGATCCAGAAGAAGTAACACAAGTATTACAGACTCAACAAGAACAATCTTCTCAACCTATTTACAAAAAAGGTGGTAAGATGAAATTAAAAGCTAAGAAATGTGCTTGTGAACATAAACCTAAACCTATGATGTTTCGTAGAGGTGGGTCTTTAGACTTAGAGAAATCCAATGTCATTGTAGATGGTCCTTCACACGGAGAATTTAACAATACAGGTGTAAAAGGTGACAAAGGTTTACCTATAGTTAAAAATGGTCATAAGATAGCTGAAATAGAAAGTGGAGAACTTATTATCAATAAGGAATCTTCTGATAAAATACAACAATTAAGAAAAGAAGCTGCTAAAGGAAATGAAAAAGCTAAAGAAGATTTAGGAAAACTTTTACATGAAGAATTAGCAAAAAATACTTACGATTACACTACTTTACTAGACTAATGGAATTGCACCCTATACATATTAAGAATATACGTTTTGATGTTGCCATAGCTGACACAGAAGAAACCCAACACAAAGGTTTATCTGGTTTAAAAAATCTTGGTAAGCATAAAGGTATGCTATTTATATTTCAAGAAGCTATGAGGGTGCATATGGTTATGCGTGATATGAATTTTGGTTTAGACTTTTTATTCTTATCACCAGACTGGAAGATCATACAAATGGGTAGTTTAGAGCAAGATGATAAAAGCGGTATTACTGCTCTATATCCTTGCACTATGATTTTAGAATTACCTAAAGGTACTATAGAAGATCTAGGTTTATCTGTAGGTTACCAATTACAGCCTGTGCAACATTTAAATACACAAACAGAAGGTGTAAGACAATTTAAATCAGGTGGGCGTTTTGAAATGGTGGGAGAAAAAATCTACAAAGTAAAAGTAGATGATGTAATACCAGATGAAACTCGTTTACAAGTACTAAATGACAAAGGTGAAGTAGTTGCTAATATAGATCCAGGTGTGACTATATTTAGTAGAGAACATACTAAAGAACTTATCACAAAGTTTAAAAAAGGAGATACTGAAGGATTAGCTGATGCTATCCTAAAAATATTAGATAAGCACGATACGCAAGAACAAGAATACGTAGAACAATAAACTTATAATTATGTATAGCGAAATAGTAAATATTTTAGGAACAACATTAAAGGAAGCAACAACTAAGCCATTAGTAACAATAGAAGTAATACCGAGCTCAGGTCTTTTAGATACTTATATAATCTATGCTGCGCAAAATATAAATGGAGTAGTAGGATACCCAGTATCTCGTATATCTCTATTTACGGTCACACCTAAAAAAACTCGTTTTGATCAAGCTTGGTTAGTAACATCTATAGATGTAAAATCTGATAGTGCACCTTTAGTAACAGCTCTACAAGCATTAACTTGGTCATAAGTCATGGATGTAACTTCAATCGTAAATACCTTTATCGGTACAGTAGGAACTATAGGAGCTGCAATTATTGCTAAAGGTAAAATCACCACTATAATCAACAGGAAAAAAGGCACTTCAAAATTAAATGAGTTGATTGAGAAATCTGCCAGTGAAAAAACTATCAAAGATCTTTTAGAACAATTAAGAGAAGAATATGGAGCTGATCGTACTTTATTATACTACTTCCACAATGGAACCAGGGCAGCTAACAATTACTCTTTCTACAAAGTAAGCTGCATGTATGAGTCTTGGAATAAAGCCTTGACACAACCTATAAGAGAAGAACAACAAAATATGCCTATAATGTTACTTACAGATTTTCTAGTACATTACAAGGAAATAGGTATAGTAAAATGTCCTGATAAACATACTTATGATGGGGATATTAAAAACATGAAAGCTATGATGGATACTCAGGGAGTTCAATCCACTTACTCAATGTTATTCTACGATCTAGATGAAAGACCTATATGTACTTTAGTTATGAATTTTATGGCTGACACTGTAGCTGTGGAGGATTTTGTATTCTTCAACAAAGTAGGTACAGCTTGTGGCGCGTTATTAACTCATAAAACTAAATATTAATGAAGATTTTAAAACAATTTACTCCTTGGATTATTATAATTGTGTTATTGCTTTTATTAGTTACTAAATGCGATAAAGACCCAGTAGTTAAAAGTTTTACTAAAACTCATACAGACACTTTAAAAATACATCATACTGACACTATAAATATTTTTAAGAACTCTGTACATACAAAATTAAAATTAGATACAGTTTATATTATAAATGATTCTGTAAAAGAATATCAGTTTGATGTAGTAGAAAAAGATCTTATGGCTACTGTATGCACTCAGTCTACAGGAAGATTAATTTCTCAAACTATGGATTATTCTATAATGTACACTACTATTATAAATTCAGATACTATCAAAATAAAACAA
>Ga0247722_10001855_pt1 | contig 11320 bp, 11 predicted proteins | sample MSEWelMarce3H_FC_FD_189094 | JGI IMG/M metagenome (GOLD analysis project Ga0247722, IMG submission 189094) | Subsurface sediment microbial communities from gas well in West Virginia, United States - MSEEL Well Study Marcellus 3H_FC | ecosystem: Environmental > Terrestrial > Deep subsurface >... | reverse complement strand
CTTGCAGTCTTTGCCCCAGCTTTGGCCCGTGCTGCAAAATTTGATGGCTCTTTACATCAAAACATTTCTAACTTATGGGGAACCGAATGGTTAAATGATGATCAATTTGCGAAGGTGCATCGAGGTAAAAATACTCTTATCGGCCACTTTTTCGCTTTTTTAAAGCGAGAAGGTAGGAAAATAAATTCACCTCGACAGTTATTGATTTTTCTTAAAACACTCCTAAGACTAATTTCCAGAGAAATTTTCCGTCGGGGTTAATCTAAAGAGATCAGGACCCACCCTCTTTGGTTTTTCTGCTGCAATCATCGATTCAGTCTCGAACTAATCTGAAGGAAAAAGCACTCGTTCAATCATAGAAAAGCCACGTAAATGGCCAATCGAGTGGCGTTTGGGTCAAGTAAAAAAAGCGGGTAGTATTGCGATTCACAATTAAACAGGCGTGCGTAGCTCAACGGATAGAGCATCTGACTACGGATCAGAAGGTTAGGGGTTCGAATCCCTTCGCGCGCACATAGTGCGTAAACGGGAATTTGGACCCTTGAAGCCAAATGGCATAACTGTCTGATGAGCTATCAGTAGGTCCTCCTAAAAGGAGGAACGTAATGTTAATTAACGAATGGGTAGAAACACTCTGGACTGTCTTAAACGTTAGAGCAAAGACACTTCAAAACTACAAACATCTCTACAAGCTTCATTTAGAGCCCGTAATGGGCTCTGTGCAACTTGATGATCTACAACCTGTTGTGATTCAAAGACAACTTCTTTCTCTGCCTCCACAAACCTCAAGACACGCGTTGATGTTAGTAAAGACCATCTACCGTGAAGCGCGCCTGTATGAACACACTACGAAAAATCCTGCACTAGGTTTAAAGACTCCAGCGATTCAAATATCTGATCGAAAGTTTTTAACTTGGGATGAGGTGAACTCAAAAGATTGGGGACGCTATAACGAGCAGATTCGATTTCTTGCCCTTCACGGGCTTCGCTGGAGTGAGGCAGTTGCAATTCGGGAGACGGACATTAGAGATGGATTTGTTCATATCTCAAAATCTTTTTATGGGCCCTGTAAGTCCAAAAGCAGCATTAGAAAAGTTCCTTATCTTGGACACTTTAAGCAGTTACCGGCATCGTATAAGCCGATGCAGCAGTGTGCGAATATGCACGGAGTGACCATTCACAGCTTTCGAAGGACCTATGCATACCTGTTAAAGACGCAAGGACTTCACGTAACGACTGCCCAGCGCTTACTTGGGCACTCAGATCCAATGATGACCCTGAAGGTTTATACCTCTGTTCTAGATTCGGAGATTGAGGATGCAGGTGCAAAATTGTTACTAGCTATTTGATATACCCCATATAAAAAAGGACAAAAACAAGAAAGTAGAGTGATAATCCGTAACCGGGAAATCCTGAAATTTCCCGTTTTTTTGCCAACTTTTTTTGTGGAGTTAATCTCACTTCCTTGGGCGTTGCTTTCCGACGCGAAATATAGAGTCGCGGCAATATATCTGTTAGGAGAGGGCTCGTTACGGCCAACGAATGGCCACAAGAAAGACAGATATATGATCAATAAATATGATGATGGTGTAGCTCCCAAGATTAAAAAAGGCGGGCTTTATTCATTTCAACCTATTCCTGCACAACAAGTGCTAGGGAGGGCAAGAGAATATCAAGCACAGAAACTCTTGCTTTGTCTAACATCCTATTTGGGAAAAGAAAGCAATTGCGTTTATCCGAGTTACACAACTATTTCTCGCAATTGTGGAATGAGCAGAAATTCAATTAGTGCTGCTTTAACCGTTCTGTTTGAATATGGCTTTATTCGGATTCATAAATTTAGAGATGGAAAGAAGTCGCGTAGCAAGTACTACATTCAAGATGCCTGCTGGAACACATCAATGATGAATGAAGTGGCAAGAAGACAACGAACCCCGATTGCTGTTTGTATTGACTGCGGCGTTGTAATGGATCGAGGGGGCTTTGGAATTAGTCCTCTTGGCAAGATCCACTACGGCTGCGGCGGTTCTGTGATCTACCTAGATACTAAAAACCGCGTGGGATAAATCCCTTTGGGATAGCTAGCTGCGAAGGAGTTTATTGGTACTTACTTCCAGTATCTGTGGGAGACCGCGAAGGATCGACCTAGCGGTCTTCTCAGATATTGCATCACTGCAGAGCGACCCACTAAGGGGTCGCGAACAGCAATCCTTAGTTGAGGGGGTGACCACAGGAGCACCCGAAATAAGGGCTCACTTTGTTCGCACTGGATGCAAAACATTTGTGCGCCTAGGGCGCAATTGTTGGTAAATCAAAAACTAAGGGCGGTACTTGGTGCACCTTTCGATAAATGAACTTACTAGCGGGTCTTCTTCCTTTATTTCCTCAGCAAATTTTTGAAACTCTTCTCTGGTTCGATTCTGTGCCAGTGCCAAAAAGAATGATTCTTCTGCCGAAATGCACTTTTCGTATTCAAGTAGTTTGATTTGATCTGCAAGTGAAGGAGTGTTTGCACAACCTGTAAGTAGTAATAGACCTGCAAGGCCAAGAACACCGAGTTTCATACCTGAACGGTACGCCTCTAATAGGCCGTTTTGCTTGTGCTCCTTTTCAATTCCTGATTGTGTCTGACTGTTTTCAGGAGAAAAAGAACCCGATGGGAGCTGATTCCCTTGTCGGTGAATCCAAGAGCCCCACAGTTTCCCACCGAGCAAAGAAATTATGTTCCTAATTTCGCAGGTATCCGATAGCGCTAACCCTAGGTTTCTCCCCTAATTACATACCTACTTGTCACTTGCTTGTCTTAGAGTTATCTCGTGCCAGCAAAGAAAGAAAAGCAGCCACTATCGGTGACTCATCCTGAGTTGGCAAAAGAGGCAGATGGTTGGGATCCATCAACGGTACGCGCAGGGAGCAATAAGAGAGTAACCTGGAAGTGCGTTGAAAAACACAAGTGGGACGCCTTAGTATCGAGTCGCTCTCGAGGACGTGGTTGTCCGATTTGCGCAGGGAAGGCGATCGCGATTGGCTTTAATGATCTAGAAACAACTCACCCGGAATTAGCCAAGCAAGCACACGGTTGGGATCCAACGACAATTAGTTTTGGATCCGACAAGGTTAAGGAATGGATTTGCAATAAAGGGCATATCTGGACCGCTTCGGTAATGAAAAGGTCTACAGGAAATGGTTGTTCTGTCTGTGCAAATAAAAAAGTATTGACAGGGTACAACGACCTTTCGACAACTCACCCGGAATTAGCCAAGCAAGCACACGGTTGGGATCCAAAGTTAATAATTGCCGGAAGTCATAAGAAACTTGAGTGGCATTGTTCGCTAGGGCATTTATGGGAGGCGCTGCCAAATGCTCGAACTTCAATGAATAGTGGGTGCCCTGTATGTGATGGAACAAAAGTTTTAATTGGTTATAACGACTTGGCAACCACTCATCCAAATCTGGCACTCGAGGCATATGGTTGGGATCCAAAAACCACCACAAAGGGAACTCATACAAAACGAAAATGGAAATGCAACTTTGGACACTTGTGGTCCGCGGCCCCAAAAAGTAGAACATCTTCACAAAGTGGTTGTCCAACTTGTTCATTAACGGGATTTGATCCGAATAAAGATGGCTATCTGTATTTTCTACACCACCCAAATTGGATTATGTACCAAATAGGCATTACAAATGTTCCAGATGACCGTATTGGGCAGCACAAGAAACTTGGTTGGGAACTGCTTGAAATTCGTGGCCCCTTAGATGGTTTCGTGGCCCGTCAATGGGAGCAGGACATTTTGGCTATGTTACGTAATCAGGGTGTTGAACTTGGCTCTAAAAAAGGTGTTGGAAAATTCGATGGCTACTCAGAGGCGTGGAGTAAGCCTTCCTTTGAAGTAAAGTCAATCAAGGAACTGATGCGATTGACCGAAGAATTTGAAAAGAATTTATCAAGTCAAAAAAGGAGTAAAACCAGAAAATGACAATCCAAGAAGCCATCCAACAGGTTCTACCCCTTCAATTGAAATACAACAAAACTAATACTCCAGATATGCAGATTCGCGGCTCCTTAATCCGAGATGAAATCCCGAATCTGTTTAAGAGCGCATTAACCTCCAAAAGAATCCCAAATTCAAATCTCATCCCAGATCTATTCGTTGAAGGGAGTGACGGCAAAGGAAATAAGAACTATGTGCCTTGGGTTCGCTTCGCCTCACAATCGCTCAGCCCCAGTGCACGAATTGGCTGGTATCTAACATTTTTATTCTCTACCGATGGGAGCTCCGTTTGGTTAGTACTCGCACACGCAAGTACTAGTGAAGGTGGAAAAAAAATAAGTCGAGAAGTTCGACAAAAGTTACGAAATTGGGGTCTTTCAAAACTGCCCGATTCAATCAATATCGATGACGAGTTGAAAATGGATATTGATTTGAAGTCTACCGGGAGCGGTTTAGGTGAAGAGTTTGAGAGTACTTCTTTATTTGGATACGAGTTTAATTTAAGCAATATTCCAAGTGATCAAGAAATTTTCAACAAAATAGGGGTGTTAATTCCCCATCTTAACTCACTTTACTCCGCCGAATTGAATGATGCGAGTATGCCATCTGCAGAACCAATTGAAATTATTACAGCAACTGATGTTATCGATCAAATTGCCGGAAAGATTCCAAAGAAGAGAAAATCTTCAGGTCAGGGATTTGGTGGCTCCTATGCAGAAAATAGAGCCATCGAAAGAAGAGCTGTTGATCTTGCAGTCGAATATTTTAGGGCGACTAAAAAATGGGATTCTATAAAAGACACTGGTGCAACAGAATCATTCGACTTGTTGTTGAGCAATAAAGACTCAAAAATGTATGTAGAGGTTAAAGGAACTCAATCAAGCGGTGAGCGTGTGTTTTTATCAAAAAATGAGGTTAATGTTCAAAAACAGTATTATCCAAATAACGCTTTAGTAATTGTTTCTGCAATTAAACTTACTAAAGGTGAAGTTCCTACGGCTACGGAAGGGGAAATTAGAGTTATTTCACCCTGGATGGTTGAGGATTCAGATTTGACGGCTATGGCGTACGAATACTCGGTTCCAGTAAAGCAGAATTGAAGAAGTTAACCAGGTTTACCATTCTTTAATCAAGCAAACCGCCTGATCTAGTAATGACTAGATCAGTTTGATGATTTTAATCTGACTTTGGTGGACTCCACCCCGGAAATGGCACAACTGAATCGTAATTTGGATTCAAATTCCAAATACTTAAGAAGCATTCGCCTATCCAGAGACTTCGTCTTTTAATTAACTCAACATTCCAATCCTCAAATTCAGCTAGATCTTTAGAAATTTGCAAAAGGCTATTCTTGTAGCCTCCGAAATTACTATGTTCAACGCCTTCACTTTTCTCCTTAAAGGGCTTTTGGCCAATTGATTCATTAATTGGCTTCTCAAGTAAAGTTTTATTTCCCCACTGTTCGACAACAACAGAATATTCTGCAGCTCGGTCGTTTGTATTTTCAGGAAATAACTTCTTCATCCAATGTGAAGTTGATGTCGCGGGCGCGATGTGTTCAATATGCATTTTCTTGGTGTCTATGCTCAATAAACCAACCTGATCTCCAAATATAGAATTGATTCGAAATAAAACGGCACGAATCAAAGAAGACTTAGTGATGTCTAAATCGAACTGCACTTTACATTTCTGGTCAGGGGGAATCTTGTTGACCATAATCTCTTTGACTTGTTCAAAATTCCCAAGACTTTCTCGGTACTTTTTACAGGAACCTTGAAATAAATCCTCTAATTCTTGCGCATTTCCTCCCGTTAAAATCCATCGAACAGTGAGGGTTTCACAAATTCTTACTAACTCTCTTTTTTGGCGTACATCAAAAGAACAGTCCTCATCCAAAATTGTTAGCATTAAAATTCGATACGAATCAGAGATTAAATGCAAAGTACTGCAGGAAGTTTTTATAAGGGCATCTTCAAGGGAAGTTGGTTTTAGTAAACTTGAGTAAATTTCTGCCTTGCGTGCCAATTCCCTCAAAAGAATATCTGCTTCCACTGAAGGAGTCTTCCCTTCACCGCTCAACCTTTGATCAAAAATTGAATAAATCCGCTTGGATTGAACGCTGTCCTTCTCCGTGGAAACTAGGTAATGTCTCAAGAACTGATCCACATCACCATCCCCAATTTGATCGGTAACTTCCTTCCATCTAGTCGCGACGCTTTCATTTACTTGAATGATCTGTTCGGTGCTCGTTGTTCCAGAAGCCATATATTTCATAAACAAACTTTTAACTAAATCTGAAGGTCCAAGCGCTAATCCGCGATTATTTAAAGTCATAAAAATATCGAAAGATTCTGTATAAGTTGATGTATAGATTGGTAGTACTTGAAGTCGATCTCTTAACGTTTGAAGAACTTCCCAAAGCAAACGTAGCTGATCCTCAGGGTTTAGATTCTTAAGGTCTTCTGCAATTAAGTCAGAAATTCTTTTGTATGACTTTCGTAAATCAAGAGTCCAATACTTATCGCGTGATTTAAAACTAGGACGTGACGCACTAGGTTCTCTAATAATATGCGAAATAAAAGTATCTCTCAGAAGCTCATTAGACTTAAATCGAGACTCACCCGTGGATTCATTTGAAAAAAGCATTTCAGTAGCTTTGCTGTGAACATTAATTGTTACACCATTTGGATCAGTAGGTTCTAATGAAGTTATTTCAAGCGCTTGAACATAGTCTCTAATTAGCGCAATATACATAAAAATTGTTGTTAATCTTTGTTGACCATCAATAACTTGATAACTCTTATCCTCTGCTGAGGTGATATCTGTTTTCATTAAAATTGTTGACCCAAGGAAATGATCAGTTTTTCTAATTCGAGCAAACTTCAAATCTGAATGAAAAGAATCAATTTGATCATCGGTCCAAGAGTAATTGCGCTGAAAATTTGGAACTTCAAATGAACCAGTATTGCTAATGAGAGTTAATAACGAAATAGTTCCTTGGGCCACACAGAAATTCTAGGCTATTTGATAAAAGAATTGAATAGCTTGAAGACTGAAAATTACCGCCTGATCTAGTAATAAGTTTACTTCTCGCACGCTATTCCATCTTTATCTCGGTCAGACTTCTTGTTGGCCTCATAAAGCTTCTTGTCATAGATAGGAGTCTGCTTCGTAGCACCACCTGCATTTACAGCACCAGGCAAGGCAACTCCACCTGGATATACCTTGTTTAATTCTGTGCAGTTTTTAAACTTCTTCGCAGCAGCAAGGGATGGATAGATTGAGGGAACTAGCAAGCCAACCACCAAAAATGAACTAACAATTATTCGTTTCATAATTCAATAGTACTCGAATTCTTTTAACTAGATAGGCTCCTTGAACTAGTACAAAACAGGCTCATAAAGTTCTGTGGGAACGATTTTCTGTCCCACTTTAAATGTGATTTCAGTTCCAACTCTATTTTTTGGTTCTTCATAAATATCCATTTTAGTATTTCCAGATACATCAATAACTCCCGTGAATACTCCCTTTACGCACTTCCACTTAGGAGTTACATACCGCATACCGTTCGGATACTTCACACCATTAGAGCCCGTATTTTTCATCGCTTGGATATTTTTACCTGAGCTTGTACAAACACCTTTCATTCGGACAGTTGTTGCCTTGTCTGCTCGCAGTGGATTTGGCCCTTTTACATATTCAAATGAATTAATCCAGGCAGACCAACCGCGACGTGGATTTAGAACAGTTGCCTGTATATCTAAAGAGACGATCTCTCTTAATTTTGTTTCAAAAGCGACATCAGAATATGAATTCAAAAGCGTGAGATATGGAGCGATAGCAGTTCCGAGCGTTCCGGATGTAGGGTCATCTTTACAACCTTTCGATCCATAAGTAACTGCGACAATTTTTTGGACTCCCCCAATGTCTGCATACCAAGGTCCCCCCGAGTCTCCAGGACAAATAGTCTTGCTATCAAAATCTTGTGAGCTAACAGTCTTTTGTTCAGATGCTGGTGAGTATGCAAACCGAGACGAACCTTTATTGAAGGACTTAAGTTGCATTGTGTAAGGTTTTCCGTCCATCAGATTCTTATCTTGTAATCCATAACCAAAATGAATAAAAGTAATTTGTTGACTCTTAATCTGCTGGATATCTTGTTCGGTAGCTATTTGCACAGTGTGATTTTCTATCAAAGGGGCAGATAAGAAGAAAAAAGCAATATCGTCTTTTTGATTAGTATTAATCTTACTTTCTATATTTTGAACATTTGAATAACCATTTGTCAAAACAACTTGGATCACTTTTACTCTCTTATTAACATCATCTAGATTTAAATCAACACCTGGTTGTGCAACCCACAGATTTAATGGTGTGTATATTTCACTACTATAAGTCATTCCTTCATTTCCTAAACAATGAGCTGCTGAAACAACTATTTTGGGAGTAAGTAGTGCACCGCTACAACTTGCTCTGTTGTTTGTTTGACCAACAATTAAAGCTACAACTCTAGAATCTCCAACAGCCAGCAGACCACCTTTAATCGCTGACGCATTTGAGATAGGAATAACACAGAGTGGTAAAGCAACTGCCCAGATTAAAAGCTTCCTTAAGACTTTAGAAGTTTGCAGAGACTTTCTCAAATCAAAGCCTCCAACGATTGCGTGTGTCTGTTGCCGATGTTTTACAAGTATATTCAACACCAGATACAGACTTACCAATAGAACCTGCGGGAGAACAAAATGAACCTGGGGTTACAGTTGCCTCTACAGAGGGAACTTTGGGTGTTGGAATCGGTGTCGCGGTGACTTTAGGGATAAAAACTGAACTTGCTGGTCCTGTTACATTGTAATTTGAGTACTCACCAAAAGAATTAGACTTCAATCGAATTGTGAGTGCCAAACGATATTGCCGGTCGGTAAATACACTACATCCAAAGGAAATCGGTAGTGTTGGAATACTTAATTGAACGTTTGCACGTGAACCTGCAGGATTTGTGGGCGTGCCATCGCCGTAAATATAACGACACACAAGACCTTCATCGTATGCACCTTGTTTCCAATTAACATCTTTCAGTACAAGCTCCATCTTATTGCTATCAAATCCTGAAATATTATTAATACTTACTTGAATAGGAACATAGCGCTGCGATTCCATCGTTTCACTATAGGAAATTAGGGGTTCAATCGGTGTTGGCAGACTGGGTAAGTTAGCCAAGCGTGAATCTGCAATTACTTTTGGAATCTCATTAAGCCAGCGTCCTTCAGAGTTTCCAAAGCAGCTAATCATTTCTTCCTGCAATTTTTTGGCTTCTTTTTGATCAACCGTTAATGAGTATTTCCATTTAACGTCTATCCAATCCTTTAAGTACTGGCAGACATCTTCTTTGCCCATTTTTGGAAGCCAACTTGTAGGATCCCTATCACCCTTACTTCGATTGCTAGAAGCGGACACAGCAACTAAGGAATTAGTAATCAGATCCAAATCATTTGCAAATTCTTGACGCTGTGCAGAGGTCCACTTCCAAGCACCACTTCGCCAAGCTTCAGCAAGAGGCACCATATGATCAACATCTAGGAGTGAAGATTTAGTTATAGTTTTTCCATCATATGAACTGAACCATTCTCCGCCAGAGAGTTTGCACTTGAGACCAACTTTCGGCTTTACCTTTGCCTCTTCAATTAAAACTTCTGCTCTAGTATCACAACCATCTTTATCTACATCTATCCAATGTTTAAAAAGGTTTCTGTTGTACCCGGACGACTTATCCTCAGCAACAGTTAACGGAACATCCGTTGCAAATGCTGAAGGTACGGTTGGAGTTAGTAGTCCTAGGGACAGAATGATTACGGTTAGTACACGCTTCATATTGAAACCTACCTGAATCCCAAGGACAAACTAGCGATTAGGACCACTATCTACTTCTAAATTTATATGTCACAACTTTTGCCGTACAACCCTTAATCCACTCAGATTTATTCATTCCAGATTTTCCTTGAATGTTGACCCTGTTCCAGTTTTCACGACCAAACATACTATCGCACCAATTTATTACTTTACTTCTGACAGGATTTCCATTTAGGTCAAAACTATTTTTGATGAGATAACCAATTAGTGTGTCAGGGTTGGTTTCCGTTGCCCACGTATATCCAAGTTTATATGACTTTGACTGGGCACTTGCAGAGTCAAGTGCTACTACGGATGACATTAAAAGCACAAAGTAAAAAAGAATCTTATTAGTCATTATTACTCCAATCCATTTCGCCAACCCCAATTCTATAGATTTCTCGTAATTTGCCTAGATCTCGTGCAGCAGAATGACTTTAGGATAAATATTTTTCTGGGGTTACAATAGAAGTAAACCTATCTAGCACCTTGAACATCCACGGAGTCAATCTCGAATTCTCTTCCATCCACACTGCAGACAGCCCAATACTTTGACCAGGCAGTTGAACCTAAACCACCGTTCCAAACAAGTGTATGAGTTATCTCCGCAACACCATTTGAGGCAAACACTTTCCCTAATGTCTCGGCATACATTGAATTTGATCCACCAAATTTGAATATGCAATATTCAAAGTCTCTATTTGATGAATTCGCAGTTATTTGAAATGGTATCCCCCAAAAAACTAAGGAAGGAGCTTTTAAAATCACATCTGAATTCTTATTGCTGTCTGATGAAATCGTATCCTCAATGGCATTTTCTTGCTCCAGTGGATCATTGAGAACTTCTGCCGTTTGAAAATAACCACAATCAGGAAAATATTTTTTGCCTATACTCTGAAGTACAGTGTCCGGTAAATTTTTCATATCAATTTCTTGAATGGCATTCTCTAATTCTTTTAAGTACTCATTTCTATTAAAGTGATTATTCTGTTTACTAATCTCTAGGACTTCTAAAGCATACTTTTTGAAAAGATTAGCCGTCTTAATTTGGCTTTCCTCCGAAGCGCCATCAAGACCAATATTTGTGTAACTTGCGAAAAGAGATAATTCGAATAATGACTCACAATTATCAACCTTTCTCTCAATTGCCCCTTGAAGCGCTCTTTCTATAGGTGCGATCTCATCTGCATCGGTGCTAGCGCAGCTTGAAATGAATAAGGATGCAACAATCACGCCAAGTATTAACCTCGATTTAATTGCTTTCACTCTTCAATTCTACAGTCTTCCCTAATTCGACCTAGCTTTGCCCATTAAAATAACTTTAGGAGAAATATTTTTCGAGGGTGTATGCATACCTGCTCGCACAAAATTCAACACCCGGGGTCGCTGATCTAGTAATCAGTTAAGCCTTCTTGTAGCCAGTCGGACACTTCGGCTTTAAC
>Ga0247722_10001854_pt1 | contig 11321 bp, 14 predicted proteins | sample MSEWelMarce3H_FC_FD_189094 | JGI IMG/M metagenome (GOLD analysis project Ga0247722, IMG submission 189094) | Subsurface sediment microbial communities from gas well in West Virginia, United States - MSEEL Well Study Marcellus 3H_FC | ecosystem: Environmental > Terrestrial > Deep subsurface >... | reverse complement strand
GGAATATACTTGTGGGTGTTATCGAACATCTCTCTCACCATATATTCATCCCCTGTGGAATCCATATCCTTGATTTCCTTGGATTCCTCATGATCAGATGATGTGATGACGATAACATCGTGAAACCCTCTCGGCATCTCTTCCTCGAAGATAGATAGTATCATCGTAGACATCGTCATTTCTTGCACGATCCTCAATGCGCCTACCATCGTCATTCCCTCTAACCTTGTCAATAGAGACACTAGGCCTGGGTAGATAATTGGGTTGACTAATAGGGCGGCATTGACTATAATCTTCCCAGCCATCGTCGGGTCCTTGACGACAATCTTTTCACGTGGCCAAACAAGACCCCCATGAAATTTACGTGCAAGTATACCGTCACGCAATGCATCCTTGAACGTATCGTACGTAAAATTGTTGGCGGTGGTGGCGTCAAACAAGTAACCGAGCCGCGTATAACTGCGGGGAACATCTAATCTCTCCTTTACAAGACCGCGCGATACGAGCATGTACATATCTGACAATGTTAAGTGCCGGTACATTACTCGCATCCCTGCCTTCTTGATTTTACTCTCTGTCCACGCGGACATACGAGGCATAAATATTCCATCCAACGTCTTACCGATGTTTATACCACGGTTGTTAAAGCGGTTAGGATCATTCTTGATGGCCTTGATGGTATCTCTCAACACCTCGTTTCGAGGTATAGTTGGGTAGTAGTAATCAATGACAGGCATGACATCGACTCCATGGTTGATCTGTGATATGATGATATTGATGAACATGGTCTTGGGGTATTTGAGTTGATGGGTCATGCCCATGAGGCCGTCGAAACATTTATTGCCGATCCTAAACGGCAGTTTGTAACATTCGTCCATTTCAAACTCATACATCTCACATGCATTGACGATGAATGCCGGGCTACCTACGTAGTTCACGACATCGAACAATGCCTCAACATCATCCACGATCATTGCCTGGTACGCGACGATGATGGGTGTGGATATTTGCCTACGTTGATGAATATAACGGAGAGCGAAATAAGCCATGTCCATCTTTGTGTGGATATATCGTTTGATGTATCTATCGAGGTATGATGACATGTTTTTTCGATGGTTGGATCAATCAAAAAAAATCATGACTATCCAGTCGTTACGAAAATGTCGGCCCATGCTTTCATTCTCATCGGACGACGACGGGAGATGATATCCTTCACCTTCATTGTATCATCATCATTGACATCAGAGATGTAGGCAATATATTTTCGTCGATCCAGACGTTGATCCCAGACACCATTACGCACGCATTCATCGATAAGGACGAATAGGCCACAGTTGATGGCTTCCGATAGCATCGTTTTATTGTATACGATGGGTAGGGATTTATGTCCCTTCCGCAAGTAAATGTCTATGATGAACGGATTATTATACATCACATATTGATTCACCAACACCAAATCATGAGGGTCGACTTTACTGACGATGTCCATCATTACATAATAAGTTGGCGGTTGCCCCCAATATCGACATAATGTACAGACATTTTTTGGCGATAACTGGACCCTTGATGTATCCAACCCATTTGCAGCAAGGTAACTGATATGGTCGCGATAATATGGGTTATCGCCAAGATAAAAGCCATCACCGAACTCATTGATGTCAAACCATTTCTTGACCCAGATCGCATTCTTTTCAAAATCTTCACAGAACGTTTTCTTGACGAGCGACAACATTATCTTACTACGATCCTCCATCGTCAAGTCCATTTGATCAATGTGGGTCCTCAATGCGTCCGCGGCACCATTATAGCCACGATTGATTGTTTCAATGATCTCCTGAGCATCGCCCAACGATATATATGGGCCGAGTGTATTATACAACGCAGAATAGGGATAATACTGATGCAACCGTATAATGACCCGTTTGAGTATCGTTGGATCGGTAGGGAGAAGTCGGATAACATCAGCGCTCGCTTTTTCAAACAACTCTTTCTGATATGGGTCATGAATGCACCGCAGATCGATAGTATCATCGAGGATTGCTTCGATGATAGAGTGGTGAGAATATAGATAACTTACAACGGCACGAGATGCTGCATGTCTTGCGGATTCCATCGTTCTATGTTTTGATGGCATGAGGCACGGCATCCACGACGATGATCGCCTGGCTGGGAAGATGGTATAGAAGAAATCCAGACGTCCGTTCTGGATGTAAGATCTTGCGCCTGTAACTGGGTCAGTCACCATGTGATAGTAAGGTGAAGTGCAGCATATATCGAACAAAGTTGTGACATATTGGTTTAACTTTTCCTCTAACCCAAGCTTACGTGCATATCGTGCAATAATCTTCGCCACCTTTACCATCCCCAATCTGGCGAGGTATGGTAATGGGAGTAGGAAACAATCGAGGAGCCACTGTCTACATCCCGATTCCCAATGTTTCTTCAGGTATTTGTGAACGCCAACACAGTCTTCCGTCTTGCATATGTTGACATATTCATTCACCACCTTCGTCGCGAGTGGATGATATGGGCAATATAATAGTTGGGATGGCCGATGACATTTTTTAATGACGTCTACATGTTGTCAAAAAAATTAGACATGGTAGATGCAACCGTCCTTCCATTCCTTTAGAAACACTTCCTTATCGCCACCATTCAGAAACATGAGTATCATATAATCATCGAATATATCACAATGAACTGATGCGGTCAGAGTACCAATACTATAGTTGTCTCCGTATTTATTGATGAGTACGCACTCATGCCTGGTTAACTTGTCAGAAATAACACGATCGCGAAACCAGTTTAATGCAATCGGTTCATTAAGAAGACGACGCCAAAATACAGCACTCTCAAGGATTGGAGATATGCTTACATCATTGAACAGTTCGGCGACTGTAGAGAAATATGTTGTCATATCCTTGGCGAAGATTTTGTTAACGATGATCGGGCATAGTTCGTATACTTCCTTGCGATGTTTAAGAACATTGAGAGTGGCTATGAGGCTGTCAACATCAACGACATTACATGCATGCTTTAGATGCTCCAAAACTTCATCAATCGATGCATCATGTTTGTCAAGAAGATCAGTATAGGTTTGTGGGTCTCTGAGAGATTCTTCATCCATGATGAATTGATGAAATCCATCTGACTTTTGATGATCGAAGCCAATAATTGCATCATTACGACAATGAGGTTCGATGTAGCGAATTATGTGAGAGATAACGTTGGTGTCCATTTTTTGTTGACAGGCGGATGAATCATTTTTTCATCATCGGCGCCTAAGGATTAAGGATATATCTTATCCCAGAATACTCAGTCTTCACCGACTCCTTGATGATGACCCTATCGCCATCGACGACAATTTTCGGGAAGATACCCGTCGGCACTCTCGATGTATGCTCGACTGCCATAGATACCTGATTCTCGTAGACATGTACGTTACCGAAAGTTACGTGAACATATCTAGGAGTCGTTGGTAGTCCTCGATGAGATAGTTGGGCCGATATATATGCAGCAACAAGAGTCGCGAATGCAGTATTCCACATGCCGGCACATGCGATGTCACTCGATCGATTATATGCATGAATGTCGAGACGATATCTCTCTTCTTCTTCCTCAACTCCGACACATGGTGACAGATATACCTGAAAGAGCATCTGGCATGGGTGTAACACGCAGTCGTCGTTAACTCTTGGATCGCTGTTAAGAATGATCAACCGCCTAGAACCAGGATTCTCCAGTGCCTCGACGATGAGGGTTTCAACTTGATCGACGCCATCTCTTACAACTCCGGACTCATCGTAACTACCGCCATAGTTGCGGTAATTATGACCATATGCTGGCCCAATGATTCCATCAGTATCCCTCGTATTGTCGCGCCAAATGTTGATGCCATCCTCTTCAAGAATCTTCGAGTCGCTCTCACCGCGGATGAAGAAACTCTCAAACTCTGCGATTACACCTCGTAAGAATGTACCCGCCGTTGTCGATACTGGGATCGATATCGACCCATCTCTATTCGGCGTGACATCGAACTTCATAGAGCGCATAAACAGACTTCTGTACGCACCATTACGGCCCTTTTGATGATCGCCATTGGCGAGGATATCAGAGATGATGTCTAGATGTTGTTGTTCTGGATGGACCATGTTTTTTGTGATCATTTCCCCCGTCACTTTTAGGATGGGATAGAGATATTCATGAAGTTGATCTACTATTCCGCAACCGCAACCGTATACCTTTCACATGAACCATTGAACATGGTGGCCACAATCCTCTATGATGATGGCACCACTATCGTCAAGGACCTGCCAGGGGTGACGGCAAACATAATCGATGTTCTCTTCGTCGACGTTGTCAGAATCGTTGATGAGTCATTCCGGAGTACCATCATAACCCTCGAGGATATGACGATCATTACATACGACCATCTTCCCATCGACACCTCAGAATGCATCAGCTTTCTTCTAGACTCCCGGAAAATTGAGGTACCATCCGTTACAGAAAATGTACCCAAAAAACGTAGTCATCGCCGCCGAGGCAATTCACAAAGATTTGTTAAGTTACTCGAAACTGCCTGTCATCCTGAGAGAAACAGAGGAGGGGATGAAGGTAATAATGCCGAATGATCTTCATGGGTCTCTAGACAAGATTGCATCGTACAAGATGAAGGGCCCAATCTCATTATCGTCGAGAGAGGCAACATATCTATGGGAGAGGATGATATTCCGTATCATTCAAAGCCTGCATTATGGGCAACCAAAAAATATCGACGAGTGCAATCATCTTCTCGCTACAGGATTGATGGCGTATAATCTCATTGACTCGAAACATATGAACGAAACTCGCCGCATCGTCATCAATAGTATCATCAACTACATCGACGATACGTTTACCAAGATAGACATCGCCGGCTTCAGTGCTGGTCGATATACTGAGGATAGAGTGGCATACTTTCGCCAATTCTCGAGATGGGTCGTCAGAGAGTTAACACAATAACTCATCGTCTATGACACGAATGTTTTTTTCCATGCATCGTATAAAGATCATGTCAGCTGATGAACCATTATTGGCCCTATCCACAGATCAATCACCAGAAGGTCGCCAAGTATACGCAGAGAGAATGTCTCGGCTGCGAGAAGAGTCCGGCATCTATGCCATCCCAACATCGTCGCGATATGCATCCATCTATATCTCACTGGCCATAGTCATCCTTGTCTCAGTCTTTCTATACATGCTCTACGGTGGTAACAGCGCCAACGAGAATGTCGTAGTTTATGGAAGTGCCGGCGCCATAGGTCTACTCATCGCGAGTGGAGTGTCGGTGTAAAAAACACATTCAGTATGATGTATGAATCATACCATACGATGACGACATCAATAAATCCTTCCCTAAGCGCCGAAGAAACACAGGAAATCGAATCGCTCGCATTTGGTTACGGCTTCCCATATGCGCGACTCTTAATCATCAAGGAGCTGGTATACAAGCGCAATAATCTATCACCATCCGAGAACCATCCAGAGAATCGTGCTGTCCTTGATAATGTCATCGAGCAATTGCGAGATCTTGTTGCCACATCAAAGTATGGACCGCGACCATTCAAAGCAAGTGTTGGTGATGTCTATCTTGGTACGTTTACTAGGGGCGACCCAATCCTCTATGGTGCCAATATTCAAACGCCGATCGATCATATTCCAGTCGATGAAAGTGAAGAAGTGACCCTTCATCGTACCATCCTCGAAGAAGTTGCGAAAGAGTTGTTCATGTATGTTAACATCTACATCTCCATCTTCATGGAAAGAATGGATAACTCTGTTTACCGAGTTGCGTGTGATCTATTGGGGTGTGATAGGTTAGTAACCGTTACAGAAGAGTTGACAGTACCATTGAGAGTGCCTGAAGGTAATGAGTTAGGTGAAGGATCAGAACAGCCAACGACGATTAAGAAATGTCTATGCTTGGGCATGATGAGAGATACTGATGAAGTTCCGAACGCTGGTAGATATTTCCTCGCCCCTACCCTTGTCTAGGCAGACAAAAAAATTGAAGTCCCGGGCGACAATGTAACTTTTGCTAACTATGTCAGCCTTCAGAAACTCTTACATTGTCGATACCATTTCTTCATTCACCCCAATTTCTACCCGTATTCATTTGAGCGAGATCAACAGAATCTTCAGAGAAACCTACTTACAATTCCTTAGTGACATTGGCGTTGCATATGTTTATCGTGCCAATCATGGAGGACTCTTTGTAAGAAGTAGGGTCTATGAAGATGAAGACTATGAATACACCGATGACATCATCAGTCATATCCAACACTCAAAGGTCGTCTCAGCAGATAGTGTATATGTTATCATGGATGGTCTTGTCGTTCTTCGTGGTAACAAACTCACAATCTGTCACAACCATCATGTCATTTCCCAGAGATTCTTCTCAGGACTGATGGATGTTACCAAGAAGGACGGTGTCAAGATGATAGAGTCATTGAACCAACTTCTTCAAGGTGTCGTTGAGCTTGGGTATGTCCTTTCATTCTATGGAAGAAGCATCTATGCCATCAGCGGAGACCGTGCCATCTACTGTCTTACTCTCCCAAACATGTCTGACATCGAAACAAACATCCTCGTTACTAGTAACCACGGTGTCTTTGATGACATGAACACTATTGAGGAAGTATGTGTTCCTGCTGACTCAATGGACATGACCGACGACTTGTAAACCCTCCCCCGACGAGCTAGGGGTTATTTTTTGTATACCATGGCCTCTTATGGAATCTGTTGCTTTCGAGTTGTACCGTCAACTGAGACGGAAGTCCTCATCCTACGTCGGAGATATACGTACGCATATTGCGCCATCATCTACGGCAATTATCGAACATCACATGATCTATCACTCCTTGTTGATTGCACGACTGTCGATGAAAAAATCACCCTACTCACTGCCGACTTTGGGTTGATATGGCGGCGAGTATTTGTTGGTGATACATTGTCGTCGGACAAGTATCATCGAGCACATACAATCTTCACAGACATGATAGAAATCCTCGGCATCGACGAATATTCCTCCATCGTTAAGTCATCAAAGGTTGCCGAAGTTACGTGGGAACTACCTAAGGGCCGTCGAGATCCTCATGAAACAGAGATAGAATGTGCTTGCCGTGAGTTTTGTGAGGAGACTGCGATACAACGTGATGACATGAGAGTAATCGCAGACTCGATGATTAGGTGTTTCTTCCGCGATAACGAGAGTCTCTATCATGTCCGTTTCTGGGCCGCAACGATAAAGAATATGTCAGCGGAGCCAATCATATCTCTCATGGATGGGACGTATAAGGAACATGATGTCGCCAAGTTTGTGCCAATCTCTCTATCGCGAAAGATGTTGCCAAAACAGTATGTTCGCGTTGTCAATCTCTTGAAGAGGACGGCCAAAAAATAGGCGTAATGTCTACAAGAGACTATCGTACTGATACTCATCAATCCTATTTATGAATTCCATTGGCTGGCCAGTTTGTATGCGGTACCACACCGTGCGTTTATTACGAACTCCGCCAATATAGCGGCGATTACTACCAGGCGGTGAAAGACACGCATACTGTTGAAAGAGATATGACACAATCCAATCATCATGGGCGAGCGATCTGTAACCCCAAAAGACTATATATTGCCATCTAATCTCATATTCATCCATGCTGTCGGGTGCTTCCGCAAAATGATTGTATTGTGTAATGAGATACACGTCCTTTGGATGGATACGCCTCGTGTTATATTTCCAGCCAATATACTGAACTTCTCCATTATTATCGATGGTCGGTCCATGATTGTAGAACAGCACGTCCTTATATTTTCCCGTAAATAGATCATATGCACGTTTGTGAATCTCATCGTCGATGACATAGCGATGGTAGCCATATAACACATACCATGCTGCAAACGTCATATCACATGATGGATCTTTTTTGTACTCATCCTCGATGTAGCTAGTTGACGGATAAACTCCATGAACGTCATTATATATCTGCCATGGAGATTTCGTATATTTGCGACCTATTGTTGTCATCATTATCGCCCATTTCAGGTCGGCCCTGATGTGTCTTTCGAGGATGCATTCAACGCTTTTACAATCAACATTCGATAGTTGTATAAACTTCCACGCAAATTCTCTGTCGGCGATGAGAAATGGTCGGGCGATGAATGGGATGATGTCCATATATCGATCGGTCACTACGCTGGTAGCTTCTATGACACGATCCTTCGGCATATACCGATTATCGAGGTCATAGACGTCAACATAGACAAAGCATTTCCGACGAAAGATATGTCTCATCTTAGCATGTTTAGTGACTGGTAGGTACTCGGCAATCGTGTACATGAGATCCTCCATTTTTTTTGTGAGTGTTGTCCCATCGTCAAAAAATATTGCCTGATTTTTTAGAGCATGCTTGATGCGTTCAGACGACCCTTGCGGCATTTCTTTGGGTCGATGATTTCCTTATACTCGATGATGACACGACGATTGTGGTCAACGGCAAACCCAACGCTTCTCTCGATAAGGTATGGTTCCTTGTTCATGTTTACCGTCTTTTCTGCGATGTGGTCGGCATATGATAGCCCGTCGGTGGGCACGAATGGGTTGTCTTCGACCTCAATTCTTTTTGTCTCTATCGATACAAGACGAGAGTACTCATACTTCGATAACTTGTCGATCGACATATGCTCTTCTGCGGGGATGATAACTATCTCCTTAGGATATCTAGCAAAGATGTTACTCTTGATGCCGATCTCGATATCATCCTCGGCTTCATCTTTGTCGACGACTTCTTCTTTCCTCACATCATCATCGTCGTCGATAATGTCGGCATTATCATCTTTTTCATCGACTACGTCTTCATCGGCATCTGCTGACTTTGTCTTACGGCTTGCCTTCTTACGCAACTTCTTCATCTCACTACTGCCGATGTAACCATCATATTCTCTGTAGTTTTCTTCGTCTGATGAAACTTCGTCGCTGAACATGATGTAGGTATAGTGTTGTTACGATAATAGGCTCTTGTCAAATTTTTTTGATGATTCCCACAATCATCAAAAAAATGCACTTTCACCCTGCAATGCTACACTATCGTCGCGCATCCGTGTTGTGGGCATATAGGTATAAACCTCCGGCATTTACCCTATCTCAGAAACAAATCTGGGTGCAACAAGGAGAAATCTCTAGTAACACGAATGATATTGAGCCCTTTGATTACATGCCACCAGAAATCATTCGGCATATTTTGTCATACATTGACGAAGCATTTAACGTTCTCGTACTCGGTGATAGAATCGATATCCATCAGGGATTTCGGCCAAAAGGGTTCAAAAAAACCATAGCCGTCCTTCATGGAATGAGTCTTCATATCATCCATAAATGCGGCCAATACTCGTGCAACCCAACAGAATATGGTACATTATCGTATGTTAATATGCTCGATGTTGTCGATGGTAAGTTAACATTGCGGGGAACAGGCGTGGACTTTGTCGAGTGCGGATTGCACTCGGGAATGATGTTGCACACACTTATCGACCGGGACATCGATCGTCAATACCGAGATGATGATCTCGTCGAAGATTGGCGAAAAGAATGGGAGGGGATGAAGAAGTATCCTCTTATCTACGAATGTACCGTAGGCAGAACCGAGTATTATCGATCAACGATCCCTCGGGATACCGTCATTGATCTATCCTGCAATGAATGCCCACATGAAAATCGCCCTGTATATTCAGGATACGGTGATATTTACTGGGTATGATGCTGATTTTTTGACGACGCTACCATCAACCAAAAATGTCCAAACATGCCACATCTCTGAAGACACTAAAAGACATCGTCAACTACTACGATGATTGTAGATCGCCTTTAACGGGTATGCCCGATCATTCCCAGTTACCGAAGGAAATCATCATCCACATACTCACATACGTTGATAAGTATCTACCAGCCATCATCTATCCACAAGATTGCGGCTTACAATCAACGAACATGGATACGTACATACTTCACAACGATCTTATCTTTCGATTCTCCAGAACAGAGCCGGAGTATGAAACGTTCTTTGGTTATTATGTCGTATGTATCAGGACACATTCGACGGTCTCGATATGCAGACATGGAATCATCCGCGGATCATTCTTCCAATGGTCGACAAATGGTTTAACGGTGCGTGGAATAATATGGCCGCAACGTGTGGTATCACCATCGATAAGGTTCACGCAGAAAGGACTAGTCCCTCACGAGATGTTTAATCGTCATGAATCAACACCATCTATCGTCGATGATAATCTTGGCGGCCATGTCGTCGTGATCATGGATGGAATGTTGAGAACTGTCCCCGTAAATACGCCTGTCAAACCACTCAACACCATCGTGGCAACGATGAACCGATTGCGATATCTTTGAAGGACGCATCGTCATCCAAAAAATGAGCACAAATGCAGGCTATGTATGCGTTCCACGTATAACCGTCAAGAATTTTCAGTGGATGGATCAGCCAAAAATAAAGGAGACTAAGGTCAACAATGCTAACCTCAAGGGTTCCGTCATGACTAAATGTGTTCACATGTACGATAAATCGACAACCGTAATCTTCAATGTTATGTGGAATCATTTCACGCAATCATGTATCAGACACCCGGCCGAGAGGACCAGTCCATTGAGGAGATCAAGGAAATTTAGGTCAAATCTTAAAGGCTTCATCCAGAACTATTCAAGAATCTTGACATCGAGGGTGAGAGAAACGTCACGATTGGACGCCGTTAGGGAAATGTATAGGAAGAGTCTGCGATCACCCTCTCATGCGCACAATCAGATATCTCTACCACCAGAGATAGTCCGTGAGATTCTGTCATTCCTACCCATTTCAGAATGCGTTATGCTATCTATCCGTTCCGGCAAGACAATCGTTACCATACCATCCACATCATACCTATATTTTACTGGAACATTCCAAGACTGCATTGAACATATTCACATCGGTCTCGACAAAAAATGGCCATGGCGGCCACATGATGACGGTTCATTTCTCGTGAAAAGAGTGGCGAATGAGTTTGGCAAGAAGAATGATACAGTGACTTATACTTTCATCAATACTAGTTACGGCTTAAACTTCAATGAAGGAAGTGCGACGCGCGATGAGTTATGTTATTACAGAGAGTTGAGGGCGCGACGCGATGCATTGAAGAAGCGACGTAATCATGATGCCTATCACATTCAACGATCACGCAAATACAAGAAAAGATGATGTGCCCATGGTCACCATAATTTTTTGCAAGGATTGTATAAA
>Ga0247722_10001853_pt1 | contig 11323 bp, 3 predicted proteins | sample MSEWelMarce3H_FC_FD_189094 | JGI IMG/M metagenome (GOLD analysis project Ga0247722, IMG submission 189094) | Subsurface sediment microbial communities from gas well in West Virginia, United States - MSEEL Well Study Marcellus 3H_FC | ecosystem: Environmental > Terrestrial > Deep subsurface >... | reverse complement strand
GCATGTCTCATAGTTTTTCGTCCTCTTTGTTTGGAAACAATAGTTCTTCCTATGAAGACAAACAAGGGGTAAGATTCAATGAATCCCCCAATGTAGGCGCGCAAACCGCCAGCGCATATTCGGATACCAAAACGTGGGATGGCTTTAGTAAGTTCAATAATATCCCTGTGAACCCGGATGCGTCGATGCACACAGGCCCACAGCTAACAAAGGAAGAGCTATTGCGAGAGAAGTTTAAGTTTCTACGCAAGCTGGAAGGTTTAGAAAAGAAGGGGGTAGAGCTCACGAAAAAGTATTCAATGGAATCCAGCTTATTAGAAATGCAGGGGGAGTATGAGATGATTATGGAGGAGAAGGCGTGCAAAAACTCTGTGAAGTTTCAAGCAAATATGATGATGGCGATTGTGAACGGAATGGAGTTTTTGAATAGCAAGTTTGACCCGTTTGATATCAAGTTAGATGGGTGGGGAGACCAGATTAATGAAAACATTAGCGATTATGATGAAGTGTTTGGAGAGCTGTATGAAAAGTATAAATCCAAAGCATCCATGTCCCCGGAGTTGAAACTCCTATTTCAGCTTGGTGGAAGCGCCATGATGGTGCATATGACCAACACGATGTTTAAGACCGCTATGCCAGGTATGGATGATATCTTCCGCCAAAACCCGGACTTGATGCGCCAGTTCCAAAGCGCCGCGGTAAACAGTATGAGCGACAGCAATCCTGGGTTTTCTGGGTTTATGCAAGGGGTAATGAATCCGGAACCGCAGAACCCAATGGGCAGAGGGCCTCCGCCTCCCCAACCTACGCACGGGCCAGGGTCCTCGTATGTGAACTCGGCAAACCGACCTGGAAATAGCCGGGCAGAGCCTGTGTCCATGAAAAAGAGCGCATTTTCCGAGATGAACAATGACGGAATTAACATTCGCGAGAGCTTTCATTCCAGTGGGGAGAACGAACGGTCTGCGAGACCCCCCGCACGTGCAGAGATGCGCGGTCCAAGCGACATTAATGATATCTTGTCGGGACTAAAAACAAAGACTATCAATATCCAAGAGCCAAACGCGCAACAAAATAATTTTTCAATGCCTTCATTCGCGTCAATGCAGGATGACACGCCGATTGATATAATGGTGCAAGATACAAACGAAAGTAGCACCATTAGCATATCTGATTTGAAAGAGCTTCAAGGAAACATTAATGTTCCCAAAAAGAGCAAACGCAGACAGAAGTCCGATAAGAACACGGTGAGTTTAGATATTTAAATCTTGTTCTGAATAGGGTATGCATATAACATATACTCACAATAAAATTATATTTATTATGAGTGCAACATTGAATAATATGAAGTATTGTTGTTATTTTTATAGCACATTATAATATATGAGCAATAAACAACCTCCCATCACGATTAATTCTGCTACTGATTTAGGCAACGCCCCGTTATCCACCATAGTGTCAAATAATGTAAACAACCGTTATACCACATCTGTAGCCAACTCATTTAATAATTTAGTGAATGTTTTTTTGCCAGCGGTGCAAGTGCCTGGGTCAACCGGACAAAGCGGTGCGACTGGTTCATCTGGTTCAAACATTTTTCAAATACACGATACAATTGTGTGCGAGAACTTTTCTAGCACGGTCGGTGCTACTGCATACAGAACTACAGTAGATAGCAGTAATGTATTTATTGGATGGGTTGGAAATGTTTCCCCAACCAGTTCGAATTATGGGCCCACTGGGTATGTTGGGAACTTAAACGTGTTTTCTATTAATGGGGTCGCAGTATCCACCTTTGGAGCAACCGGTCCTCAAGGGGCACAAGGTTTTCAAGGCGCGACGGGCGCAACTGGGTCTACTGGCGCGCAAGGCACTCAAGGAGCGCAAGGCACTCAAGGGTTTCAAGGAGCGCAAGGGATACAAGGAGCAACTGGCGCCACGGGCAACTCTTTGTGGACCAACTCTTCTGGTAACATTTCATACGGTGGCGGGACTGTTACGATTAACAACATTGCGTCTATCCGAAATATTAGCGAACAACTTGTAGGGCCAACTGGAACCGCCGCAACCCCTTATGTGTGTGATTATAACACGGGTTCCGTGTTTTTTTTACCTGCATCTGTTTCCAGTAGCACATTTAGTGTGCGGTTTATTAATGTTCCAAGCATCACAAGCACCTCACAAAATTATATTATGACCATTGCTTACGTGGCCGTGGGTGCAACCAATTATTGCAACACCGTTACATTGTCTACAAATAGCACTCCAAGTGTTTCCGCCGCAACATTAAAGTATAATGGCGGTTCCGCGTCGATTCCAACTATCGCTTCCGGAAATCACATACTACAACAATTTGCGGTCACCTATTTTGGTTCGGCTACAGTTGTATTGACAAGTATTAGCGTGTTTTCTTAAGCAAGTCAAACTCATATGAAAAATCGTCATCAATCTAATTAAATATAATATTATAGTCTTATTATAATACTATCCTTATGAATGACTCTTCTACAATAAATGCAAAACATTCTCTAGGTATCTTTATTTTTCGGCGTGATTTGCGGGTTGTGGATAATCTGGGACTGCACTTGTGCGTTCGTCAATGCGAACGAGTCCTGCCCATTTTTATATTTACTCCCGAGCAAGTCGGCAATGGGAATGATTACAAGTCTAGTAACGCGGTCCAGTGTATGATTCGGTCTTTGCAAGATTTGCACAGCCAGCTCAAGCAAGCAGGTGGTCACGGATTGCACACATTTTACGGCGACAATATACGCGTTCTTATGCACTTAATCAAGTTCTACAATGTTACCTATATCGCATTTAACGCCGATTATACGCCCTACGCGATTAAACGGGACAAACAGATTATTGAGTTATGTGCTAATATGGGTGTTTCCGTGGAGCTATCCTACGATTATTACCTGCAGGCACCACACGCCATATTAAATGGAACCAATCAGGTGTATCAAAAGTTTACGCCCTACTATACCCAAGCCATCCAGCATGAGGTGCAAGAGCCAATGCGCAAACGGTCTATCCAAACGTATTATTTTGCCAAGCCGTCTGTATTAACCACCAAGTATACGATTACGCTAGAAGACGCATTGGACAAGTTTACTATTCTAAATCCCTTTATTTTAGTAGAAGGAGGAAGAAAAGAAGGGATGAAATGTTTAGTGCGCGCATTACAAACCCAGGGTTCCTATAACAAAACGCATAACATGCTAGAGAAGCGAACTACCCAATTATCCGCGTATATCAAGTTTGGATGCATATCGATACGAGAGGTATACAAAGCATTTGCGCACCGGTTTGGCAAGAATTGCGGGCTGATACGTCAGCTCTATTGGCGCGATTTTTATGCCAACATTTTGCGCGCGCATCCTCAGGTGTATGGGTCTGCATTAAAGCCGTCTTATAACCGAATCAAGTGGAATCATAATAATGCGTGGTTTGAGAGGTGGAAAGAAGGCAATACCGGGTTCCCGGCGGTAGATGCGGGAATGAGAGAACTAAACACAACAGGCTATATGCATAACCGCGCGCGTTTAATTGTAGCTACCTTTTTAATCAAAACCTTGCTAATTGATTGGAGGAAAGGGGAACAATATTTTGCGCAGAAGCTGACGGATTACGACCCGGCAAGCAATAATGGCAACTGGCAATGGTGCGCAGGAACAGGGGCCGATTCGCAACCGTATTTCCGTATTTTTAATCCCTGGGAGCAGAGCATCCGCTTTGACCCGGAGGCAACCTACATTAAACAATGGGTTCCTGAGTTGGCGACGCTATATCCCAAAGCAATCCATACTTGGTATGCGTATTGCAAATATGACGAATACGCCAAGATAGAATACCCTGCGCCGATTGTGGACTACAAAGAGCAGAAAGCAAAAGCGCTGTTAATGTATAAATCGGTGTTTGAATAGGGCGCCTACGCATATAAGCGGTGATAATTGTATATTATGAATTAAATATAACATACAATATATATTAACGAATGAATATGAATATAAATACGGTTCAAGATGATAACCCCGAGTCAGAGTGGAGCGTTCGTGTTCATGGCGAGTTTCACTATTTTATTCCGGAATCAATGAGTTTTAAGATGTTAGAGACACACGTGGATTCCAAAACCCAAGGTCCAAACAAGTCTCGTCTGATTCAAGAGATGGGGACATTGTTTTTTCAGTGCGACAGCGTGTTCTTAAAAAAGTTGCCAACTGCGGATATAATCCACGTGGTTATCGGGAAAAATATATTTAAGTTTGAGTTGTGCAAGAATTATCCATTTCGTCCTCCACAGAATGTATGGGTTAACGGATTACATTACAACGCGATTAGACAAAGTATAACCCCAAAAGGCATTGCCTATTTTAAAAAATATAAGGGAATGGAATGCGTTTGTTGCAATTCCATACTTTGCGCAAACAATTGGACGCCGGCCATACGTCTCCCGTATATTATAAACGAAATACAGGATAACTTGATAATTATCAAAAAGATAGAACTGCATTTGATTTGCGATGCAGTCAGAAAAAAGTTCAATTGCCCGTTTGCAGATATTGAGAAATATTTGTTCGACGGACTGCCTCATATTATTTAACCCTGTCCTCTAAATCCCCTGTCCTCTAAATCCCCTGTCCTCTAAACGCGCACTTTGCGAGTCGCCTTGGACGAACGTTTTCTTCTCCGTTTGGTCTGCTTGCCACCTGAAACTGGCAAATATCTCGCTTCCGTTATTAGATTATTTAAGTCCTCGGTGCTGATGCGATGCGTTTGCAATATCTGGTTATACTCGTTCGATGCAATCACCAAGTTCTTAAACCCAAACTTGAACTTTTCGGAGGTGTGAATCTTGCTTTTCATCAGGTTTATAAAATCATCGCCAACCACCTGGCTGAAGTTTTTTTCCCGTATCAGCTCTGGAAGTGTTGTCTGCATCCAACTTGTATTCGAAATAGCAGGGGTAGCAGTATTATCCTTTCTACTCGTGTCATACAACAACGGAGGCTTGGGAACATAAATAAATCCAAACAGCCTGCTCAAGTCTTTTCTCACGTTGTCTGCGTTCATCTCGCACGCCATTTTTAACTTGTCCGTTATATTCAATGTTTTACCGGGAACCAGCTTTAAATCAATCGCAATATAATAGCTTAATTTGGACTCCTTTGTGTTCTCCATCTTGATACGGTAATTACTTGAGGGCACCGGTTGCGCAATAACTGGGGGTTGCTCTATTGAATTGGGATTCGCGGGTTCTTCCTGTTGTCCCCCCTTTTGATAAGAAGAATAAACGGATGGAATAATTGTTTTCTCTGTAATGCACTGATTCAACACGTAATCGATAGACACCTTTTTTAAATCTTCCTTTTTGTATATGAAGGACCCATTTTTGTAGTTATATGGAATATAGTATTTCCCTTCATAAAGAATCATAAACGCGCAATATTCAATCTTTTCCATGTCGGATTTGTCAAAGGATTCTTCGCCCTCCTTGGCTAACTCCAAATCACACCCAGTAATGTTCATCTTATGGATATCCGTGTCGTTGTCATAATTCAGCTCAAACACGGTAAACTGTATCTTGAACACTTTCTGTAAGACATTCAGTTTCTCTTTCAACGAGTTCGTTTTACTCAGTGCCTTAATCAAGTTTTGGACCCCATCGGAATTATTCGTTTCAGAAAAGTCAAATAACCCGTCTACACAGTATTCCGAGTTCACCCCAGAATTAGTCAAATACAATTCGCTGTTCAAAATAGTAGACACTGCATCCAATAGGTCCAAAATCCCCATTTGCTTTTCGTATACATCCCAAAAGTTCACGTTCTCAATATAGCGAATATTCAACACGTCTTTTAATTCACGTTTTTTATTTTGCATATACATAAACACTGAGCTCACAATGTGTAGCTGAAATAGGCGGCGAATAAACTCATTTTTGGTCCAGCCCTGTTTCAAAAACGCATCCAACGTGGGCACAACAAGTTGTTCGTTGCTTAATGCTACTGCATTGCATAACTCTTTTACCTTGCTTTCTACGGGTTCATCATCTTTATTGGAGTCAAACACATTTAATAAAGATTTATTAAAGTTCTCAATTAACCCGCTTAGCTCTTTAATGATACTTGATTTGCGCGCGATATTTGCATCCTTGCTCACCCCGGCACCCATTCGCAATAAATCGCACCGTTGGTTCATATCTATCCATAGGTTGGTTTGTTTCAGCATTGGCTCCGCATAAATACAAAGAGTATCTGTATTGCATAGATTGGACGTTTCTTCCTGCTGTGTATGAATATATAGTTCCAGCTCGGTGCTATACAGCTCTTGGCTAAGACGTTGTATCTTTTGCAGGGTCAGCACCTCGGACATTTTTATTTTTGTCAGCATCGCATCATATGTAAACTGGGTTCGTTGTTGCTCTGTGTATTTTTTTGCCATTTTTGGATTTTCCAATGTGGAGGCGTCCTTATCAATAGAACTATTCACAGCGCCAAACACGTCAGATGGTTCGCGCACGCATTTCCAGAAACCAACGTTCGTAGTCATTTCATGATGTAATGCGTCCAACTTTATATTCGTTTTCAATTGCTCTAGTGTATTCCCGTCGCACTTGCTGTATACTAGTATTAGCTCCAATGCGTAAGACTCATTATACTGATTTGAAAGAAGAAGTGTGGCAATTTGGTTCTCTATATCACGTTGGCTTACAATATTGTTACACATTTCAATATCTGCATCCATTGTGGCTTTCAATGTCTCCATATGGGGGTCTTTTTTGTCAAATGCACTTCTTAACATAGTGATAAACTCGCCTTGCGCCTTGTAATACTCTTTTACGCATGTAATCTTTTTGCTCAACAGTTCAATCAACGACTGTTGCGTGGCGGTTTGTTCTGATTGCAGTTGGCTTATTGCATTTGCGCTAGCAAGCGTCTCCTCCATAAATAGTTGAAAAACGCTATCTACTAGCGCAATCATCTCGAACGTTTTTAATTTGGTGAGTTCGCTCAACTTCTTAACCGCAACTTTGTCCGGCGTAAACACGGGTGGTTTCCAAATTGCATCTTTTATTTTTTGGAACTCGACGGCGCATATTGCGTCCACCATTTTCGCCAATGGCTCGCGAAGAAGCACGCTATTTTGTATTGATTGAAACGTCTCGTTATAGATGGATTGCTCGAGGAGCATTTTATTTGGATTCCTTGACCCAGCAATGATTTCTTCGCGTTTTTCAACCACCTTAGAGGCGCTGGATTTTAATTGTTCAATGTCTTCCTTGAGAACTTTCATGATGGGGTCACTTTGCGCATCAGGTTTATTTATTTCTTCCCATAACTCTTTCCCAACCAGTTTGGACATTGCTTCTACCTCGTTGACCCGTGTAAACATATTGTTCATCAATCCTACCTTATCGCACTTGTATAAGGGCATCTTACTGTAATGCTCAATGAGCGCACCGACGTGTTTCGATACGTTGACAGACAGAAAGGCAGTAAACTCGCTTAGGTCGTCTTTGTTCACTATTTTGTCGCGCAATCCAAGTTTGTCTAACCCCGGTTCAATCAATGGACGAACACTGGACTTCACGTCTTGAAGTCTGTTTGACAGCGCACTAATTTGGCTTGTCAACTCTGTATTATTCTCAGTGAGTTGTTGCAATGCATTGTTGTAGTCATCGCTTAATGAGGTATGCTGATTTCGGAACGCATCCATTTCCGCATATTTTTCCTCCAACCCGTTTACTTTTTGAGGAGGGTCTTTTACAAAAGCTTGTAATTGGTCCCTATCCGTAAAGCGTAGTGTGAACGTGTATGGGTCGACCTCTGAATCCCATTTATTTGTAGAAAGGGGCATAAACGCTTTATACCTGCGCAAACTCGCATTTACCGCGCGCACACCGGCTTTGCTAACTCCAGCAGGGACCACCCCTTTATCAATGGTCCTTACTTGGTGGGGTTTAAGTGTTGGTTTGATAGCGTCTACGATTTTGTCCAAGAAGGTTTCTTCCTTTGTATCCACTTCTTTTTCTTCGGGCTCCTCCAACCTGCTTTGCAGTTTTTTACTCATCAATATGTCTTTAGGGAGATTGGCCAGCTCCTTTTGAGCAGCCGCTTGTTGCATTTCGTCATACTTAAACAGCCCTTCGCGTTGGTATGGGTGAACCATATGCTCAAACGAGTTGGGCACTTTGGTATCAACCTGCCATTCCCCATTCCAGGTGTATGAATATACAGTATATGGCGCATCATTAATGTAAAGGACATTCCCAGTGGCAAACAATGTGTTCAAAGTGGTGACAATGTTCTCATCTACAATCCCTGCGTCCATTGCTTCCTTGATTGTTTTTTTGGTTTGCGTGCCAAACAAACTGCTCATCGTTTCAGAAAGCATCACTTTAAACGACTGCTTATTAAAGAGCTTGTCGTAGATGTCTGTGCGAGGTCTTCCTTCGGGTATCGTGTTAATCACACGTTCGGAATAACGCACTAAAGGGTTAAACTGGACGGTGTTGCTAGTAGAGTATTTATACAACATCTTGGGCACAAACTCAATGCCTGGATTGATGTAGATAGATAGATATTTGACGGATGGGTTTAACATCTCGTATGGTACAGTTTTCAGCTTGGCAGTAGTGGCATTGCTTAGCTTGCTGAATATACCGGCTGTCCCTTTTACCAGCCCAGATGCAAACGAAGTTATACCCAAGTTATTACTGGGCCCGGCGAGTTCTTCCTTCAGTTCATTCCATTTCGTTTTTATCTCTTCTTTGTTGTCCATCTGTTGCTCATCCGCAATTGGATTCTCACTGGGTCCCGTTTTCATATTTGCACGCTCTCGTTCTTCCTGAAGTTTTTTGGATAAGGACTGGTCTAGCGCACCTTGTGTGCACCCAAACATACCCGAAAAAAAGGAGGTGTTGTCTTTGCTTTCGGCAGTTTCCGTCGGCAATGGGGCTAACGTCTCAACCTTTTGTTCAGTCGTAGTAGCAAGAGGGGGGGACATTTCTTGTTCCTCTGTTTGTGTCTCTACCGGTATAGCAGTTATCGATAGCGTGGATGGTTCCACTTTTTGCTCCTCTTCTGAAGCAGTTATAGATAGCGTTGCATCAACCGGTCGTGTCTCTTTTTGTTCATCAACCGGTGTAACTGGTGTAGCGGTTATCGTTAGGATTGCTTGAGTTCGTGGTGCATCTTTCTGCTCCTCTTCTAAAGCAGTTACGGATATTGTTGCATCAACAGGTGGGTTCTCTTTTTGTTCATCAACCGGTTTAACTGGTGTAGCGGTTATCGTTAGGTTTGCTTGAGTTCGTGGCGCCTCCTTCTGTTCCTCTTCTAAAGCAGTTATGGATATGGTTGCATCAACCGGTTTAACTGGTGTAGCGGTTATCGTTAGGATTGCTTGAGTTCGTGGTGCATCTTTTTGTTCCTCTTCTAAAGCAGTTATGGATATGGTTGCATCAACCGGTTGTTTCTCTTTTTGTTCCTCAACCGGTTTAACTGGTGTAGCGGTTATCGTTAGGTTTGCTTGAGTTCGTGGGGCCTCTTTCTGCTCCTCTTCTAAAGCAGTTATGGATATGGTTTCATCAACCAGTGGGTTCTCTTTTTGTTCCTCAACTGGTGTAACTGGTGTAGCGGTTATCGTTAGGATTGCTTGAGTTCGTGGCGCCTCCTTCTGCTCCTCTTCGGAAGCAGTTACGGATAGGGGTGCTGGTTCCGCTTTTTTTGTATCGGTCTGCACAGACTCACTCGTAGTTATTGTTAGCTTTGCTTGAATGGGTTGTTCCACCGGTTGTGCCTGCCTGGTTTCAACTTCAAATGGCGGTTCAACGATATCAACCGAAATGTCTTCCAGAGAAACGGGTGTTTCATCCTTTGTGGGTGGTGGTGGAGGTGGAGGCATTACACTGAGGACCGGTGGTTGAACTGAAGCATCTTGTTTGGCCACAATCGGAGTATGTGGTGGCGGGGGTGGAACTTTATTTGGGTCTTGTTTGTTTGCATCATATACCTTCTTAAACAGCATAGCAACAATATACCCATCCGAAAACCCATAATACCCAAACGCAGAATTAAACACGTGATTTTTGTGCAAAGATGAGCCTACTGCAACAAAAGGCACCGCAATGGAATCTGTAAAAGACGCGCTTGTAACAGGTGTTTTGGCGCACATATCGAACCACTGCATTTTGCCTTTTACCGGATTGCTACGGACTGTTTTGTAAATATTTTTGATACTAGAGTCCACTGTCAACTTATTTTTTGATGCAAAATAAAATCCATATGGATTCCCAGAAAAATTATCATACGCACTTTGCTTTGGAAGTTTGACACCTGGCACCAATCTATCTCTCCCATACGCATAGTATACGGTTTCTGTTCCAGATACACGGTTATTATTTTGTGCAACAAGGTCCCCCAACGCATTAAATAGGACTATCGTGTTCTCGCTCATATATTTTTTCGCCTTGTCCTTCAATGAATCGTTAGAGCCCGCGTGAAACACCATTATTCCCAACTCTTGCGCGCGACGAGTCAAAAAATATTCCAACATATTTATTTGTATCGGGACGTTTTCATTTTCGGCTTGAATCTTAAATATTTTGTTATACTCCTTCACATCTTCCGACGTATAGAAACAGTTTGGAAATATATTTAACACCTCCCCGCGTGCGCTTTCCGTATACAGTTTACTGCGTAACTCGGTTGTTTCATCGCACATTGCACCTTTAGTAACCTCATTATTGAGTATATTATTGTCCAACCCAAACGTATGCAAAAACTTGATTAACATCATCGTCGGGTCAGCTAGTCTGCGGGTCCCGTCATTCTCACTTTCTTTCAACACCAGCACCTCCAAATCGGGAATAAGCAGTTTAATCAATATGCACAAGTATAACCCTTCCGGACTGGACCCAATGCATATCGCGTGTGCCTTGTAATCCTCTGGTGGTGTATTCCCCTTGAACCCAACACTCATTATATCTTGCGCATTTAACAACCCATCCTGGTCTAACTGGTAAGTAACGTCGCCCGCTTTTGCACCACCACGTTGCTCCCCAGACACAACCATCTTCAATATGTCCGAAACATCCGAAGCGAACGTGTACTTTTTCGTATCATATTGTTGACAAATGGATTCCAACTGGTCTGCAATCATTTTTCCAAACGTGGTTTTAAAGCTTTCCACATTTAGTCGCACAGTAAGCGGTAACTGGTTGATGTCAAACGGCGATTCTTTTTCTTTGAACAACTCTTTTTTTTGTTGTCTCCGTTTGGTTATACGTGGTTTTATTTTCTCCTTTACTTTATTTGTG
>Ga0247722_10001852_pt1 | contig 11324 bp, 11 predicted proteins | sample MSEWelMarce3H_FC_FD_189094 | JGI IMG/M metagenome (GOLD analysis project Ga0247722, IMG submission 189094) | Subsurface sediment microbial communities from gas well in West Virginia, United States - MSEEL Well Study Marcellus 3H_FC | ecosystem: Environmental > Terrestrial > Deep subsurface >... | reverse complement strand
TTGTCTGTACGTTCAATGGAATTGGATGAAAAAGAATCAGAAATCATTAAAAAGTTTCAATTGATTACTTCTAAGCCGGTACTTTATTTATGTAATGTGGATGAATCTTCAGTGAAATCAGGAAATGTTTACGTAGATCAAGTAAAAGAAAATGTAAAGAATGAAAACGCTGAAGTATTGGTGATTGGTGCTAAAATTGAGGCTGATATTACAGAATTAGAGACATTCGATGAGCGTCAAATGTTTTTAGAAGAATTAGGCTTGGAGGAACCAGGTGTCAATCGTTTAATTCGTTCGGCATATGATTTATTGAATTTACAAACCTATTTTACTGCAGGTGTTAAAGAGGTAAGAGCTTGGACCATTACGAAAGGTATGACTGCTCCTCAAGCTGCAGGGGTAATTCATAGTGACTTTGAAAAAGGTTTTATTCGTGCAGAGGTAATGAAGTATTTAGATTATACAACATTGAAATCAGAGGCAGCTGTTAAGGAAGCTGGAAAGTTTAAAGTGGAAGGTAAAGAATATGTTGTTGAGGATGGAGATATTATGCACTTCAGATTTAACGTGTAAAGAATAGCAAATAAAATCTCAAAAAAAAATCCCAACTGAATAGGTTGGGATTTTTTTATTTCTAATACTCATCTTCGTTGAAAAGAAAATCGTCTTTTGACGGGTAATCTGGCCAAATTTCTTCGATGCTCTCATATACGTCTCCTTCATCTTCTAAATCTTGAAGATTTTCAACCACTTCCAAAGGAGCTCCATGACGAATTGCAAAATCGATTAATTCATCTTTTGTTGCTGGCCAAGGCGCATCTTCTAAATACGATGCTAATTCTAGTGTCCAATACATATTCCTAAATTTTCAGGTTAATTTTCTGCAAAAGTAAATTTATTTTGAAAAAAACAAAATTAAATTCATAGAAACAAAATGTTAATTTTGATTAATTTACAATTTTAAATTAAACTCTTGGTTTCCAGGGTTGTTCTTCTGCGTTTAAATCCTGAGATAATTTTCTTGCCAAGGTGAAAAGATAATCACTTAGTCTATTTAGGTATTTAAGAATAATTGGAGAAGTCGTTTGTTCTTCATGTAATTGATTTGATAATCTTTCTGCACGTCTACAAACACAACGCGCAATGTGACAAAAAGAAACGGTCGTGTGTCCTCCTGGAAGTACAAAAAATTTCATTTCTGGTAATAATTCGTCCATTTCATCGATTTTGTTTTCTAAGTAAACTACATCTTCCTCTGTTAATTCAGGGAGTTTCATCGATGATTTATGAGGATCTGCAGCCAATAATGAACCAATCGTAAATAAACGATCTTGAATTTCAATCAATTGTTCTTTATAATTGGATTGAATTTCTTGATCTCTAATTAAACCTATATGAGAGTTTAATTCATCAACAGTCCCATATGTTTCTATTCGTAAAGCATGTTTTGAAATACGAGTCCCCCCAATTAAAGAAGTAGTTCCCGTATCGCCTTTTCGCGTATATATTTTCATATCCTAAATGTTTAATTTTATTAATTGATTAATAACGAATAATAAAATGCTCTTTTTCTTTTGAATTTTTTTTTAAAATGATACCAAATTTAAAAAGATCCAAACTCAAATGATACTGTTCCATTTTGATTATTTTATTCCAAGCATCAAACATATCTTTACTCCAACGAATGTCATCAATTAAAATGATGGTTGAATCGTGCATGTTTTTTTCTAAACACTCAAGATACTCTAAAAGTTTAACCCCTCTGTGATCACCGTCAATAAATATTAAGTCAAAAACCGTATCACATTGTACTAGAAAATTGGTAAATGTAGCATGAAAGTGTTGCGAATTACTGGAATATTTATTGATTGTTTGTTCCGCCAATGAAAAAAGGGTGGGGTCAGCTTCAATTGTTGTAACTTTCCCTAAAGGATTTCCTTGACTTAAAAAATAGGTTCCAACTCCTAAGTTTGTACCTAATTCTAGCGTGTTTTTTGGAAGGTAATGCGCACATATCTTGTAAAGTAATTCAGCATATTTACCTTTTGTACTAGCTTTTTTAAAGATAGTTGAAATAGAGGAAGATTTCTTTGATTTAGAACCAGCTCCATGGTCTTCTAAGTTGAATTTTGAAGTGTTGTTAAGGTAGATTTTTGTTATTTCTTTGAAGTTGTTTAAGGTGGTAGTATTCACCTTTAATTTGAGGCATTTATCGGTGAAATCGTATACGAAAGGGGAGTGTACACCGTGTCTTTTTTTGCTTTTAAATAGATAATTAATATATTCGTAAATCAAATTCATAAGACAAAGTAAGTAAATTCATTTCATTATGTCGATAATCGAAACGCAAACAATTGATATCAACCAACAAAGAGAAAAAGTTTTTGGTCAACATCCGGAGTTAAAATTAGTCGCGCCATGTAAATTAGACGATGGTGTTTTGGGTTATGATGAAGTTCAGAAAGAATTATTAATAGAAAAGTTCGAAAACGCTAATATTAATACTACTTTTTTTATTCCTGCATCAGGTTCTGGATCTAGAATGTTTCAGTTTTTATATGATTTTTTGGAGGAACCAACCGAACAAAATACAAGTCAAGTAGAGCAATTTTTGAATAACATAGAAAAATTTGCGTTTTACTATCAATTACCTATTGACTTTCGGATGAAAGTGAACAAACAAGAGTTGTCTTTGGAAGAGATTGTGAGGTATTTATTGACAAAAGAAGGGATGTCTTACGGTGAATTACCGAAGGGCTTGATACCTTTTCATAAAAATGGACCGTTTGTGTTAACTCCTTTTCAAGAGCAATTATTGCAAGGCTTGACGATTAAAGAAGGTGGGGTTAATTTTCATTATACGATTAAGCCTGAATTTGAATCAAAAATAAATAAAGTCATCAATGTTGTAAGAGATTTTATCGGGCAGAATGTAGATGTTACCTATTCGATTCAAAACCCTGAATTGGATGCTGTTGCTTTTAATGAAAATAAAGAAGTGGTATTGAATGAATCAGGAGATGTGTTGACACGCCCTTCTGGCCACGGTGCATTAATTCAAAATTTAAACAGTATCGATTCTGATTTAATTTTCATAAAAAATATAGATAATGTTCAGCAATACGCAAAGTCTCATGAAACTTCTGAAACTTGGAAGTATTTGGGAGGAATGGCTTTGTGGTTTCAAGAAAAATTAGCGAAATTGATTAAGAATCCTTCGCATGATTCTTTTGTGAAATTCAACAACAGATTTCAGTTATTAACGAAAAAACAAGCTGAAACTATAACTGAGGATGAAATAGTACAGTTGTTAAATCGTCCATTTAGAATTTGTGGAATGGTTAGAAATGAAGGTCAACCTGGAGGTGGGCCATTTTGGGTGGAAGAAGAAGGGGGGGTAACAAAACAAATTGTTGAGAAGGCACAAATTAATACGAAAGGAAGTCAATTTCGATTGATGATACAGAGTAGTTATTTTAATCCAGTTGTAATGGTTGCAGTAACAAAAGACATTCAAGGGAATAAGTATGATTTGAAAGAATTTGTGGACGAATCAAAGTATTTTGTTGTCAAAAAAAGTTACAAAGGTCAATCAATTTATTTTTCTGAATTGCCAGGATTATGGAATGGTTCAATGGCAAATTGGAATACTATTTTTGTAGAAATCCCCGCAAAAGCATTTACACCAGTGAAGACTGTTTTGGATTTATTAGCTGAACCTCACAAAGAAGTTTAACGCATCGTATTTCTTTTTATTAAATACTTTAAAAGTATTGTATGGAGAGATTCATTGGTGTCGGTTGTAACAAAATCAATTTTTTGGTGCCCCGCTTTTAAAGCCAAGTTGGAGTAATAGTGATTTACTAATTCCTCGTATTTTTTCTGAATACCTGCAGGGTTTAATTGGATTGTTTCTTGGGTTTCCATATCGATAATTTTCAAAGGACGTTTATCCAAGTTAAAGTCGATTTCCAATTGTTTATCAATTACATGAAATAAAATTACTTCGTGTTTATTGTGTTTAAGATGCTGCAAAGATTGAATCAATTGTTCTTGTTGTGCTTGGTCTCCTATAAAGTCTGAAAAAACTAATATTAAACTTCTTTGATGACTCATTTCTGCAATTTCGTGCAAACAATTCGGTAGATTAGCTTCAGATACTTGTTTCGTTGGTTCAGATGAAAGTAGTTGTTCAAGCGTTTGGAATAAAAAATGTAAGTGGGAAAGCGAAGTTTTTGAAGGGGTATGTAGATCTACTTTTTCATTAATTAAGGAAATTCCGATAGCATCTCTTTGTTTTTTTAGAAGTTCAATCAATGATGCAGCGGCAAATATAGCATAGTCAATTTTTCGAGTATTCGCTTTATTGCCAAAAAACATAGAATTTGAGCAATCGATAACGATTTGGCAACGTAGATTGGTTTCTTCATCGTATTTTTTGGTAAAAAGTTTTTCAGTTCGTCCGTATAATTTCCAATCAATGTGCTTGGTAGATTCACCAGTATTGTACAATCTGTGTTCTGCAAATTCAACTGAAAATCCGTGAAAAGGGCTTTTGTGAAGACCGGTGATGAATCCTTCTACTACTTGTTTTGCTAATAGTTCTAAGCTTCCAAACTGAACTAAATCAGATTTTTTTATTGTCGCCATATGAGAGTTATGAGATGTTTCTAACCAAAATGTTTACTACAACACCTCCTAAAATTAAGAAAATACCAATGAATGACAAGTAAGGAAGGTGTTCATTAAAAAATAATGATCCAACCATAATGGCATAAATCGCTCCTAAATATTGAAATGGTGTGACAATTGAGATGTCTCCATTCATGAATCCTTTTGTCATAAATAGTTGAGCTATTTGGGTAAAAACTCCTAAGATTAAAAGGTAAATCCATTCTTCTTTTTGTGGTAATACAAAATCAAATAAGCACCAAACACCCATAATTGGAAGAGAGATCATCGGGAAATAAATCACAATATTAAGTGGGTTTTCTGTTGTTTTCAATTTATTTACAGCGACATATGCGAGTCCTGATAGTGCTGCCGAAATAATACCTAAAACCATCCATTTCCAAGTTTCAGATGTTGTGAATTGAGAAGAGCTTTTTGAAATCCCTAGTAGAATAACACCTACAAAGGCAATTAATATACAAATCCATTGCCATTTTCTGATTTTTTCAGAGAGGAGAATGGAGGCAAAGAATAAAGTAAATATAGGCGCTAAATATTGAAGTGTGGATGCAATCGCAATCGGAAGTTTTTGAATGGTAAAGAAAAACAGAGTGAGCGCAAACATGCCTGCTACGCCACGTAAAAAAAGCCATTTTTTATTATATCCAAAAATACTGATCTTTCTTCTTCTTAAAATAAAAGCGCTTATGGAAAATGAAATCACGGATCGAAAAAAAACTAACTCATGTGTAGGATAGGTTGAGTAAGTAGGAAGAATGGACGAACCTGCAGGTTGCCCCAGTATTTTCACAACAAAATTTACAATCATAAAACAAAGTCCTGAAAGTATAATATAGAGTATTCCTTTTTTGTTCGATGAAATTTCCAATATTAATTTTATATTAAATATTTTAATTTAATGTTAACTTAAGGTTATTTAGGTTAAATTTATATTATTAATAAATCAATAAACACTTAGAGTAATGAAAACGATACAATCCACTTTATTAGTTGCAATTTTAGTCTTCTCCGCGAATATAGTTATATCTCAGAGAAGAGGTGCAGGCGTTACAGATGTAGATGGTAATTTTTACAAAACCATTAAAGTAAAGAAAACTGAATGGATGGCTGAAAATTTAAGGACAACCAATTATTCTAGTGGAGATGCAATTGGATTAAAAAATGAAGTTGGTTTTTATACATGGTTAGAAATTTCAGATAGTAAAGGAGTCTGTCCAATTGGTTGGAGAGTCCCGTCAAATAAGGATTGGGACGAGTTAGCAGATTATTTTGGTGGGGGAGATGTAGCAGCAATTGATTTAAAAGATAACTGGGATAAGTCATGGATGGTTTCTTACCAAGAAGCAACTAATTATTCTGGTTTTTCAGCACATCCAAATGGTTACGTGAATGAAAATGGTGTATTAAATAATAAAGGTAAATATGCTTATTGGTGGTCTTCTGAAGCGGTAGAAGATGAAACAGCATGGGGAAGAGAAATAGGTTTTAATCAAGATATTTTGTACAAAGGTCACGCTTCGAAAAAAGATGGATTGAGCGTGAGATGCGTGAAATAATCATTAGAGCTAACAAAATCTGACCATTTTTCAAAGATTTATATTTGTAAATAATTTGTTAATATTGCCTCAAAATTAAAATCAAATGAAAAATTGTTTTTACATAATTTTAATTGTTCTTTTGAACTCTAACTTTTCGATAGGTCAAAAAAGTGGTAGTGGTGTTGTTGATGTGGATGGTAATAAATATAAATCGATTGTAATAGGAACTCAAGAATGGATGGATGATAATCTTAGAGTTTCTAAATATAGAAATGGACAACCAATTCCTTATGTAAGCGACAGTACAGTTTGGAACAATTGGAGTTCTGGTGCTTACTGCCATTATAGAAACGATAAGAATCATGGTGTTTTGTATAATTGGTTTGCTGTAACCGATGTTCGTAAAATTTGTCCAACAGGATGGCACGTACCTTCGGTGAAAGAATGGGATGTACTTGCGCAAACTTTAGGAGGTGATAGTGTTGCTGGTGGTAAAATGAAAGCAAAATTGCACTGGGAATTACCTAATACGGGTGCAACAAATGAAAGTGGTTTTCATGCGTTACCGAAAGGTTCTTATGGTGTGAATGGTTCTTTCAATGGTATTCATAAAAATGCCTATTGGTGGAGTTCTACTGAGAATGGTGAGTTGAGTGCATGGGGAAGAGAAATTGGTTTTAATGAAACGGTTCTATATTCCGGTCATGGTGACAAAAGAGATGGTTTATCTGTTAGATGTTTAAAAGATTAAAACTTAGATTTACATAGAAGAAGAAAATTAAGTTAAATTTGTTTTTATAAATTATTGAAAGAGTGTCCAATTTTGAGACACTCTTTTTTTTGATGGTAATTGCTATGGAGAAAGTTAAAGAATTTTATTATAATCGTTTAAAACAACTTGAAGTTGAAGCATCCCGTTTAAAAAAGAAATCTAGATATATTTTAATTTCCCGATTGGTGAGTTTCTTAATGATTTTGGGGTGTTTTTATATTTTTGGAATTACTGTAACAAGTTCTTTAATCGCTTTTGGATTCTTAATGGTCTTTTTAAAATTGGTGGCAATTTCAGTGGATCAAAAAAAACGAATCAAATTCAATACTTCTTTGATACAAATCAATCAAGCAGAGTTAAATGCTTTGGACGGAAAATGGAGTTTTGATTCTGGAAAAGAGTTTGAGTCTTCGATGCATGCTTTTTCGAGTGATTTAGATTTATTCGAAGAGAAAGGAGTTTTTTCATTTTTGAATAGAACTTCAACGCTAAAGGCTAAAAAAGCTTTTGCCGATTTGCTATTAAACGGGAACAAGAATGTCGAAAAGTTCCATCAACAAACAAATGGTCTGATTGAGGAGATGACATGGACACAGGAGTTTAGAGCTTTTGGTGACAGTGAAGATGCTGAATCGGATTGGGTGAATGGAACAGCTTCAATTGATGTGAATATATGGAACAAGTTGGAGGTTGTTATCTTACCATTGATTTGCAGTGCGCTGATAATTCTTTCAGTAGTAGGAATGATTTCAATTCAAGTTATTTTTTATTTTACTTCAATCTTCTCATTTGTAATACTTTTTAGACAAAAAAAGATGAATTCAATTGCAGCTACTTTTTTGAAAAATGAACAAAAAGCTGTAATAATGTTAAAAAGAGCAGACTTAATTTCAAGATTATCATCCGATTCTCGGTCTTTATTTACAATTGAAGTTGATTTATTGCTAGTTGCAATGCGTAACTATTTAAAAATTTCTAATTTATTGAATGCGCGTAATAATTTGTTAATCAATTTTTTCTTAAATACATTGTTTGGATTAGATAGTTATTTGAAAATTAAAATGCAGCAATGGAAATTAGCGTTTGATTCAAAAATTGAAAAATGGGAAAATGAATTGGTTGATGTAGAATTGGTAATTTGCGCAACAACAATAAAATTTAATTATCCCACAACGATTCACCCAATTAAATGTAGTAAAAAAGAAATTGAAATTAACGGTTTGTCTCATCCTTTGATTCATCATCTTTCGCCTGTTGTTAATGATTTTGAATTAGTTGACCAAAAGTCTTTTTATATATTGACAGGGCCTAATATGGCAGGTAAGAGTACTTATTTGCGTTCTATCGGTTTATCCATTGTGTTTGCAAACGCCGGATTACCTGTTTTCGCTAAGAATATGTCTTGGTCAGGTTTTAAATTATTTACATCAATGCGAAATAAAGACGATATCAATACATCAAGTTCCTATTTTTATTCAGAATTAAAAAGATTAAAATTAATTATTGATACGATTGAAAAAAAGAGCGACATTATCGTTTTGTTGGATGAGATTTTAAAAGGTACAAACAGCATTGATAAACAGGAAGGTTCTGCAAAATATTTACTCAAGATAAAAAGACTAGGAGCTAAAGGAGTCATTGCTACTCACGATTTAAAATTGTGTGAATTAGAAAATGAATATTTTGAAAATAATTGTTTTGATTCAGAAATCAATGATGATCAATTACATTTTGACTATAAAATTCGAAAAGGTATTTGTAAAAACATGAATGCTTCTTTTTTAATGAAAAAGATGAATTTGATTGATGAATGAGATCAATCTGTTATTTTTTATTATATTAGAAACTTATTCTTTCAAAAAAATAACGAATGTATTCAACAAAGTATTTAATTTCTATTTTATTCTTTATAACTAATTGTTTCTTTTTTGTTTATTCTCAAGAGGAAAACCAGGAGGAGGATGTGTATGCAATGGTGCGACCAAAACATACATTTAGTCTTGAATTGGGTATGCCAGTTTCAATGAAAAACAATCTTTTTAGTGAATTAATGCGAGGAGTTATAAATGTTTCTCCCTATTATCACTATAATTTTCAAAATAATATATCTCTTGGATTGGGAGTAAATTATAATTTTTTCTGGGTCAATCATGTACTTGCTCCAGATCCGAAAAATACGGGAGGAATACATACGGGCGGCGTTTTTGGAAAATTGGGATATGAAAAATACTATACAGAACGATTTGGAACAGATATTGGTGTGAAATTTGGTTATTCTAATCATTATTATGTTTCTGACTTAAATAAAGCGATTTCTTCCAAGCCTCCAGTGAATTCCTCGACCTTTTTTGAATCAACGATTGCATTTATTTTGACCGCTGATGAGGTAACATCCTACAGATGGATAGTCGGTTATGCCATTCAAAATTACACCTTTAATCCAACCATGTTAGGGTATAAAAACGAGTCAAGATTCACCAATACATCAACAAAATCATTAACTCAGTTTCTAACTGTAGGATTTGGATTTTCGTATTATTTTAACCAACGTTAATCTGTTATGTTTGTTGCTACCAATACTGGAAAAGCGCTAAAATTATATTTGAAAGAACGTCTTGAAGGACTTTTTTCTGAAAGTGAAATTAGATTTTTTTTTAGGGAGGCAATTCAAAAAAGGTTAAATCTTGAAGCATCCGAGTTATTATTGGTTGATGAAGTTAAGTTTTCGGAGTCAGATTTACTTTATTTTCGTTCCATAGTAAAAAGGTTACTTGCTAACGAACCTTTTCAGCATATTATTGGGCATACCTATTTTTATGATCTAAAGATTAAATGTACAAAAGATGCGTTGGTGCCGAGACCTGAAACAGAAGAATTAGTAGATTGGGTGGTACAAAGTTTCAGTGAAAATCCCGAAATCATTATTGATATATGTACTGGTACAGGATGTATAGCCCTCGCGTTAAAAACTCATTTTTCATCTTCAAAAATAATCGCTACTGATATAAGTAAGAGCGCATTAAATCTTGCCATAGTAAACGCAAAACAAATTGATTGTGAGATTGATTTTGTAAAGCATTCTATTTTAGATCAATCTGTTAATGATTTAGCAGAAGTAGAGTCAGTGGGTATAGTTGTTTCTAACCCACCTTATATACCTCAAAAAGATAGTGCTGAAATGTCTCAAAATGTAGTAGATTTTGATCCACATATAGCTTTATTTGTTCCAGATAATGACCCTTTAATTTTTTATAGGGAGATTTCTATAAAATCTTTTCCAATACTTCGGAAAGATGGAATGTTATTTTTTGAAATCCATGAATCGTATGGAAATGAGGTAGTTCAATTATTAAAAGAAATTGGTTACAAATCAATAGAATTAAGAAAAGATTTACAAGGAAAAGACCGAATGATTAAAGCATTGAAATAATTGCTGTTATGGAAAATACAATTCACCAACTCATTGAACAACTTTCGAACGAACTACATCGTCATAATCATTTATACTATGTTGAAAATTCACCTGAAATATCAGATTTTGAGTTTGATCAATTAATGAAACAACTTCAAGAATTAGAAGCGAAACATCCTGAAATGGTGTTGGATTCTAGTCCTACAAAACGAGTAGGTGGCGACATCACAAAAAAATTTAATACCATTGCACATAAATATCCGATGCTCTCATTATCAAATACTTATTCAAGAGATGAAATTGTAGAATGGGAAAATAGAATCAAAAAAAGTATAGAGCATAAAATTGAGTATGTCTGTGAATTAAAATACGACGGTGTTGCTATTGGCATAGCATATAAAAATGGAAAGTTACATGCTGCAGTAACTAGAGGAGATGGTACTGTTGGAGAAGAAGTTACAGCTAATGTGAAAACAATCAAAACAATACCTTTAATTTTGAAAAATGGTTATCCTGTTGATTTCGAAATTCGTGGTGAAATATTTTATCCTACTGCGGAGTTTGAACGTGTGAACCATGAGCGTAAATTGAACGATGAGCAGCTTTATGCAAATCCAAGAAATTTAGCTTCAGGAACTTTAAAATTGCAAGATTCAAAATTGGTTGCTGAAAGAGGACTCGATTGTTTTTTGTATGGAGTCTATGGCGATAATTTACAATTTAAAAGTCATATAGATAGTGTTTTAGGAGCGAAAGAGTGGGGGTTTAAGGTACCTTCTATAGCAGATAATTACATTCGTAAAACAGATTCGATTGATGGAATCATGGAGTTTATTGCTTATTGGGATGAACAACGAAAAACACTTCCATTTGAAATCGATGGAATTGTAATTAAGGTCAATGAATACGA
>Ga0247722_10001851_pt1 | contig 11325 bp, 12 predicted proteins | sample MSEWelMarce3H_FC_FD_189094 | JGI IMG/M metagenome (GOLD analysis project Ga0247722, IMG submission 189094) | Subsurface sediment microbial communities from gas well in West Virginia, United States - MSEEL Well Study Marcellus 3H_FC | ecosystem: Environmental > Terrestrial > Deep subsurface >... | reverse complement strand
ATTGGATATGCAGCAGCTAAATCGGTTCCCTTAATAAAACGAACCCGAATCTCTGGAAATCGGATATTACTTACAATTATATAATTGAGCCCCCTAGATTTCTCATCAAAGACTTCCTTATCAAAATGCCGTCCCTGGCCAATCATATTTGATGGCATAAATTTGCACCCCCTAGCCGTAAATGTCTTCTGTTCATATTTGATTTCTGGATTTTTGGAATCTACGAGATCATGGCCTTTGCAACCTGTAACATGTGTTAGACCATACTCCTGGGCTAGCATACGCTCCATAAAATGTGAGAAAATACGCCCATCGCCGAAGAGCTCTTTAAGAACCTCTTGAGAAAGATTTCCAAAGGCTGTATTGTGAATAGTGCTAGTAAATGTCTTATTAAAGATGATCGTCTGCATTATTGGTATAAGGTGGCATACAGTTATATGTATTCAATTTTTTCAAGGTAAAAAAACAATCTAAATCAAGAAGAAGATGAGGCAAGCCCTAGCAACCTTTCTGAAGAAACCAACTGTCTTTATCAGCCTAACACGCACTGGTCCAAGACCACCCAAGGTAGCGCTGGTGCAAACGGATGGTTCATTTTCTAGCCAGTTTGTGGAGATGTCAAGAACCGCAGTGATATTGAAGACATCAGATGCCCTAGAATATAGTCTTGTAGATACATATACAGACCACTGGAATTCTACTGAATCTGAGTGGGCTTCTGTTCTTAATGGGGTCCAATTTGCCTTGAAGAAAGACCAGGGGTCAGTTGAACTCGAGAACGATTGTCTGCCAGTAATTAAACATCTTATTGCTAAACAAGCACCTGCAAAATCCTATTTGGCCGATTATTATGCTGCAGTATTAAAGGAAGCTAAGAAGATGGAATACCTAGGTGTCCGATGGATTCCGCGAGAACTAAATCGAGCAGATGATTTTTTTCGTATATAGAGCCTATAAATTTACGCAGAAGATGAAAGGTACACTACGGAATGGAATTTTATTATCAATACAAGAAAGATATAAAAATCTTATAATAATTTATACATTATTCTAAGATTTAGTTACGTTAAACTACAGAATTATTTTAGGCATGATTAAATAGAATATGTCTGCTACAGTGGGTATTTATACAGTTACCGGTTTTACTAGTTCTGTAACGGGTGTGTCATATACTCCTAGCAGTGGTGTAGCACAATCTGGTAACTTGTATTATTTTGATACCAGCATTAATAGTTCTCAGAATCATCTTACTTGGACAGGCGGTAACGCTGTACCTTCTAATAAGGTATATATTTTTGCAGTAGGGGGTGGTGGTGGCGGTGCTAATAGCGATGGTAATCTTGGTGGTGGTGGCGGTGGTGCTGGTGGTGATAATTTTATTGGAGATTTATCTGAGATAAGTGGCGCGCAATCAATATATTCACCTATTACTTTATCTGTTGGTAGTGGTAGCGGTAATCTTTCTAGTGGTAACGGTTACGGTAGTTATAGTGGTGAAAATACAGTTATAACTGCATCTTTAAGTGGGGGCTCAACCATGAATAAACAATTAATTGGTGGCGATTTTGGTGTATATGGTAGTGGTGGCTCTGGCCCAGGTGGAACTGGTCAAGGTGCCGGTGGTAATGGTGGTAATGGTGGTGAAAATACAAGCCCTGGTAGCCCAGGCACTGGAGGTTCATCTATTTCTATAGGCAATAGTGGTGGTAGTATTAGTGCTATTTATCTGAGTGGTGGTGGTGGTGGTGGTGGTAATGGTAATACTGCGGGTGGTAATGGTGGCGGTACCGGTGGTGGTGTAGGTGGTACTGTAAGTGCTGGAACTGGAACTTCTGGTGGATCCGGTTCATTAGGAATAGGAAGTATATTTAGTTCTATTAGTACGTATTCGAGGGGGGGTGCTGGTGGTGCTGGTGTTGGTGGTGGCGGTGGTGGTGGAAGTGGATTCGGTGGTGGCGGTGGTGGTAAATTTGGTAGCAGCGGAATTGGTGGTGTTGGAGCAGATGGTGCAGTATTTGTCTTTATTGTGAATAATGTTCCATCAAAACCGAGTGATCTTAGTCTAACATTTAGTTCAACTAGTACCACTATTACTGCAACAGGAAATACTAATGGTATATCGAATCCTACGTTTGTATCTGCAACCTTTTCGCTATGCAGCGATACTTCTGGAACTGTGATAGGTAGCCCATTTACAATATCTGGAGGTCCAGATACTAATGGAAATTATATTAAAGAGTTTGATACTTTAACTGCTGGGACTAACTACTGGGTTAAGTGGTATGTAACAAATGCTGATGGCGATGGACCAGAAAGTAATCTAATACCTATTTCTACAACAACTATCCTTCCATCAAAACCTTCTGATATTAGCCTAACGCTTAGTTCCACTAGTAGCAGTATTACTGCAACTGGATATACTAGCGGTATATCTAATCCTACTTTTACAAATGGATATTTTTTGCTATTCAGCGATGCGTCTGGTTCCAATCAATTAGGCGGTGAATTGAGCGATGATAGTCTCGATGCTTCTGGAAATTTTAGTACAGTGTTTAGTAGTTTAACCCCTAATACAACCTATTGGGTGAGCTGGTATGTAAGGAATGCTAGTGGCGTTGGACCACAAAGTAATCTAAAGTCTATCACTACACTATCTATACTTCCATCAAAACCTGCTGATGGTAGTCTAACGCTTACTTCTACTAGTACCACTATTAGTGCAGTAGGATATACTGGCGGTATATCTAATCCTACGTTTAATAAAGCACAATTTTCACTATATGTCGATGCATCTGGCACTGTTCTACTTACATTTAATTCATCAGTTACAATTAATTCAGTCCCAGATGCATCTGGAAATTATACTGCGCAGTTTAATAGTTCAACTCTTAATACACAATTTACTCCTGGTACAACATATTGGGTGAGGTGGTATGTAGCAAACAGCAACGGCGATGGACCAGCAAGTAATCCAATACCGGTTACTATAGTATCTACCCTTCCATCAAAACCTTCTGATGGTAGTCTAACGCTTACTTCTACTGATACTACTATTAATGCAGTAGGATATTCTGGCGGAATAAGTAATCCTAGTTTTGTTCTAGGAAGCTTTTCACTATATAGTGATTCGTCTGGTACTATTCTAGTAGGCAACCCAGTTGGAGATTCAGTTTCGGATGCATCTGGAAATTACACTGCGCAGTTTAGTTCTTTAACTGCTAATACAAACTATTGGGTGAGATGGTATGTACAAAATGGAGAAGGCAACGGGCCACAAAGTAATCCGATACCTATTTCTACAGCTGCAGGAGGCAGTGTTCCATCCAAGCCTGATATTGGTACTTTAACAGTTACTAGTGATGTGTATGGCATCAGTGTAGTAGGTAATACTAACGATCCAGCTATACCTTCTAATTTTATAAGTAATCCACCTTTTATATCTGCAACCTTTATACTATATAGCGATGCATCTGGGAGTACTCAAGTAGGCAGCCCAGTTACAATCAATACCCCTCCCGATGCTTCTGGAAATTATACAACTAATTTTAATAATATAAGCGCTAATACAATCTATTGGGTTAGCTGGTTTGTAACAAACGATACTGGCGATGGACCAGCAAGTGATCTGCGAGATGTTCAAGTAGAAAATCTGGTTCCATCAAAACCTGCTGACATTAGCCTAACGCTTACTGCTACTGATACCCAGATTGATGTAGTAGGATATACTGGCAATATAAGTAATCCCACTTTTATTTCTGCAACATTTAAGATATATAGCGATGCATCTGGAACGACTCTAGTAGAGGATCCTCCATTCACATTTATTGGTAATCCTGATGCTTCTGGAAATTATATTAATGATTTTAAAGATTTAACCGCTAATACACCCTATTGGGTGAGCTGGTTTGTAACAAACGGAAGTGGCGATGGACCAGAAAGTAATTTAATACCTATTTCTACAGCTGCAGGAGGCAGTGTTCCATCTCAACCTGCGGATATTAGCCTAACATATTCTTCTACTGATACCACTATCGATGTAGTAGGAGATACTAGTGGTATAAGTAACCCCCCTTTTACATTTGCAAGCTTTGCACTGTATAGCGATGAGGCTGGCACTATTATAGAAGGAATCCCAATTGAAATCAATACACCTCCCGATGCATCTGGAAATTATACTGCGCAGTTTACTGTTTTACCTGTTAATACAAATTTTTCGATAAGGTGGCTTGTAGAAAATGCTATAGGTACTGGACCACCAAGTAATGCAATATATGTTTCTACAGATGTAGCGGCTGATACTCCATCTCAGCCCCCTGACTTAATAGAAGTTACCAAGACAACTACAACTATCACAGTTACAGGTGATAGTTCTACTGCAACCGACGGACCGTTTAGTTCAGCAAAATTTTATTTTAATCTTTCAGATTCTGCTTGGGATACAGTCGCAGCTGGCTCATATGAGGAGAGTGGGGATATTTATACATTTACATATACTGGTTTAACTCCTGGAACTCTATATTATCTAAAATGGAATTTATCAAATGATAACGGCGAAGGTCCTAAAAGTAATTATACTATGATAGAAACTAGTAGTAGTAGTGGCAATCCTCCCTGCTTTCTCCGTGGCTCCAGGATTCTCTGTCTGAACAAGGAACTAAAGGAAGAATATATGGCCATTGAAAATATGCGTGTCGGCACTAAGGTGAAAATCCTCAATGGAACCTACGTGAAAGTGCATACTATTGGAAAGAAGACCTTCATTAATCCTGATAATGCGGATAGAGGTCCAAATCGTCTCTTCAGGCTGACGCGTAAGAATTATCCTGAGCTCACTCAGGATCTCATTATCACAGGATGCCACTCTATCCTAGTAGATAAGTTACTACCCCAACAGAAGGCTAGACATCTTCAGTTAATGAAGACCCTATATATGACCACAGGTAAGTTTCGTCTGATGAGTTTCATTGACGAGAAGGCGGAACCTTATCTGAATCCTGGAGAACATGAAATCTGGCACTTTGCCCTAGAAAATGAGGAAGTTGTATGTAACTATGGTGTCTATGCCAACGGTGGTCTCCTAGTGGAGACTGCAAGTATTAAAAATATGACAGAACGTTCTGGTCTAGTGCCGATTGAGTAAGGCCTTGGCTCTAACTCTAGTCTCATATGAATGGAAATTATAATACCCACCATGGGTCTTATAAAATCCAAGTCGTTCATACCAACAATGAAGCTCCTTGCGCTCAGGATACAGATGGATGCTGCGCCGATGTTTCTTAATTTCTTCCAGAAATTTACTGACAATTGCAGTGCCAAGACCCTTGCCTCTGCATGAAGGATCTAGAGCAATATAATCCACGTAGAGATTATCCTTATTCTGTTTATGATAAGATGTTATAATAAAGCCAATAAGTTTATTAGTATCATGCGGGTCAAGAAATGCATAGCTTTCCTCCTTGGACCTATAATGCCAGGAAGTATTCAAGGAATATATTGGAAAGGCCTCGGGATCGAAGGTCTGCTTAAATAGCATTCTCACTGCACGATAGTGCTTTTGGCTCAGATACTCCTGCATTTAATTATTTCAAGGGAGCTCAGGGGCTTCAATTTTTTGCACAGGTTGCACGCTTTGCACAGTTTGCTTTAGTTTCTCCAGATATAAGATTGCATCCATAAGTTCCTCTTGAGCGTGCTGAATCCAATCTTTTACTGAAAGATCCGTGCGGTCTAGAGTAACCCCATATTTCTCCTGACCAAGTGCAGAACGCTGTAGAAACTTCTGAATTACAGAATCAACAATAGAATCTCCCGAGCTCATATACCTATTTTTCATAGCAACGTTCTCTCAATTTTATCTAGGGCAGCAGCATGCTAATAGGAATATCTATAGGCACCGTATGAATCTGAGGATTATTCCCATACGGATGAGAAGAGGGAAACTTACCAACTACATTATCAGAAATAACCTTAGTAATCTGAGCCTGACTGGGAGATATCTTATAGACACGAAGAACCTTAGGAGACTTCATTTCTGCAGAAGTTAAAATAAGAGCATAAAACTGCTTGAATACCTTACCGCTCTTCTGGCACATCTAGTATTATAGAATAAGGCATTCTTAAGGTCCCGAGATTTTTTAGCGACCCCTTGGAAAAGGGGTATGTGAGGGCAGTAGTAAAAAATCCCTGCTATAGAATTTCCTGCGTCTAAAGCGTTCTCTAAAAAAGACATTAGTAACGGAGAAGGATGAGTGTTAGTATCCAGGAAATGCAGTCAGTAGCTGCTGATATGGGGGGTTTAGGGCAATCAGGTGGCATGGGTCAAACCATAAATATTTCCTCTGAAATTGGAAATGTAGTTGAAGTAACTGATCTAAGTGATGATCTTGGCCTAAATCTTCTGGCAAACCAGACTCGCTCTAAGCCCGAAGGAACGCAGAGTTTCGGGTCAGCGCCCATCCGGCTTTCCGTCCCCGATGAGATGAAGCCCATACAATTTGATACCCTCGAGCCAATTGACCTTAATACCTTCGGCGCACCAATGGATTCAAGTTCTAGTTCTTCTAATTCCCTACCTCAAATCAGCATCTCCAAGGAATCAAGTCCCTATAATAACTATCAGTCTAGCTCTGCTCCTTCTATTTCTCTGACCCCTGCAGCACCTCGTGATCTAGAGAAGGAGAGACAGGATAAGATTGAGTATCTTAATAAGCTGCAGCGCCTCGAATCCAAGGGCTATCCTATAAGCAAGCGTTTCACTATGGATAATTCCTTCGAGGAAATCAAGCAGGAATACACGAGGCTAGTAGATGCCAGAAATTTAGAGGGCTCGCTCAAGTTCCAGCGCCAGATGCTCATGGGTGCAATCACGGGGCTAGAGTGGATAAATGATAAATTCGACCCCTTTGACATTAAACTCGAAGGTTGGTCTGAATCAGTCCATACCAATGTTGAGGATTTCGATGAGATTTTTGAGGAGCTATATGACAAGTATAAGGATCGCGGTAAGATGCCTCCTGAGATGCGACTAATGATGGCTGTCGCAGGCAGTGGATTCATGTGCCACGTAAGTAACTCTTTCTTCAGACAGAAGATGCCAACTATGGACGATGTTCTTAAGAGTAACCCAATGCTAGCTAAGCAGATGGCTCAGGCTGCAGCAGCCCAGGCCGGTCCCGGTTTCGGAAATTTCATGGGTATGGCTATGGGCATGCCTGGTATGTCCCCGCCTGGGGCACAGGGAATGGGAGGAAACCAAGCACCTCCTAATATGCCAGCATCAGCAATGGCCATGGATCCACCTGGACCCACCGGCGGATTCTTCGGATCTAGTGGCAGATCCCCATCTAACCCAAGTCAGATGTCGTCTGGTTCAGCCCCAGTTGATTCTGGACAAAGGCGTGAGATGAAGGGTCCCTCTGGTGTTGATGATATTCTGAAAACCTTCGAGGATGTTCGCAAGGCTGAGATGGAATCTATTGGGGTTCGCTCAATGCCTGTGAATGTGACGATGCCCACTCAGCAGCAGCCTGCAATGGTGGCAGTCTCTGAACTTCAGAGTGTAGCCAGTGACGAGTATAGCCAGGCGGATTCTACACGCTCTGGAATGAATAGGCGCAGGGCAGGTCGTAGGCCTGCACCTGTTGGATCCACGGTCAGCCTAGATGTCTAAACACTTTTTAAAAGGTGTGCAAAAATCCTTAATCTTTGCTGGCTTTTTTCTAAAAAGCCTATAGATATATGCCAAGCAATATAACAAGAAAATTAAGTGCAGCTAAGAAATCTGCGTATAAAAATAATTGGAGAACTCGTCGCAATACGCAAAAGGGTCCTCAACGTATGGTATCTCCATTGCATCCTGCTCATAAAAAAAAATCAAATAAGCCAGCAAAAAAGGTCTGGAATTCTAATTCTAACAACGAAGGCCACCCGGATTATTAATCCTAGCCAGTAAATTTGACTATAAAGTAACACATGAGCTTAGTAAGCCCATATGTTACCTAGACTACCACCGCTACCACAGCAATGGATTTACAATGAAAAAGTCCCATTCAATGAGAGTAATCTCGTAGAATTTAAGCGAGTCTCCATATTCACAGGTCTCTTTAATCTCAAGTCTATTCGTGGCTCTGGGCTTCCTAAATATAAGGAAACAATTCATGCCTTTCTTAATGGTGCAGGAGGGTATCTAATTATGGGAGTTCTTGATGATGGGACAATTGCAGGCGGTGAAAATCTAACTCCCGATTTTCTAGATAAATTTAATCTCTGGATTGATTCATGTTATGGAACCTTTACATGTAAGGACGGGGGCCCTATCGATCCCTGTAAGATACAGATGAAAATTCATACGTTTCCAGTGCATTTTGCCCCAACTACGACTCATATCCTAGTCGTCGAGGTAATTAACAAGGGCGTTCCACTAAATATTATGAATCGCTGTGGTGTTATTATTTACCGCCTGAATGCTAGCAATTACAAGATGATTACTGAGCCCGTATATAAGAAACGCGATGTCAAAGGAATGATTCAATCAATACAAGGTCACATGCAACATATAATAGATGAGAAACATCGAGCCTTAGAGGATATTCAGGAGAAACACATGGATGAAATTAAGACCATTGTAAAACGAGAAAGTAAAATCGCTCGTGATTACGTGGAAAAAATAAGTGAAAGTCTCTATGAGAAATACAAGATTGAGCAAGCAAATCAGAATCTATGTATGAAACTTATGCGATATATTGGATTTTAGTGATACATATTCTTAATCTTTTTCAATTGCTCGTGCTGAAGGGCAAAATGTATAAAAATTTTCTGGATTTTTCATAACCCATGTTTTATGAGCTCCGAAACTCCTCTTTACAAAAGAATCCTGGGTGCAGAAATTAGCTAGAACTTCTGCACTCTCAGGCTTATTCGGTGACTGCTCAACACAATTAGAATAAAACACATCCTCAGGGTAGTCAGCAGCTATCCCAGGGTATTTCTTAATACATTGTTTCTGAAAAGAATTCTTTCTGAAACTCAATCCACCAACTCCATAAAAACTATTCCCCTTAGAATATTCATTTGCCCAAACGTCCTTCTTATTTCCAATTGTACCAGCATATGAGCCGCAACCAATATAATCATACATTGTGAAATCTCTAATCTTAAACTCGGAAGCTGGGCATATAACTGCATCCGTCTGAAATACCAGAATATTCTCAGCATTTACTTGATTCCAGAAATCCAGACTCTTAAATAAGGCATTATATCCATCCGCATCTAGATTATCTGTTTCCAATGGAATCAAATGAATCTTACGCCCACGTATTTCCGCAGTAGCTTCCCGTGCATACTCACCCGCTGATTTACCATGGAATACATAGAGGTCCCAACTCTTACAGATATTTTTATCAAAATTCTCACAAACATACTTTAACATCTTATGCTCCCTAGGTTCCACGATTACTAGGGCACTTCTTGCAAACATTCCATTTAAAAAGCCGGAATAATTCCACACATAGACTAAAATTATAATAAGAAAAAGAATTCCTATTATAATTAGATTTTCTCTAAAAAATATCATCCAAGAAGCCATCTACTTATTGTCCCCATAATCCACGCATAACCTTGGTATATTGATCATGAGACTTCAAGCCAAAGGTTGTATTTACTTCAGCAGGTTTATCGGATGTTGCCAACTTAGCTGCCTTATCCTGGAGTGATTTCAAAATTGCAGTTTCTTCTGGCGTAAGTGCAGCGGTCTGTTCCGCACCCTTTGTCTTACATGTCGCACTAGCAAGGCCAGCCTTACCAAAGATACATAAGCTGCTATTTTCATTAAACAGATATCCAACACATAGAATTACAATAAATGAAAGCCACGCTGCTGTAATTATATTTCTTGTAGCCAGGAAAAAGATCATAAAAATAATAATACGTCTAAACCATGGTTGATTTAAGAATTTTTCTTGCTCCTTTGTAACTTCAAGAGGGAGAAATCGCCCACCTATATTAAGCGCAAACATTGCAGTTGCGAGGGCATATGGTGATGATGCGATTTTTGACATTGTTGCTTCAAAAGGACCACTCGGTAAAGCCATTACTGGCGGTGGGCCAGAGAAACTCATCTAACTTCTTTTATCAATATATTTTTACAGCTTATGAAATCTGTATCATATTTGCAATATATATTGAGACCGCCATTCCTGTCATTAGACCAATAGATTCACACCACTCTGCCCCAAGCCAAACAATAAATAGAAGTATCATTCGCCAGATAGGAGATTCCCATGATGCAACCATGGTCTGTGGGTAAAATGTCCGGAGAGATAGACTTTCAAAAACATTCCATGCTAATAATGATAGGAGTGTAATCATGCGCAAGCTTGCATCAAGAATACTCGGTAAATCATTAACATTTACTATGTTATCCATCTTCTTACTTTATACTAATGTTTCTATTTGTAAGGCGAGGCATACTGAGGAAGAGCCTACTGAGGCAAAGCCTACTTATTTGAAGAGGATGAACTACCATTCGGCATTGAATGACTTGCCGTTGTTGATAAACTACCATTCGGCATTGAATGACTTGCCATTGTTGATGAAGAAGAACGATTATCAATATCCTTGAACTTTGACGTTACAATATGTTCTGATGAAATTACAAAAGGGCTCTCTCCTAAAATGCGTTCAATAAACCATCTATGAGGACTTGAAATGAAATTTGTAGAATGAGTTAAACTATCATCAGATACATCGGAAAATCCCTCTGACCCATCTTGTTTCTGCAGGCGTGCAAATATAATGAGTGATACAGTTGCCGCTAAAAGTCCAGTTGCCCAATCAATTAGAATTGCAATAATAAATGGTAAAATAAAGAAAAGTGACCTACCAAGTGTAGTATCAAGAAATTCAAGAGACTTCCGGGGGGCAATTTCAACAAAAGAGCCTAATACAACTAGACCTAAAACTGATAAAATGGTTAGGGGTGAATGTAAAATAGAATGTGTATTTGTTACCCATGCTATCAAGCTAAAGTCAATATCCTCACTTGGTGATGTAGAAGAACCAGATACATTTGGCGAAGCCTCCGTTGCCTTTGGCGAAGCCCCGTTAGCCCTTGGCGAAGCCCCGTTAGCCCTTGGCGAAGCCCCGTTAGCCCTTGGCGAAGCCCCGCTAGCCTTTGGCGATGAAACAGCACTCCTTGCCTCACTTAAGGCCCTTGGAGAATTAGCGGGACTTTTAGCATCGCTTAGAACCATTCTGATAGAACCCCAAAGTTTTTAATCAGATAAAAAGACATAGGATGAACTTAGATGGAGTTCGCCTCTATAGAGG